>Ga0272442_10003073_pt1 | contig 23673 bp, 14 predicted proteins | sample SSMForm2O_FD_200262 | JGI IMG/M metagenome (GOLD analysis project Ga0272442, IMG submission 200262) | Marine sediment archaeal communities from Little Sippewissett salt marsh, Falmouth, MA, United States - SSM-Form-2O | ecosystem: Environmental > Aquatic > Marine > Wetlands > Sediment ...
GTATTCGGGTATCAGGTGGAGATCACGAACGAGGGACAGCCAGGGGCGTCGGGAGGGGTATGGGACGAGGCCAGGCGGAGCTGTTGGCTGGACAACGCTTCGGAGGATCCTGTCGCCAGTCAGGCTTTCCAAATGGGAGAATGGAACCGCTACCGCGTGGAATGTATGGGAGACTGCGTCAAGACATGGGTGAATGGGGTTTCTTGCGCCGAGTTTCACGATGCTACGGACGTGACCGGTTTTATCGGCCTTCAAGTTCACAGTTATCCGAAGAGAAAGCCTGTGGAGGTCCGATGGCGCAACCTCCGCATTCAGGACTTCGGACATCACGATTGGAAACCGTTGTGGGACGGCAAAACAGAGACAGGCTGGCGGCGCGTGCCGGGGGGGAAGTGGACCATTCAGGACGGGATTCTAGAGGGATCCTGCACGACAGACGATCCCCGGCACGGCTTGCTTATGACGGAAAAACGTTTCGGCGATTTCACAGCCAGGTTTCAGTTTAAGGCCGTCCAGGGCAACAGCGGTTTTTACTTCCGAGTCGATCCTGTAGAGGGTCCAGTAAGCGTGCACGGCTTCCAGGCCGAAATCGACGAGGCAGAGGAGATTGGTGGACTCTATGAAACAGGGGGAAGAGCCTGGGTGGCTAAACCGGATCCAGAACTGGTAAAGAAAGCCTTTCGGCCTGGAGAATGGAACCAAATGACGGTGTCCGCACAAGGAAGACGGACTGTGGTTCACGTCAATGGACACAAGACCGCCGATCTGGTGGACGACCAAGGGCGACAGGAAGGGCACTTGGCTCTTCAGCTTCACGGCGGACAGGACATGAAGGTTCAGTTTAAGGATATTGAGATCCTGGAGGCGGAAACGTGCCGATGGGATATACCTTTCAATGGTAAAGATCTAGAAAACTGGGAGGTCAAAGGAGACGCATCGAAAAGCAAATGGACGGTGGGAAAAGCGGCCCTCTCCCCTGAGGATCAAAAGAAACTGGTTTCCCTCCAGGGCGAAGGGGAGATGATCAACCTGGCCCAGCACCATGGGGACAGTTTGGATATCTATTCCAAGAGCGTTTACGGCGACGCCCACATCGAGCTGGAGATCATGGTCCCCAAAGACTCCAACTCAGGCGTCTACATTCAGGGAGAATACGAGATTCAAGTATTGGACAGCTTTGGCAGGGAAAAGATGACCAATGGGGATATGGGAGCGATCTACGGAGCCGCCCCGCCTCCTCTCAATGCCAGCAAAGCCCCCGGGGAGTGGCAGACTTACACCATCGATTTCAAGGCCCCCCGTTTCGACAAGGAGGGCAAAAAGGTGTCCAACGCCCAGTATCTTCTCATCGAACTCAACGGACGGCTCCTTCATGCCGAACTGGAACTGCGTATGCTCACACCTGGGGGCGTGGACGGAAAAGAGAAAGCTTTGGGCCCGATCATGTTCCAAGGAAACCATGGGCCTGTGGCCTATCGGAACATCCGAATAAGACCCTTGGGTAAATAAAGCCTTGTAAAGACGGGACTAGCCTTCCAATAGACGGTCAGCGTTCTCCGCCACCTTGCGGAATGCGGAGGCGAGTTCCTGGATGGCCCCTTCGTCGTATTTCTTGAGATGGGGAATACTAAAACAGTGTGTCGCCACCGTCTCGCTTCGGGGAAGGGAACCGGGACCTTGTCGAAGATCCCAGTCCGAATGAGCAATTCGCGTGGGCTTTCCGTGTCCGTACACGTCGCAGGTATTGGTGACAGGATGTAGGTGCATCGGGGTGTTGGCCCGAGGATAGGTGCCGCATCCTTCTTCCCTCACCGCCTCACAAAAGCGCTCTACGTCCAGTCCCCCCAATTCCTCCGGCCGATACAAGCCTTTGGCCGCGTACCATCCCCCCATCGTGGATCCAGAATCTTTGGGGGGACGGTGCGCCTTCACGCCTGGACACCCTTCCAGTCGATCCCAAAAGGCGTTCATTGCGCGCTGAATCTCCTCGATCCGTTCCTGGTAGTACTTGAGTTGAACGCGTCCCAGGGCGCTGGCAATCTGGTTGATCCTGTGTTTGACCCCGCCCTGAGGATACCCCTTGAAAGGAACGAGGTCAGCCTCCGTCAGCTCCTCGTGCCTCTCGTAATGCCCAAAGGCTACGGCGCGCTCCCAGATTCGACGTTCCCTGGTGACCAACATGCCTCCCTCCCCGGCCACAAGAGACTTTCCCGACATGAGGGACATGGCGGACACATCGCCGATGCTTCCAGTCAAAACGCCTTTATAGAGAGAACCTTGAGCGTGAGAGACATCCTCAATGACCTTAATCTCATGTTCCCTGGCAAGTTCCATGATGGCAGCCATCTCGCAAGGGTATCCGCAATAATGGACCACTACAATCGCCTTGGTTCGGTCCGTAATTCGATGTTCAATGTCACCAGGATCAATGTTTAGGGTGTCCAAGTCCACGTCGGCAAACACAGCCGTCGCACCTAAAGAGAAAGCAGGAAGCGCAGAGGCCCAATAAGTGATGCTGGGACAGATGATTTCGTCTCCTACACCCACCTCACATGCCCACATTGCCGCCAATAGGGCGGCCGTTCCATTGCAGTGAGCCAGGCAATAGGGCATGCCAAAATAGGAGCCAAACTCCTCCTCGAACAGCTTCGTCACATCGGTTCCAGACATATTCCCTGATCGGAGAACATCGAGCACTGCCATTTCATCTTCCTCAGTAATGATCGGCCATCTGCAGACATCTGACCAGTCTCCTTGTACGGCCTTGGGACCGCCCAGGATGGCTAAACTTTCGCTCATGATCACATCTCCTTTAAATGCTCGATAAAACGCGCAATGCGTTCTCTTCGTTCGTATAATTGATCCGGTTCTCGAGTAAAGTGGGTCAAATCCTCCACAAAATCGTCCCCGATCAAGAGAAGGGCTTCTCCTTTTCTGCCCTTTCTCTCCGGCAGTCCCCTTTTCCGAGCCGCGTCGAGTTCCTTTTCCAAAATTCTGAAATACTCCACGTCTTCCAGTCCCTCCCTGAGCATCTCCCACCGGATCGAGTTGACCGGTCCTGCCACGTATTCTGTCTGATCCTCCAAAGGATGTCTGTTCGCAGGATAGAGAAACCGTCCGTCTCCATTCCCCCAATGGAGTTTCTTCCCGCTGGCAAGACCATACCCTGTCTGATATCCCATCGGATCTTCCCACGGATCCTGTAACGTCCCAGGGAAGGCCGTGCCACTGGTCCAGTACATCGTTTGCCAAACCAAGATCCCTTCCACGCCGAATTTTTGCGTCATCCAGAGCCAAATTCTCATTTCAATGGCATCTCTGTCGATGAAAAGCCCAGGATAAGGAGCCTTGGGGCCTGTGCAGACATACCACCAGATCTCCTCTCCCAACTTTTGTCTATCCCGGCAAATTTGGGGATCATAGGCGTTGAGGATGGGACACCAGATATCGACTGCGCCGAAAAGCGGCTCCACAGGCTCCTCCGTAAGCATACGTTTCAGCTTGGGAGCCGCGTTCTTGAGCCGCTTCATGACCTCTTTCAGGAAATCGTAGTCCCTGGGCGTGGGCTCATCGAACCAATAAACGTAGGCCTCGTCGAGCCACCCTTTCTTCTCGAGGTGATCACTGAGCCCTCGAACGTACCGCCTGAAAGCTTTTTCATATTGAGCCGATCCTGCCATGTGCCCGGCGAGGCTTCCCACACTCCTGGAATGAAACGTTCCACTCCCTGTTCCTTGGATAGGCAATCTGTACCCGGCAAAACCCTGTCCGTCCAAATATTTCTCCGCCTCACGATCCCAAGCTTCAAAATCCAATTCAGGACAAATCTCCCCATTGGGTCCTTCTGAGAAGGACACCTGTATGTCGTCCAGCCAAAATTGGTAGGGAGAGATCCGGTGTTCCTTGAAATTCTTCATGTACAAATCCCAGACTGCGCGTCTTTTTTCCGGCTGGACATGCTGGTAGTTCCAAATCGTGCCTGGGCTCACCCCGAATGCGCTACGAATAGAAGGCTTGGTGGGAAGAGCAAAGTCCCAGACACGAAGGCGAAGGGGCACGATTTGGAACCACCCCCCTGCCGACATCCTCACTTCTCCTTTGTATTCTCCTGCCTTTCTATTGGAAGCCACCCAAACCGTGATCCAGAAAGGATGATTCTTGCCTTTGCATAACGCTTCCCCCAGAGGGTTCACTTCGGGCAACGGGTCAGGCCACCATCCTCGGCTCCCTGTTGGATCGGAAGGCTCTTTCACCTCCAAATAGGCGACTCGAGAAATGGACACGTCTTCTGAGGGAATGGGGTCTCCTGGACCCAGCAGATCCGAAACGCTTACCTGCAGATTCTTCAGATCCACGTTCGGATGGACGACCAGTTGAAACGGTTGATATTCCCCCTTTGCGGCTGAAACCCTGACCGCGTCGCTTTTTTTCTGAGGCAACGGTCTCTCCAAGCCCACCTTGCGCGTAGCGTCGCACCACCACAAAGAAACGGATTGGCTCGATGAGAGACACGCTCCATAATCGGCTCGATCCAGTCCGTTTACGCGGAAGTATCTGCTCTCGTGATAAAAAATCTTCTTGCCTTTTTGGACAAGGAATACCATCTTGAACTCTCCGGGAGCTTCCAATGAATAGGGAACACTCACGTCTACAGGGCCTTCACCGTCCCCAGAAAACCTTTTTTTCGCGCGGCCAACGACCTTTCCTGTCTTGGGATGGAGCACCAGAACGGTACAGCAAACTTTCAATTTCTTCTCTCTAGGGACCAGCCTACACCGCACCACATTGTCGCCTCCCGGCCTAAGCTCCCCGAAATCGAAGCCGCTCATCGCAAAGGGCTTCGGCTCTCCCCACGCCCAGACCGTCCACACCGCCAAAAGAACACCCCAAAAACCACGTTTCATGACAAAGCTCTTTTCTCTTTCAAAAAGGATCTCTCTTGCCACCCTCCCTACGCTAACACGGCCAAGGAGACCTCTCAAGATAGGTCGAGAAAGACAGGATATCCTCCTTCTCTTCGCCTGGCTTCTGTGATAGCCTGGCCTATTGGTTCCCAGCAAGAACACCCTTGTTCTCCTGGAAGGAAGGAGCGTTTTTTTGGCGACGGTCATCCACGCCACACATGAGGCCCTTTTCAAAATCGGCGGAATTGGAGCGGTCTTAGAGGGACTCCTCACGTCCCAGTCGTACAAAAACGCCATTGATAGGACTTTTCTGGTGGGACCCATCTTCGTTTGGAATCCTGAGGGGCGTCTAGAAGAGAACGGCGAGGTGCTATATTCCCGCGTTACGGGTGTGGACCAGAACAACTATGGAAAAATATTGGGACCGATCGAAGAACGGTATGGGACCAAGATCATCTATGGCCGTCGTCGATTGAAGAAAACGCTTCACGGGGCCTCGACGCCCGTCGAAGTCGTCCTAGTGGACCAACACACCTTCGATCTCAAACGGCTGGAGGACTTCAAGTATTTTCTGGCGGAGTGGTTCGGCCTCAACTGCGCCGCATTTGAACACATTCAGGATTTCGAGCAGTACATCAAGATTGCCGCACCCGGCTTTGAAGCGTGCAAACTCTTGCTGGGTCAGGATCCAGGCCCCCATCATGTCATCGCGCATGAGTTCATGGGGGTTCCTTTGGCTCTTCGGGCACTCCTGGAAAAGGACCCTCGATTTAGGACCATTTTTCACGCCCATGAAACCGCTACCATACGACCCATCGTGGAGGAAGATCTCGGCCATGACACCCGGTTCTATAATGTCCTTCAACACGCCTTCGATCATGGACTCTTCTTGGAGGACTGCTTCGGCCCCCAGGACGGCTTCTACAAACATGTCCTCTTAAGCCTTTCCCATCATTTCGACCGCATCTTTGCCGTCGGCGATTACGTAATCCAAGAGCTCCAATTCCTATCCCCGTCCTTCCGGTCCCGTCCCATTCATCTCGTCTACAACGGCATCCCCGCCGCCGAGCTCTCCCTAGGTGAAAGGAGATCCTCGAAAAGGATGCTGACCCGCTATGCCGGGCGTCTCCTCGGCTTTGAGCCGGACTACGTGTTCGCCCATGTTTCTCGGCTGGTGAAAAGCAAGGGCGTCTGGAGGGATCTTCGCGTCCTCGAACACCTGGCTGACTTGCTTCGGTACGAAAACAAGACAGCCGTCTTGTTTCTTCTGTCCAGTTCCGTGGCTGAGGGACGTTCGATCGAAGACATTGAAAAGATGGAGAAAGAATATGGATGGCCCGTGGAGCACAAGGAAGGCTGGCCGGACCTGGTGGGATACGAGGCCGAGTTTTACAAGGCGGTCCGTCACTTTAATGCTACAACATCCCATGTGCGTGTAGTTTTTTTAAATCAGTTTGGCTGGTCCCAAGATCGGTGCGGAAAACGGATGCCTCGAGAGATGCGTTTCGAGGATCTGAGGAAGGGACAAGACGTAGAATTCGGACAGTCCATCTATGAGCCTTTCGGCATCGCGCAGCTGGAAGCCTTGTCCTTCGGCGGCATTTGCGTGCCAAGCAACGTCTGTGGATGCGCCGGGTTTGTGGATAAGATCAGAGGTGAGCAAAAAACGAAAAACGTCATCGTAGCCGACTATATCACTCTACCCAGGAAGGTGCCCTATCTCCATGATCTTCTTTCCATTGGACTCAAGGAAAGAAACGAAGTGGAAACCCTGAACAGCATGAAAGTGGCCTCCATGATCTTCGCCTTTCTGCCGAGGACCCAGCGCGAAGAGCGCATCCTCCTGGAAAAGGGACAAGCCCTTGCCGGGCAGATGAGTTGGGACGCGGTGGCGAGGGACTACTTCCTGCCTGGACTTCCAAGTTGAAGGCCGCTACAGAGATAGCAAGGCGGAACGGACCGTATCTTCTAGATTGTCCAGAGAAGACGATCTCAAATCGTCCATTTCCAGCCAAAATGCCCGGCGTCCATGGGCTTCCAAGGCCATGAAATCTCCCACGGCCTGGGCCAACTGCAACTCGTCGAAACTGAGTCCCTTTTCTCCGGGGATCAGGAGACGCTTCGCTTTCGGTGCCAGTCTCCTCGTGATAAACAGGAAAAGCCCGTCGTTCCTCCCCCCCTTGTGGAGCTGTCCCGTAGAATGCAGATACCTGGGTCCATAACCCACGGTCACAGCGTGCGGAAGAACGCCCCTTAGGGCCGACTTCACCTGCAACAGCATGGCATCCGTTTCGCTTGACTCGGGAAGGTAGGCCAAAATGGGAATGAAGGAGCCCTCCCGGCCCTGGGCGAAAAAATCCCTCAAAAGAGCCACCCCTTTGCCGCCGGCAGAGGAAGTTGGGGACCCACGAAGCGTAAGCGATCCCGCCCTTCCGAGCTTGGCCGGATAGGGTAGCGGCTTCCCAGAAGCCAATTCCTCCACGATCCCTCGCGTATACGCTTTCGCCGCCTCTACATTGGGCTGATCGAAAGGATTGATCCCCATCAAACCTCCGGCCAAGGCCGTGGCAAACTCCCAGCGATAGATCTCACTCCCTAAAGCCTCAGGGCTTTCCACGAAGAAAGGACCGATGCGCGGCGCCCCGGACGGAACCGCAGACCAACGTTCGGATGCGGCTTCGTCCTCAGACCAAAATAGTCCCGCATAGCATCGATCCCCGCCCGGTGAACTGTCGCAGGAAGAGACATCGTCCAGAACGGGCAAGAGGCCTCGTCCTTGTTTGCCTAGACTCTCGGCCAGTAGCTGTTCCAGCCACAAGCCGAACGGCTCTAGTCCCGGGGAAAGAAACAACGTCAACTTGTCCTGCCCACGGCTTTCCTGTTCCGCAAGCCAATGACCAAGAAGCCATCCAGGATTGGAGGAAAGAGGTTTTGTGTCCATGCATCGCTTTCTCATTCCGCCTGCGGACAAGAGAAGCGCTTCGACATCCAGGCCTGCCGCACACGCCGGAATCATCCCGAAGGGGGTCAAAGCTGAAAAACGTCCCCCCACCGTCTCGGGCGTGGCCGGCATCGAAGCGAATCCTTGCATTTTGGCCATAGTCCTCAACGCGGTCCCGGAATCGGACAGGACAGCAAACCGTTTGGGGTCCTTCTTCCTTCCGGTTTTGCTCAGGTAGAAGTCCAAGAGCGCTCTTGTCTCAGCGGTCGTTCCAGACTTGCTGGAAGCCATGAAAGCGGCCCGGGACAGGGTCATCTCCGCTGTGGCTCGCCGAACCTTGTCTGGATCGGTGGTATCCAAAACCACGAGACGCGGTCCTGAAGGCTTGGCATAATAAGACCACATCAAGGGACACAGACTGGATCCGCCCATTCCCATCACCACCACGGTCTCGGAATCCTTGATCCATCTTGTCGTCTGCTTTTGCAGTTTTGGAAGACTTTGAAAGGTCGTTTCAGGTAGATCCAACCACCCGGTTCTCTCCAGCACCCAGCCTGGGACCCTGGACCGTTCTCCCCAGAGCCCCCAGCACATGGACAAGAAGGTTGCCGCCTGCTGATCGGTCATTTCCATGTCTCACCTTCTCCTCGGTTATTCCTCTCCAACCTCAAGTAGTTGGAACACGCAAAGATCTGAAAAGACTCCCCTGTCACGGACATGACCTCATCCAAAAGAAGATTGAGGCCCAGAGAATCATACGGATAGTGCGGAAGAAGCACGACATTCATACCATGCTTACGCGCCATCCGACTCAGCTCCGCATGGCACTCTATCATGACGAGGGTTTGGATCCCAGCCTGGGCTAAGACCTCGATCCCCGAAGCCAAGGGATTCCATCCACCGATCAGCGAGAAATAGGCGGGTTGAAAGGGAGCCCGCGTCGAACCCAATGTAAGCCTGGGTACCCGCCTCTTATCGGGGAGGCCTTGAAATTCCTTGACCTGGCCAACGACCTCCAGGAACTCTGCCACGGTCGTCGGCTCAAACTCGGTGACCTTGTCCATGATATGGGCGTGGGCGTAGAGATCCGCAGGGGCATGGATGGAAGCCAAGGGAATGTCCGCGGCTTCGGCCCTCTGGATAATCCGGGGATTCCCTTGGATTCTATTCTTCTCCTTCACCGCCTCCAACTCCCGAGTCACACGGTCTGCCTCTTCGGAGGAAACGCCTGCCTCCTTCATCATATGAATCTGCACATCGATCGTGTCCCAGACAGAAGCCAAGGCCTTGCCCAGGGCGGAAGCATGGTGGGATATGATCATGGGAGACGTACCATCCTTCTTCTTCAATTTATCCCCCAAAAACACCTCTTCAGGGCCGATGTCGATCCCTATGAGAAGGGACTCGATCTCGACGCCTTGTCCATTCACGACCAGACGGGTATCTCCGAAAGGATTGGAGAGGGAGGCGACGTCATATCGAGACTGGTCCGCCCGTGGAAGGTCCCTGAAACGCTCCTTCCGGCTTTTAAGCTTGGCTTCCAAAGCCCTTCTGCCGCGTGGATCCTTGTCTATCCCCAAATCCACGGCTGTTCCGATCAATGTCTCAGGAGTCATGAGAGGTGAGCCCTATCCTTCATTTGTTCCCGCTCTTCAGGATCACCTCTTCCTCAAACACCGCGTGGTAAACCCGCGTCCTTTCATCCGAGGTAAAAATGAGATGGATCTTGCCGTCCCGAGACTGGATGGCATAGGGGTAGGCATAGGGCCCCTTCCCCTGGATGAGATGGGTTCTGTAGGGATACGTTTCATCGTTATCCACTGAAATCGCGGCGGAGAGCGGTTGTCTGTCGAACATGTGATCGTTGTAGATGAGAAGGTGGTGACCATTATCAAGTCTCAGGAACTCGACGGCGGAATTGGGGTTGGGAAACTGTGTTTCCTTGCCTGGTGTCCACGTCTTTCCGCCGTCTCTGGATTCAGTCCGAACCATCCATCCGTCTTTCCTGGGCATGTATCCCCCGCCCCGGCGACAGTAAGCCACCAGGTGATCCCCCTCGATCTTCGCCACGGCAGGCTGAAGACATCCAAGCCTGGAGGATATCCTGTTGGTCTCAGTCCATTCGTGGCTATTCGGATCGTATCGAAAGAAAAGCGCCGTGGTATCGGGTCCGACCACCTCCCTATCATGTCCCGTCTCATGATACACAGGCAACAAAAATTGCCCATCGGCGAGCAAGAGCGGCTGATTTCTCACCATCATCCCTTTTTCAAGGGTCAGCATGAAGGGGTCGGACCAGGATTTACAGAAATCTGTGGACACCTTCACTTTGATCAGGGAATCGCTCCAGGTGTCCCCGTATCGGTTGACATAGAAGAGCCAAACCAGATCATCGGGTCCCTGCCACACCACTGGATTGCCTTCAGATCGCCAGGGGGTATCCGCAATCACCTTGGGTCTTTCCCATGCGTTGGAGCCTTTCGCAAGCCTAGAACCATAAACGGCCGTATCTTCTCCGTATTCTCCTGATCCACAGTAGTAGGCCACGTACAAATCCCCGTTGCCCAGCTCGGCGATGGATGCCGGATGCTTGTACTGTCCAGGGAGCTCCGGACCAAACAAAGGGTTCACCTCGATTCCTTCCAGGACGTTCATCTTTCCCGATTGAACCCCTTGGGTGGACCCCACCATACCGACAAAGCCCAAAATAGGAACGGTCCATATTCGCATGCTATCTCCTTATTACGGTTCTTTCCTCTTCAGTCCCGGAGCCATTGTACTGAAAAGCGCCCCCTCGTGGCAGGAACGGTCCCAGTCCCTCTGTACGCCCTGGTCCTACGAGCCACTGGTGTCTCTCCTGGCTCGAAAGCAGTGGTCCATAGAATGCTTCGTGAGGACCCCTAGGATTTCGGACAAGATGCTCACGGCCAGTTCTTGAGGCGTTTCCGCGCCGATATCCAAGCCGATGGGTGCGTAGACCGCCTCCAATGCCGCCTGTTCCGCTCCTTTGCCTCTAAGGCGGTTGAAGATGGCGAATACTTTCTGCCGACTTCCCATCATCCCTATGTAGCCGGCGTCCCGTCCCAAGACCGCCTCCAAGGCCTCTTCATCCCCGGCGTGGCATCGCGTCACGATCACGACGGCATCCCTTGGATCTAGGGGCATCTCCGCCAAAGACGCCTCCACGCTCTCACAATGCAGGAACTCCCCAAGCTGGGTCCCCTCGGACAGAGAAGGCAAAGGACGGTCATCCAGAAGAAGCACGCGAAACCTGCCGGTCCTTACCGCCAACGACGCCACGGCTTGTCCCACGTGTCCCGCTCCCACCACAATCAGTCTCCACGGTGCGCCCAACGGCTCCAGGAAAATCTCCACAGTTCCACCGCAAGATCCCTCCGCATGAGGTCCTCCGGTGATGTCCACTTCGATTCGCTCGGGGCTCCCAGTGCGAAGGACTTCTCGGCATCGATCAAGCGTCTTCGCCTCGACCGCACCCCCGCCCACGCTTCCCAGCAATCTCCCATCTTCCCCATAGAACAGCTTGGCGCCCATCGGTCTAGGCACGCTTCCTTTCGCTCCGACCACCGTGGCTAGAACGCCGCGCCTTCCTTCCGCCAACACCTCAGCGATCTCTCCGTAAAAACGTTGATCCATGGGACTCCTTCACATGGGCAGGTCGCTCAAGAGATCCTCGTATCCCGCATAGATGTTGCCGTACATCGAGACGATCGTGTACCCAATAATGCTGGCAATGACCAGATAGACCATGACAGGAAGCCATCGCGCCCCCTGCTGAATGGCAAACTCGGCGTCGGAAGCGAAAAGCTCGGCCACCTTCGCCAGCATCTTGTCCAGCGTGCCGCTCTGTTCTCCTGTACGAATGAACTCGATGCCCATCGAGGGAAGGACGTGCGTTTTCGCCAGGGAATCAGCGATTCCCATCCCTTTCTTCAATCTGGGAACGGCGCGGCGAATACGTAGACCCACCACTCTGTTGCCGCACGCGCGGGAAGCCCTGTCCAATCCATACACCAGGGGCACACCAGACACCACCATGCCCTTGAACGCCTGGGCGAACCGAGCCAGAGACAACTTGGTCATGACACCCCTGACCACCGGAATCATCATCAGAAGGGAATCCAGGAAAAAGGCCACGGGGGGAACATTTCGACGCAGCCTGGGCAAGACATACCCCAAGAAGGCGAACAAGAGATAGATTGGTCCCAGCATCGTCAAGAGTCGTCCGAGATAGGCTCTCCCGTCCATCTGGCCCAAGATGAGGGGCACCGCCCCGGTGACGATTACAGCGGCGTGCACCAAGAAGACCGGATAAGCCAGGCCTCCCACCAGATCTCGCCTCAACTTGGACACCAACTCCAACCATTCGGACAGGGAATGAAGGGAGGTATCCAGGTGACCTGTCTCCTCCCCGGCCGCGATCAGCTCGATTTCAAAATCGTTGAAAAGACTTCCCTCGTCTCGAAGGGCATCGGCGAATCCTTCTCCCTCCTGTATTCGCCGACCCACCCTCTTCACCATGCCCCTCAAGCGCCAGCCCATCCTTTGCTTCCGCAGGGTAGCCAACGCGTTGAGAAGCGGAACTCCGGCCTCGTACATCGTGGCCAAATGGAAAAAGAACTGGGATTTGGATTTTGTAAGACTCATGGTGTATCAAAGAGGAGCGTACCAAACCGATCGGGCGTGTGGAAGGAGCGTCCCGTGGGAGAAAAAGCGAGGTTCTCGGTGATCCCGTCCGCTTTTCTCACTCGGCAGGCATTGAACCCCCATTCTCCATGAAATTCCTCCGCGTCAAAAGCTTCCAAGGGAATCACCATCTCCACTCCCCACTCCCCTTCCGCCTTATGCGCGGCAGATGTCCACTCAGGACTCCATCCCTCGGCATCGTTCCTCCTTCTCTCGTCGTACTGAACACCCTCGGCGTTCACGACAAGATGCGCATACTCATCGTCCCCCGGCTTTTGGTCCAGAAAAAGCTCCACGCTGTCATCGTTGTACACGGCGGAATCGCGATCTTTCGCCTCACACACAAGCTGCTCCATGGCAGGCTCCTGACATCGAAAGGCCGCAACCAACGACCCCTTGGAGACGAAAAGTCTACATTCAGTCAAAAGAGGATGAAGCTTCCCTGTCTCGGTCATTTGAAAGTCCGTGGCCAGGGCCGCATCCTTCCACACATCCTCCGTCATCCTTCCGTCTATCACCATATTCTCATCGTACAGGAAGGGACAGCGCACAAGGAGGGGAGATTTTCGTTTGGCAATCCTAAGGTGGCTCAGTTTCAGCGACTTCCCTTCCTCAGGTCTGGCCATGACAGAAAGAATTCGACACGTGAGAGGTTCTTCAGGAAAAAGCGGAGGAGCGGAGACGATGGGCGTCCCTCCCTCAAACAAGACATACTCCAAGGAATCCCTCGAAAGTCCAGCGGAAAGCTCCACATTCTCAGCGCCCTCGCAGATAAAATCGATCCGTTCAATGCCCTGCCTGACGCATCCCAAGTCGGCGAGCAGCACATGAGATGCATCGGAATGAAGTGCCGTGTAAGGGACAAACAAAACGTCGCCATCTCTCCTCACGGAAGGTCTCTTCGGAAGGAGAAACTGATCGAACAGCTCCACACTGGATGGAAACGTGCCGTTTTTCTTGAAAAGATCAGTCGAAGCCAAGCCCTCCCTCTCTCTCTCCCCCTCCAATATGCCGCCGAGCAGTTTCCTCAGCGCGTTCAGTGATCTCTCGGCTTCCTGGCTTCTTTCCCAATAGGCATGTTCTTCTCCAAGAGACCACTGGATGAGGACTGAATAGGCGGGACGGACAGGCGAAAGCGCTTGCTGTGCCAACTCCGGGTCGACCGCTTCATCCATGATTCTTCTCAAGGCATCGTTAAATCCCTTCCACTCGGCCACGACATCCTTTCCGCTGACCACCACCCGGTTGAGCCTCGCTCCCATCACTTCCCACATTTCAGGAAGGGAAGGCTTATACAACCTGCAACCGAAGTAGTCGTTTAAGGCGAACAGCCAAACAGGGAAAGGCTTGTCGGGACTCCACGAATATTCGGCGCAGGGAATCAGAGCTGCCCAAGGGTCTCGGTCTGGAGTGCAGTTCCCCCAGGAAGTGTAAATCATGCCCAGAGCCTTGCCGGATCGTCTTCGTTCGGAAAAAAGGGATTGGCTCCACTCGTAGGCGTTTTGAGGCTCATACCAGGGAGATCCCGTACATTCAAATCCCAACTCGGTGAAATACAGAAGCGAATCGGACTGCCGCGCCCTCTCCTCTTCTCCTGTCCCGTAAAACCAAACGCATTGAATGATCTCTTTCGGCAAGGCCTCGGCCGCTTCGCCACATCCCCCCCGAATCGGATTGACGGCATCCTCCCACATCATGAGACGAATGTCAGGATTGATCTCATGAGCCCAATCCCTCAGTCGGGTGACATCCTCCACGATAATCTCCGCCTCGCTGAGCCCCCTTCGGCTGCATCGAAGGTCGCTGTTCACCCTCTCGGGTTCGTCGTGTCCAATATGAATATAGTTTGGCTTGAGCAGCCTGGCCGTGGACTGCACAGCTTCCTTCATGATGGCATGCGTTCTGGCCGAGGAGGGACAATAGGTCCTTGCCTTGTTCGGAACAAAAGAATAGGTAATTCGAACCGTCTCTCCATTCTCGATGGCGCCGTCCTCTTTGCGTTTCAGTCTCCAAGGGCGGGAAGGCTTCGCCTGATCGGGAAAGGACCCCTTTTCCACCGTGAAGTCCCGTCCCCTTTCATAGGATCGACTCCCTTGAAGCGGACGAACGTGGATGGGACACTCCTCCAAGTCTAGGATCTTTTCGTGGGACAACGTTTCCCAGTCGTCCAATACCAGCTCTTCGGTAACGGTCACTCCTTCGGCCGCCAAAGGGTCTATGGAAAGCACGCTATACGCGTGTCCCCAGCTCTGGATCTCCGGCACGGGCTCAAGGCAGTACTTGCTACAGAGCCGAAAGAATTCCTTTTGCCTGTCCAAAGCCCCAGAATCATCCAGATGGTAGTAGTCCGAACTCTCCCAGATCACCATATTGAGCTTGAGCGAAGCGAAGGTTTGGAATCGTTCCTCCATGGAACCCCCTATTCCGTATGTAGCTCGGATGGGGAAAAGAGGCCAGTCCCGCGCGGCCAAACACGGAATTCCTCCCTTTTGAAACAACTGAAGAAGCGTCATCATCCCGTAAAAGGACCCCCGGTCGGTGTCCCCTACGACGTAGACTGCGTCACTGGCGACGTGGATGGTGTATCCCTCAGGATGGCCGGTGGGGCGAAGAGGGAGGCAAGTGGGCGTAACCTGCGTCCAATCGGGCGCAGCGTTTCCTCTTGCTACGACGATATTTCCTTCCAATTCGGCTTTTCCTTGCCAGGTCCCAACCGTCAGAGCCACGCCATACTGCTTCTTACATCGCGCACAAAGCATCTCACAAGCGGCCTTCATCGATTCAGGGGCATCCTTCTCGATCAGGAGGCAAGTCTTCTCTGTGACAGGAAAGGGCGTCCCCCCGATCGACTTCATCTCTCTGGGACTTGGCACCACTTCAGGCAAAGCAACGGGAAGGAACAGCTGAGCAGCCAAAAGGAAAAACGGGGTCATGGTTGGGCTCCCTTCTGAAATCAGGGAAACAAACGCTTATAGTAGTACAATCGCTCGCCCTTCTCCAGGTTCCCCTTCCATTGCCTAGCCGCCCCATATGCTGTATCTTGGCGCCATGCCTGTAAGAGCTTGCATCATGGAAGCGCCTGAAGCGCCCTTGCGTACCGTGGAACGACCTGTCCCGTCGCTACAGGACGGTGAGGCCCTTCTTTCCTGCATCTACAGCGAAGTCTGCGGCACAGACGTACACCTTTGGCACGGCGCCCTGGCCGGAGTCCCTTATCCCCTCATTCCAGGACACGTCGCCGTTGGCACCGTAGAACAGGTAAAGGGAGAGGTGCACTCCCTTCAAGGACGTCCTGTAAAGGAAGGCGATCTGGTCACCTTCCATGATGTGGATAAAACCTGCGGACGCTGTTGGACCTGTCTTGTGGCCCAGCAACCCACACGCTGTCCCCACAGGAAAGTGTACGGAATCACCTATTCTTCGGAAGAGGGACTCCTGGGAGGTTGGGCGGAGAAAATTCTTCTCACCCAAACCGTTCCCATCCTTCATCTTCCCGATGAACTGGATCCCGAACCCTTCATCGCAGCCGGATGTGGAGGACCTACCGGTCTACACGCTGTTCTTCGAGGCCGAGTCTCTCTGGGAGATAAAGTGTACGTTCAAGGGATAGGTCCTGTGGGAATCGCTGCTTGCGCCTTTGCCAAGCTTTGCGGAGCAGAAAAGGTGATTGCTTCCGGCTCTCCTGCCGCCCGCCTGAAGGCCGCCCGTGATATGGGAGCGGACGAAACATTGGACATCCGGCAGCACTCCGTAGAGGAGAGGATTCAGATGATCATGGACAAAACCCGCGGCTTCGGGGTAGACGTGATCATCGAGGCTTGCGGAAATCCTCTGGCCGTCAAAGAAGGGGTTTCATGCCTTCGAGACGGAGGTAGATACGTGCTGGTGGGACACTACACCGACGCAGGCAGTGTGGACATCAATCCTCACCTGGACATCACGAAAAAACACGCCGAAATCCTTGGCTGCTGGGGAACGGAACCCAAACATGTCTGGCAGGCCATGGACTGGATCGCGCGAACCAGAGACCGTCTCCCCTGGCAAAAATGCATCAGTGGTTTTTACCCCTTGGAGGAGGCGGAACAGGCGCTCCGAGACGTGGAAGCCCTACGCGTCATCAAAGCGGTCATTGCACCGTCAGCTACCGCCAATCCTTGAGCGTGGTCGTTTTGAAAGGCCCAAACACAAAGAGGCTAAATTCGCTATAGGTGTTTCTGGCCTTCTGATTCATGACAACCAACTGAGAAGGCTCACCCACCCTGTAGGCAAATACATGGATCTTGACCTGTCCCGTCTTGGAAACGGTCCGAAATAGGATGCTCGTAAAAAGCGTCAGAAGATTGATAGGGTTGTCATACTTGTCCGTGCCAGCCGTCTGGACCTTTCCCACCACGATCACTTCCGCTTCGTCTTCAGGAACGATAATGGCGCCATCAGCCACCGCCTTCTCCACAAGGCCTTGCCGAATATACTCCTGGGTATCCCCCACTGTGGCGGCTTGCACAGCCAAACGCTGTCCAGCAAACTGGGTCAAATCCAGGGCCTCCAGGGCTTCATCTGCGCTTTGGGTGATTAAAAGCTGGTCGATGCCTCCCCTTCCGCCTGTAGGCACGACCATCAACTTGGTGGAACACCCTGCGGCCATCAAACAAAGCGCCACTCCCAGCAGAACGAAACTTCGTCTTCCAGAAAACATACGCATCTCCTCGGTTAATTCTTGCAGTTTAGGTCATTCTACGGGAGCGTAACGCTCCACCCTAGAGTTCCCCGGGTTCGCCACGAGTACCACGCCCTTTGGCGTCACCGTGATACCCTGAGGGCTCCTCAATTCGCCCTTTCCTCCGCCCTTCTTTCCCCACGCGGACACGAAACGGTTCAGCTTCGTAAATTTTTGGATCTGATCGGAAGCGCCATCCGACAGGTACACGCTGTTCTGCGAATCCACGCCCAGTCCTACGGGGATATGTTTTCCAGATGTGATCTGTTTGAGAGGAAAAGCAGTGATGTAGCTTCCCTCCAGGTTGTACTTCTGCACCCGCCGATTTCCTGTGTCCGTCACGTAAATAAAGCCGGCCCAGTCCCCACAAATGTCCGTTGGGTTTTGCAACTCTTTCGTATACTCCCCCTTGGATCCCCAGGAAGTCAAAAATTCCCCGTCGGAGGTGAACTTCTGAATCTTGCACTGACCGCTGTCCAACACAAAAACGGAACCGTCGGATCCCAAGGTCAAGCCGGTGGGATCGTCGAATCCTCCTCGATCGTGCCCCCTGGAACCAAACTTGGATAAGAACGATCCCTCGTTGTTGAACTTCTGTACACATCGACCCCGGTTGTCCAACACATAAACGTTTTCTTCTCTGTCCACGGCGACACTGACAGGCCTAGAAAACTCTCCTGGAGCCAGTTCACCGCCCAAGGGGTTCAATGATTTGGTCTTCGTGCCCCAAGCGCTAGCAAACTCTCCTTCAAGGCTAAACCGCAACACCTGGCAAAGGGTACTGTCGACCACGTAGATAGCTTCTGGAGAAGCGTACACATCCACGGGTTCCTGTAGTTTTCCAACACCTGTTCCTTTAATCGGATCGAGTGCCACGTAGTCAGAGGACACCTTGATCGGTTCTACGATCTTCCGTTGATCCGTGTCGTCGGTTGGCTCATCGGGCCGGGCCGTGGTCTCAGGCGGTTTTTCTTTGGATCTCTCGATGGCTTCATCGCACTTGGCTACCATCTCCGCCGCTTCCATATCTCCCGGTAGAATCTTCAGAACCTTCTCAAATTCCTTTTTCGCCTTAGCGTACTCTCTTTGGCTAAACCAGGTGGTCCCCTGGATGCGCCTGGACGTAATTTCATCCAGCATTTTGTCTATCTCTCGGCTATATCGCTGCGCTTCTTCGTTATTGGGAGAAATGCCTAGGGCTTTATCGAACTGTCTCTTGGCCCCATCTAAATCTAACCGGTCGTAGGCGTTTTTCCCCTCGCTAAGCGCGCTCTCCAAGTCGGCCTCGATATCCGCGAGCTGTTGGGTGGCGAGGGAAAAGAAACGTGAAGCAACAGCGTCGCTCGGATTCAGCTTTAAGGCCTCCTCACACGCCTTGATCGCTGCCTTCACCGAGGACTGATCTCTCTTGTTAAGGCCTGACTCCGCCTTCGCAATGAGTGAGGGCACGGTGCTAGCCACTTTCACAAGCGCTGTCGCCCGTTCCTGAATCTCCGCAGCCTCGCTTCCCGACAGCGTTCCGGCTTCCCCCGCCAGTTCCCTGGCCTCGGTCTGCAATTCCTCATATTTGGCCGATCGAAGCAGATCGTCCAAATCGGCCAGCTTTTGCTTCAGTTCCGCCAACTGGGCCAAACGCTTGCTCTCGTCGGCCCCTTGCTTGGCGCGGGTCAAAACCTGTTCCGCTTCTGAGTCTCCGGGGGCTGTCTGGAGAATCTCCTGCGCCTTGGCGATGGCAGTGGCGTAGTCCTTCTTGCGCAATGCTTCCTGGGCTTGAGCGCGAAGCTTATTGAGCATGGCATCCTTGGCCACCAGCTTCTCAACTTCTTTCAAGAGCAAGCTGGCTTCTTTATGCTTTGGATCCTTGGATAAGGCGTCCTGAAGCTCGGAATAGGCTTTCTCGGCTCTGCCTTGCTGTAAATTCTGCCGGGCCGATGCATAGAGCGTTTTGGCCTCGGCAATGTTCTCTTGCTTTTCTTTCAATTCCCTGAGCAGGTTTTGCACAACTTCTACCTGCGGATGAGCAGACCTTAATCTCTCGCAGCTGGCTATGGCCTGGTCCACCTTCCTGTCTTGAGCCAATTCACGTATCTTCTTGAGTTCGTCGTTCAATTCCGCCACGCTCTTCTCAGCCTCGTCTATTCGACCAAGAAGCGCCTTCGCTTCAGCATTCTTCGGATCCGATTTAAGAATCTCGCTCAGCTTGCTTCTGGCTTCGCCGAACTGGTTCTTGTCAGCCAATGTGCGCGCCTGCTTCAAAAGGGAAGCCAGTTCCTGGTTCCGCACCCCTGCCTTGGCCCGTTCCATCAATCCATTCAACGCCTCGGCCTCTGCTCCTTGTTTTTCCAGGCGGTTCAGCTCTTCCAATGCTTTGACGTATTCCTTGTCCTCCAGATAGGCTTCAACCATCTGGATCTTTTCCTCGATTCCCAGCTCCTCGTCCACCTTGATACGCAGCCGCGTGTAGGACTCCACGATGTTCTTGTCTTTGGGATTTCTTTCCAGGGCGTTGTTATAGTACCGATACGCCTTGTCAATCTTTCCATCGGACTCAGCCTGCTTACCCAGGGCTACCCAGGCGGTCGCGCTCTGCTGTTTTGCCGATATACTCTGGTTCGGATCGGTTAAAGCCGTCTCCTCTGCAACACGATCCCATAGAGCCGCAGCCTCTTCCCATTGCCCTTTTTCTGTGGCTGACTCGGCCGTCTCTACCAGAGAGCTGATGGCTGGTTTCTTGTCCACTGGTGGCTGGCCCCGTTCGGGTGAACGAAGGAAAAACAGTACCGCTGCGATGGCGGCCAAAACCCCAACGGCAGCGGTTGCCAGCCAGACCGGCTTTTTGCTCCCTTTCGCGGCCGCCTTGCCCTTTTTCGCCCCTCCCTTGACAGGCTGCGTCACCTGGATCGTAGCGTCCGGTACGCCGGGTGAGTCAACGGGACGCGTCCAACCGACCCGCGCAGGCGTAGAAACCACCCCCTCCAGAGCCTGTCCCAAAAGGCTACAGTCCGAATACCGATCCTCCTGATCCTTTGCCATGCACTTGAGGACGACTTCGTCCACCCACTGGGGCAGATCGGGTTTGATCTCAGAGGGTTTCGGCGGTTCTTCATTGATATGCTTGAAAACCACCGCAAAGGCGTTATCTCCCTCAAAGGGCACCTGTCCAGTCGCCATCTCAAAGAACATCACCCCCAAGGAGTAAATGTCGCTTCGGTGGTCTATGCCTTTCCCAGACGCTTGTTCAGGAGACATGTATCGCGGTGTTCCCATACTCAGGCCGGTGCGGGTTTGGAAAGAAGAATCGGAAAGCCTCGCCAGCCCAAAATCGGTAACCTTCACTTCGCGTGCATCGGTGAACATCACGTTGTCAGGTTTGATGTCCCGATGGATGATCCCCTTCTTGTGAGTGTAGTAAAGGGCGGAACAGGAATCGTAGAGAATACGCGTGGCCTCATTGATGGACAGGACCTTCTTTTCCTTAAGCAGATCCCGCAAGGTCCCCCCGCCCACGAATTCCGTGATGATGAACCACGTCCCCCCTGCTTCCCGAATGTCGTAGATGTCCACGATATTCTGATGATTGAGCGCCGCAATCGCTTTGGCTTCCCTCTTGAAGCGATTGATGAACTCGTCGTCCCGCGCAAACTCCCTAAGCAACATCTTGATGGCTACGATTCGATCTAGAGAAATTTGCCTGGCCTTATAGACGACCCCCATTCCCCCACGGCCCACCTCGGAAAGGACCTCAAACTCCGAACTCAGCGCCTCGATCATCGTTTTAACCCTTCAACGCGGCCATGAACCCCTCATTGCTTGGAAATGGTAGGCTTTGCTTCTATACCTGTCAAGAAGCGCTCATTACATTAACTGTCCCGCCTGGTCCTTGAGCGTCAAAATTAGTTGTTCAAATATAGCCATCTGAGCTTCATCCAGAATGGGTTCGAGGTCCTCTGTGACCACATCCAGGATTTCCTCCACCTCTTCCAGTGCCTCCTGCTGGTCACGTTTGCCAGACTGAACATCCGAGAGGACTTGATTGATCTGGTCGACGTGTTCTCCCAGCAGTTCCCGCACTTGGTCCTTCTGCTCCTGGTCCAGCCCCAGAATCGGCGACAAATGCTCCAGTCCCTGTTGGATCAAGCTATCGTCCAGTCGAGGAATGCCTTTCAGCATATCGTTGGGCGCCACGGTGCCGTCCAAATCCACCTTCGACTTCTTCTTTGTCCGTCCAGTGGATGGCATCGCGTCTTCCAGATCTTCCAACCTTTGAAGCTTGCTCTCCATCCGTTCCTCTAAATCGGTCATCCGGGCGTCCATGGTCTCCCTGTCCCGATCTTTCGCTCCCTGCAGATCCAAACGGAGATCTCTGATCTGAGCATTCAGTCTTTCATATTCTCCTGCCATATCGGCAATCTGTGCCAGTTGTCCCTGAATATCCGTCATCCGAAGATCCAGCGCGGCGCACCAGACAAGGCAGGCCACGAGAGCCAAGATCAGGATCAAGTTCACGATCAGGTTAAGTTTCATATGGAGCCCTCCTATGCATCAAAGCTTCCACTCTACATGGAGATACAAATACTGGCAACTGGCATCCTCTCCCTCATCGCCGGTCTCACCTTGACTAGGCCCCATGGGGGTGTTACCTTGACTTGCTCTTCTCTGGGACAGCTGGAGGCATTGATTGATGAGAATTCTCGTTACAGGAGCCGCAGGCTTCGTCGGGTCGCACCTGTGCGAAAAACTTGCGGAGGAAGGACACGATGTCCTTGGACTGGACGCCTATACCGACTACTACTGTGAGGAACTGAAGCGGCTCAACGCGAATGACCTAGCCTCCAAGGGAATTTCGGTGGCTGAATTGGATCTTGTCCAGGATCCACTGCATGAGGTCTTGGAAGGCGTTGAAGTGGTTTATCACTTGGCGGCGCAGCCCGGCATCTCCGCGACAACGCCCTTTGACACCTATCTTCGGAATAATATCGCAGCCACGCATCGGTTGCTCCTCGCCGCTCAAAAGGTGTCTGCTTTGCGCTGTTTTATCAACGTGGCCACCTCCTCGGTATACGGGAAACAAGCCACCGAAGGCGAAGAAACCGCCCCCCAACCCACCTCCTACTACGGAGTGACCAAATTGGCTGCAGAACAGTTGGTCCTGTCCTTTCAACGCGACAAAGGATTTCCTGCGTGTTCCCTTCGACTCTTTTCCGTCTACGGTCCCCGGGAAAGGCCTGAAAAACTGTATCCGAAACTCATTCACAGTATTCTGAGCGGTACGGAGTGTCCACTATACGAAGGGAGCAAATCGCATTCGAGAAGCTTTACCTTCATCGACGATATCGTGGCTGGATTTATGGCGGTGCTCGACCACATCGATGGTGTCCTTGGAGAAATCTTCAACATCGGATCTGACATAGAACTCACCACAGGAGAGGCTATCCAAATCGTTGAAGGCTTGGTGGGAAAGAAAGCGCGTTTCAAACATTTGCCAGCCCGTTCCGGCGACCAACTCAGAACCCACGCCAATATCGGCAAGGCGCAAAGGCTCCTCTCCTACCGGCCTTCCACAAAGCCGGAGGTCGGGTTTCAAAAAGAAATTGATTGGTACCGTGATAGGATTTTCGGAAAGGTCAAGGTCTACTGAGACCCTTCTTTCGGTTTGCCCCCCAATCAAAAAGCTTCAGCATAGTTGAGGCGCTTCATCAGGGAAACCATATAATCCGTCACTGCGGGGATCCAAACATCGTCCCGTCGATGCGTCTCCGAAATTCTGTTTAAGACAGAACCTAGATCTTCTAGATCTCCTTGGGATTCGGCAAGAATCTCTTCCTGCACGTATCGACGCCTGTCCAGCCGCGGCAGCACTTCGCCCAGATGCTCTAGGACATCCTTCGCCACAGCCACGCCTCCCACCCGCTCGAGTCCGGTCCACATATTCACTCGGACGAAGCCATCCGCACCCAGGCCTCCAAAATCCTCTTCTTTCAGGCAAGAACTGCCGTGAAGGACAAGCCTATTCCCCACGGCCTCCTTCGCAGCCAAAGCCACTTCCCTCTTGTATTCGGCGTTTCCGGCCGCAGAAGTCCTATGTTCCGTCCCCACGTTGGGAACGATCAGGTCCACTCCTGTCTCGTCCAAGAACTCCTTGGCGCGTTGGGGGGTCGTATATCCCACCGTTTCCTCGTCTCCGAACTCAGGAATCTCGTCTACGGCCCCCTCCACGAGAAACTGGTGGCCGTATTCTCTGACGAAGGAGGCGGTGAACTCCATGTTTTCCTCCAAGGGATAATGAGAACCATCCCACATGACGGAGGCCAGTCGGTCCCCCAAGGCCTCGACAACCCTGTAGTCCTCTTCAGGCTGAGCGTGATCGAGATGGAGAAGAACCCTAAGATCGGCATAGGGCGACCCCT
>Ga0272442_10003074_pt1 | contig 23671 bp, 17 predicted proteins | sample SSMForm2O_FD_200262 | JGI IMG/M metagenome (GOLD analysis project Ga0272442, IMG submission 200262) | Marine sediment archaeal communities from Little Sippewissett salt marsh, Falmouth, MA, United States - SSM-Form-2O | ecosystem: Environmental > Aquatic > Marine > Wetlands > Sediment ...
TTCCCGATGTTTTCGCTACATTCAACGTGCTTGGTTCAGAGCTTGAGGAGATACTGGGGGTGCTGAGCGGATCGGTTGTGCTGAATTACCGTCAGAACCCTGAGCATTTTGTGGTGGACGTTGATCTTGTCCACAGCGATCTCTCGATTTACGGCGAGAGGTTCGGAGGCGGAACGATCAAGGGCAGTTACAGCGACGGCCAGCTGGTTGTCGAGGAACTTCTGATTGCAAAGGGAGACGGCATAATTTCGCTCACGGGAAAAAGGGACAGTGACGATTCGCTCGATTTCCTGCTCGTCGGAGAATCGATAGACCTTAAGAGTTTTGATTATCCCTTTATCAGTGATGCGGATGCCTCGGCGAGATTGCAGTTGCTCATGCATGTCAGGGGCACTTCGAGAAATCCAGCCGGAGAGGCCAGGCTGCGTCTGGGTCCACTCATTCACTCAGGCAGGGAATTCGGGCCTTCGGACGTACTCGGAATAATCGAGGGACGCAGGATAAACCTTTCGGGAGAAATTCTCGGCGGCGGCGGCGTTATCAAGCCCGGAGGCTTTTCAGGTGAAAATATCTCAATTGACAGGGGCTCCTGGGTAGATTTCAGGGATGGATCATGGAACCTGGAAGCTGTCGTAAACGGTCTTGAGCTGGCCGGAGTTCTTGGGCTTGAGGATGTAAGGGACAAGCCCCCCACTTCGGTAAAATGGTGGGGAGATCTGCACCTGGCAGACGGACCCCTTGCATCTGCAACTCTGGGGTCCTGCCTTGAACCTTACGGAAGCAGGTCCAGGGGAATTCTCGGCTGCATAGACGTAAGCCGTGTCGATGCGACAATGGCGGGTTATCATGTGCAGAATTATGAGAACATACACCTGGGATTGCTTGGTGATCGCATCGAAACCAGACGGGCCGCTTTTACAGGTCCCGGTGTCAGCTTTGCCATCAGAGGCGGGGCTGACTTCGAGGGACCGAGACGGCTGAGGGCGAGATTTCTCATGGACATGAAGCTCCTGATGCCCTTCCTGGACTGGGCCGGTGCAGTGGGGGGATGGTTTGAAGCCGATGTGAACATGTATGGAACATGGGAAAAGCCGGCATTCCTGGGAGAGGGATCCATATCGGGAGGATATCTCTCGATTCCAGAGGTTCCGCACCGCATCAGCTCGGTTTCCGGAAAGGTGAAATTCGGACGCAACAGGATTGGTGTACGCGACTTCAAGGCGCGGTTTGCAGAGGGGGAAATCAGCCTGGATGGCGAAATGCTGCTGACGGGTTTTGAACCAACGGCTTATAACTTCAATCTCTCCGGCAGCGGCATGCATCTGAAGCCCGTTCAGTACCTGTCGCTCGTAACCGATGCAAAACTCGAACTTAGAAGCCAGTCCGACCCGGATAAGCTTCCAGTTGTCACTGGACACATGAATGTCTCGAGGTTGCGTTTCACGCAGCCCGTAAAGCTTCTGAGAACCATTACCGAGCTTGCGAGGTTCAGGAAGCGTACGGTAAAGGACGCTTTCGACCCGGAAGACGATATGTTTGAATATGACATCCGTCTTCATGGAAGAAAGGATCTTGTGGCCAGAAACAAACTGTTCAGGGCGGAGATCGAGATTGACGATGTAGAAAGACCTCTGAGGCTGGTTGGTACGAACCAGTATGCCGGGCTGCTGGGCCGCATAACGGCTTACGAGGGAGAGCTCAGGTGGTATGGTACGACATTCGAGTTGATGCGGGGCGTTATCGAATTTGAAGATCGCATGCGAATGGATAATCCATGGTTTGACGTGGCTGCATATACCCAGAAGAGGGACTGGCGTGTTACCCTTCAGGCGCAGGGAACCCTGGACGACTATAAAATCATGTTGAGCTCTTCACCTGCTCTGGCCGAGGAGGACATCGCATTTCTTCTGACCATGGGCATGACGAGGGGCGAGGCGGAACAGGTCGGCGGTTACTTCGCGCTTGATCCGCTTACGGAGTCTTTTGAACTCGAGGAAGGTCTGAAAGAGTATTTTCCCATTATTGATGATGTACGTGTAAGCTCGGAATACTCGGAGCGTACGGGACAGGTCGGTCCGAGAGTGGGTGTAAGCAAGGAGATAACCACGGACCTGAGCCTGTCCGCGTCATCCGGGCTGGGAGAACAGAAGGACTTCAGAACGGAACTTGAGCTGAAACTGAGCGATTCGCTTTCCCTGGACGCTCTGTACAGCCAGGATGATTACAGCCCATTCGGCGATATTGGACTGGAGTTGAAACTGCATTATGAGTTCTAGGAACAACAGGATGATGCCCGCAAATTCAGCTGCCGGCCGGCCGGCACTGGTCGTTCTGCTTCTTATGGCCGCAGTGGCTTCGGTGACTTCAGCTCAGACGGACGGCCCGGGGCCGGCCCCGGAGATTCTGCCGGGCGGGGACCTGTACGGCAGGGAGATTGTGGAAGTAAGGGCGCTCGGAGCAACATCCGGGCTGGATCCTGTCGGTGACCTGAATCTGAAGCCGTCGGAAAAACTCAGTTTCACACTTGTAAGAGACATCATCCGAAGGCTGTGGGATACGGGGGATTACGCTGACATACAGGTAAGGGGGAAAGAGGCTGCGGAAAATGGCGTTATCCTGATTATTGACGTTCTTCCCCGGATGAGGCTTTCCGAAGTCGAGATCGAAGGCGAATCCGATCTTGACGTAAAGGACATCGAGCAGGCCATAGATTATTACCCGGACCGCATTGTCGATCCTAAGAGACTGGATGAGCTCAAGGACAGGGTGCTTCAAAGATATCAGAAGGCCGGATTTCCAGATGCCCGGGTGGTTGTACAGCTTCAGTACTCGGGCGAAAGAGGAAGGGTCGATTTTGTGGTCAGGGTGGAGCAGGGCGACCCCGTAATTATCGAGAAACTGAAAATTACAGGAGCCGGGGTGTTTTCGGAAAAAGACATCATCAACGCTGCGGGCCTTATTGAGGGCGAACGTCTGGATAGAATCCGTATTCCCGAAGCAAGGGGCAGTATCCTGCAGTTCCTCAGGGACAGGGGATACCGGTACGCTTCCGTGAGCGAGGCCGTTATGGAAGAGACGGGCGAAAAGAAGGTCTCGATATCTTTTGACGTAAGGGAGAATGACCTGCTCAGGATCGTATTCAACGGAAACCGGCATATAAGCAGGTCCTCTCTCATGGAGGTAATAGAGCTGGAGAACGAGGAGGAACTCGGTGATGAAGCTTACAGGGAAATGGCGGAGCGAATACAGAGACATTACGTGTTCTGGGGATTCATGCACGCGAGTGTCAGTTATGACACCCCTCGTCCGTATCCGGGATTACGAATACTTCGATTCATTATCGAAGAAGGAATTCAGGTAGAGGTCGACAGGATTATTTTTGACGGAAACGAGCACTTTTCGAACGACGAACTGGAGAACGAAGTATTCGCCTTTATGGAGGAAAAAGTACTGAGATCCGCTGCCTTCGAGCCGGTTTCGGCCGAAACGATAAATGAACTCGGAATGGGAGCAGGGCCCCGCGGTCCTTCGAAACACCCCGGACCGCTGCCGAGAGCTCCGAGGTCGAGGCCGGCAAAGATCTTTGAACCCGATCTCTACATGGAAGCAATGGATCAGCTTGCCGCACTTTACGCATCCGAAGGTTATTTGCAGGCCCAAATCAGCGAGCCGCGGAACAGTATCAGCGATGACGGCAGGAAGATGACCATATACGTGAGCATCAGGGAGGGGCCGAGGACGCAGATTCGCAGGATCATGTTCAAGGGAAACAGTGCGATTCCCGACGTGGAGCTTGCCGGGGTGCTTGAACTCGAGGAGGAGGATGCCCTGAGCATTCAGAAAGTTGAGGAGGAGAGGCGGAGAATCCTGGATTATTACAATAATCTCGGGTACATCTATGCGGCCGTGTCTTTCCGGGAAACGGGCGGGGACTCGGGGGAGAGCGGCATCATGTTTTCCCGTAACAAGCTGTGGGCTGATGTTGTGTTCAACATAAGCGAGGGACCGCAAACGCGCGTAAGCCGCATAATCATACGCGGCAACACTTCCACCAGCGATTACCTGATACGCGACCGGCTTACATTCTCAGAGGGTGACATCTATTCACCGCAGGAGGCGGCGGATTCGAAAAGACACCTGATGCAGCTGGGTATTTTCGACAGCGTTACTATTGAACCCTATCGAGCGGACGAGCCTGCCGCCCTCAAGACCATTGTTGTCCGTGTCAGGGAACACAAGCCCCAGATGCTCGAACTGAGACCGGGTTTTTCAACGGGCAAGGGAGCAAGGGGGGCATTCGAGTACGTTTACAGGAACATTTTCGGATATGCAGTCGAGGCCAGGCTGCTTGCAAGGGCAAACTACAGGCTGTTCTTCTTCGGCACGCCTGAGTTCGAAGAGGCATACAGGCGGCTTGCTCTTGTCGATCAACTCGAAAGGCACATTCTCGTCGGCATAGGCGTTCCCAACCTTCCCGGAATGGGCGCAATAGCGGGCGTGCGCCTTGACGCAATCGAGGAGAGAATCAACGAGCCGTATTTCGGTGTCGAGCGTATTTCCGGTTACCTGACCGTGGACAGCAAGTATTTCCGTAACGTGACCATCGAAACCAGAACGGGTCTTGAGCGAAGCAACCTTGATGTATGGGTGGACTTCTGCGGCCGTGAAGAGGATCCAGAAGAAGTGAACTGCGTTGAGGTCCCCCGCAACCGCATGACCAATCCGAAATTCAGGGCGCTTCGCCTGCCCGAGGCCGAGAACGCCCTGTTCTGGGTCAACAGGCTGAAGATCGACCTGGATTTCCGTGACAATCCGTTCAATACGACAAAGGGCTTCTACGGATCCACGAGTTACGAATGGGTGCGCTCTGTAGAGGCCATACTAGTTGAAGATGCGTACCTCTTTTCAAACCTGGGGAGATTTTCAGTATCCGCTTCGGGATATATACCAATGGGCAGCCTTGTGCTTGCGCTTTCTGCAAGATACGGGCTGATTCATCACCTGCAGGAGGATTCAACCACTTTCCCGGACAGGTATTTCTATCTCGGAGGCATAAATGACGTGAGGGGTTTTGCAGAAGAAGCCATGCCCGTGGCGGACCCGGAAGACGCCGTAGACTTTGAGGAAGGTCGCAAACTCAGCCCGGATGAGAAGCTGAGGATTCTGGGCGGCGAGACCGAATTCGTGCTGAGGGCCGAGCTGCGCATACCCATAGGCGGAGGCTTCAGCATAGGGTTATTCTCGGATGCCGGTAATATCTGGAGGAATCCGGAGAATTTCGACATTATCAACCTGCGCCCGACCGCGGGCCTGGGAATACGCTACCAGACGCCGGTGGGACCGCTTGCATTTGATTACGGGTTCAACCTCGACCGCAAGGCCGGAGAAGATCCCGGCGCATTCCATTTCTCGATAGGATTGTTCTAGGCCGGAAAATTCATCGGTACTCCAGGATATATAGCCTGCGACAACAACCCTGCTGCTGCATTGCCTTGTGGCCTGTTTCCATGCGCGGGACGTGCCCCGCCGCATCATCAGATATCGGGATTAAGGTACTCTTTAACCGAGGCAATGAAATCCGCCGCTTTCTTCCAGATTTCCTCTGCTTTTTCGAAGGGCGGTGAGTCTAATGTCTTGTAATCGGATATCTGCCTCAACTCGAATGCTCTGTGAAGCTCCCTTGACAGTTCTTTTGAAAAAAGCCCTTTTGATACAAATTCAGTATCAAACAGGCTTACAGCACCCGTATGCTTGGACGGTACCCGGCCACTTTTCTGAAGAAGCGCCAGCACGGCGTAGAACATTGCGTAATAGGAACGATTGATAATGCTTTGAGGACTCCTGTGTCCGTCCAGCAGATACCTGGCATCTTCGAGTGTGGTTTCGGCCTGCTTCAGCCTGTGAAGCACCAGCACCCAGATATCGTCCTCTTTCAAACCGTAATTCCCTCGGAGAGAACAGCCTGTGCAAGGAGGGAATATCGCTCCGGCCCCTGCCACTCGGACTTTGTGAAAACAATCGGTACCAGGACGATCCCGTGATCAAAGCCGGCTTCCCAGGCGCAATCGCTGACCTTTTCACGATCCCCTTCGTCAGCCGAATCACTCAGGATAACCACAAGATCCATGTCTGAATCGGGATCTGCATCCTTTCTGGCCCTGGACCCGAAAAGAATAACCTGCTCCAGGGAAACACGCTCGTTCAGCAAATGCTTGAACCTGCGCAGAATGGACTCCTGAACATCAAGGTCAAGATCCTGCAGGGCTTTAATCGACTCTGTCATGTCCATTTCTCCCTTTTATACAGTATATCACAGTCATGGTTATGTGTTCATTATTAATAAACCGCCATGTGCCCGGCCCTTCATTGCGGGGGTGAAATAGATCAGGCAGGCCGTGTCTTTACTTTCTCCGTGATTTCCGGCCGGGGGGGTTCAGGCGGTATTTTTCCATGCGCCTTAAGAGCTGGAAACGGCTTATGCCGAGCATTTTTGCAGCCTCTCCCTTTACTCCTTTTGTCTGCTGAAGCGCCTGGTGGATGAGTTTTTTCTCCAGCGTCTCGAGCGTGTCTATACCGGGTATGAAATCAACCGCGTGAGCAGACGCCCTGCTTCCTTCGAGCAAACCGAAAGCGCGTCTGTCCACAAGCCGTTCAGGCAGATGCCGTGGCTCTATCTTTCCTGAATCCGCAAGGATAACTGCACGTTCCATGATATTCTTGAGTTCTCTCACATTGCCGGGATAATCATACTGCAGAAGCATCTCCTGTACATCGGGCGGAAGCTTCTTTGCGCTGTAGCCCATTTTCGAACAGAAAAAGTCCAGAAAATGACCGGCCAGAAGAAGGATGTCGTTAGCTCTCTGTCTCAGGGGAGGAATGGAAATGGGGAATATGGATATCCGCTGATGCAGATCAAAACGAAATCTGCCCTGTGACACCAGGGTGGAAAGATCCTGGTTCGTGGCTGCAATGACACGGGCCTTTACCGGGTATTCTTTTACCGAGCCCACGCGCTGAAAATGTCGCGTTTCAAGCACCCTCAGAAGCTTGCCCTGCAGCGCAAGATCCATGTCGCCAATCTCGTCCAGAAGAATCGTGCCTTCCTGTGCCTCGAAAAAGGCTCCTTCCTTTGTATGATCGGCGCCGGTGAATGCGCCTTTTTCATGCCCGAACAGGAGGCTTTCCACAAGCGTATCGGGCAGCGCCACACAGTCAACCGAGATGAAGGGACTTGCCCCGGTCGTTGAAAGCGCGTGAAGGTGCCGTGCTGCAACCTCCTTGCCCACACCCGTTTCTCCGGAAAAGAGCACGGTCGTGTCCCTGCGGCTGGATAATTTGACGATTTTCTCCCTGAGCTTTCGTATCCCGGGCGATTCTCCCAGGGGGCCTTCCTTTTTCTGATCCTCCCAGTCGGAAGTTGATTTGCGAACGTGATGCTTCTTCCTTATTTCCAGCACGCGGTTGATTATGGGTTTGATGCTGGTCTGTTTTACTATGTAGTCTTCCGCGCCTCTTCTAATCGCCTGTATGGCGTTCTGAATGGTCTCGTAAGCCGTCATCATTATCAGGGATGATTTGAGCTGCCTGCCCAGAAGAAGTGGGATAATTCTGATGCCGTCATCGTCGGGCAGCTTGTGATCCAGCAGAATCGCCTGGTAGTAGCCGGAACGGCTGAGTGAAATGGCCTCTTCAGCATTGTATGCAAGGTCGCATGTGATTCCGTGCCTCTTGAGTTCCCTGCCGATGGCCTGCGCGAAAAGTTGCTCGTCATCGACTATGAGCACCCTGAATACGTCACCCGCCTTTTTGTCGCTGTCCTGTCTCATCTGTGCAGTTTCTATCATTGATTCAACTTTCTCGGAAGTACAACTGTTGCCCGGCATCCGCCTTCGGGGATGTTTTTAAGTGAGACCGTGCCTCCGTGCGCTGCGACGATCTTGTGGCACACCGTAAGACCGAGTCCTGTTCCGTTCTGCTTTGTCGTGAAAAAAGGCTTGAAGCAGTCCGATGGGCTGCTGGTCAGGCCGGGTCCATCGTCATCGATATGTACTGCAATTTCACTGTTCGAGACGCTGGAATGACACTTTATCCTCCCCCCTTCCGGAGAGACTTCCATGGCATTGAGAAGCAGGTTGAAGAAAACGTGCCTGAGTCCGTCGTGATCGGCCAGTACGCTCAGGTCAGGATCCACGGATGATTTGATCGAAACACCCTCCCTCTTTTTCATGCCGTTGAGGAAACGACGGGTGTCTTCCAGTATCTCCGCAGGGTTCACTGTCGCTGCGGTCGTGTTTCTCCTGGCGGCAAGGGACAGATAGTCCTTGAGAATCATGTCCATCCTGTTGATCTCCGAGGAAAGCATCCTCAGGGTATCCGCCGTGTCACCTTCGCCGTCCACTTCGCTCGTCAGGACTTCGAGAGTGGCTCCGATCGAAACCAGCGGGTTCCTGATTTCGTGGGCGAGCTGTGCGGCCATTTCACCCATGGTGGCCAGCCGTTCCTGCTTCATCATCTGGCTGCTTGCTTCCCTTCCGCCTGTTTCGTCCGCAAGAGAAGACTGATCACGGATAACTACAAGGGACCCGATTACCTGGTTTTTCTCGTCGGCCAGAAGCAGGGCTTCGACCTTGCCGGGGAAAACCCGTCCGCTCTTGTGCCGGACCGCGGCCACGTCTTCGAAATAGCCGTTTGCAAGAAAGAGAAACTGATGGTTGAGAATTGTGCGTATGTCCTGTTCATCCGTGAACAGCATGCTTATGGGGCTGCCGAGGAGTTCCTCGGTTTCATAACCGCACAGGTTGGCGGTTGCTTTGTTGCACGACGTGATGCGGTAATCCGGATCCAGCAGTATTGCGGGCGCAGTGTCACCCAGAGCAAAATGCAGGAGCTGGTTCTGAACGGGGCTCCTGCTTTTGGACCTCAGTTCATAAAGGGTGCACATGACAAGGTTTTCACTCCGCATCCTGATTCTCGAGAGATCCGTTTTTATGTATGGGGCGTTCTCGAACGAATCCACGCAGCCGTCTGAAGGGAAATCGAAATGCATGGATTCGAATTCCTTTTTATCTCCGTCAAGCATCCCGCGGGCCGTGACTTTAATTTCTTGCATGATTTCAACGGGTATGTCCGAAGGATCGTTGATCCGGCCGGCATTGTCCACTTCCGGATCCGTGGATACTTCGTCGGATATTATGGCCGAGGGTGATGAAGAACCCGTTACAAGGCCTTCAGTGTCTATGAAAAAGTGAAGATCAGGAAATGAATGATCAAAGTCTACGGGGCCCGCCATGTTTACCGTTCCGCGGCCCCTGAGTTCGTTTTCCATTATTTCGGCGATACGTTGGGCGTACCTGAGCAGTATTTCCCGCTGCTGAGGTCCGAAGGGATATGCGTTGTCCTTGGTGAAAATGATTACGCCGAAGAGCCTCTGTCCGCTCATGGCGGGGACGCACAGGAAGCGGTACTCTCCTATCATAACGGACGCCTGCCGGACGAATTCCAGTGGAAAGGCATTTCCCACGAGCTTAGAAAGGGAGGAAGTCTCGTATATTTTCCTGTCTCTCCACGAGGCGTAAACCATGCTAGTTTCCACGTTGCCGTCTATTTTCAGATGCGTTTCGTGGAAGGTTTTTCCCAGTATGCTCTCTATGTCGTAGAGTTTCTCCTCCCGCTCAGCCATTGTACCGACGCGGATGCGCACCTCGCGTGTTTCCCTGTTGAAAACGACCAGGTTTGCAGACGAACAGCCCAGGATTTTTGCTGCTCCCCTGAGGACTGCCTCGAGCATTACCTCTATATTCGCGCTGCGGCCCTTCATCCTGTATTTCCTGTCATGTGCCGTCCTGTTTCCTGCGAATTATACCCCGGCTCCCTTGACTGCGGCGGCCGTTTTTATTTCCTCACAGTCACAGTGCCATTTTAATATTGCTTTTGCAGCATTTTTTCCACTCAGAACCGCGCTTTCAATGGTCGCCGGCAAGCCGGTCGCGGTCCAGTCTCCAGCAAGGAACAGGTTGTCAAAGCTGGTTTGCGGGCCCGGCCTGAGACGGTACTGGCCCACGCCCGCCCGGAAAGTGGCTTTGATGACCCTGTTGACAAGGTGGCCTGCGGGCTGTGCGTTGCCGGCGTCGGGGAAAAAGCGCCTGATCTCGGCTATGATGATGTCCACAAGCTTTGAATTCCTATATTTGATCAGGTCGTCCGCGCTGCTGATAACGATGCTGATCCTGTGCAGCTTCCGTGATCCGGACGGGTCGTATTCTTCGTCGTGGTTGAATATCCAGTGAACGGGGCTGTCGAGAAGACCTGCGTAAGGGTATTTCATCCATCGTTTTTCGAACCACAGGTCGGCATTTATTATGGGCGAAGAAGACATGGTTCGCGTACAGTTCAGCAGGCTGTACATGGCTTCATCGTTTCCCGCGACTTCAGGAATATTCCAGGAAGGCACTGCCAGGATGTAACAGCGCGCACGGTACGTACGGCCCGAGGATGTCGTAAGCGCCGTTACCCGTCTTCCGTCAGAGACAATGCCGTTCACCTTCTGTCCGAACAGCACTCTGCCGCCGGTTTTCTCTATGGTTTTTACAGCCGGGGCTATAAAGACGTCGTGCAGGGTTCTGTCCGCCAGAAGAGGCACGGCATCATCCCTGAGGGATATGAATCCCCTGTCCACAACGGTTGCAAGAAGCAGTGCCGATGCTTCACAGGCGTCGACATTCAGCGTGGAAACAACAAGCGGGTTCCAGAACCCTCTTATTGCATTGATGCTCTGGCCGTTCTTCCTGAGCCATGCCTCGGCCGGGATCCTGTCAAGATTCCGGGGACTTGAGCGCAGCGACAGCTTTGCCTGCGCCAGCGGCCTGGCCAGCATGAGCCTTTCTTTCCTGCTGAGCTGTGTAAGCCCCATCAGGCCGGGCAGGGTGTGAAACGGTGCGGGCAGTTTTCCAACCCGGTACGGGTGAATCCTGTCCGGACCGGACATGAAGGGTGTTTCGTCCGTTACCGGGACAAGGCTTTTCTGTGTTCCCAGTCTTGCCGCCAGGGCCGATGTCTCGTGATAGCAGCCAAGCATAAGATGCTGGGCCCAGTCTATGGGTGCTGATGAAATGCCGGGGTGTATCTGCCTTATGCGCCCGCCGCCCGAGGATCTCTTTTCGAGAACCGTTACACTGAAGCCGTGATCTGCAAGCCTTACTCCGGCGCCGAGGCCCGCAGGACCGGCGCCGGCTATGATCACATCACGCATTATTCATATCCCAGGAATGTCGCCGGATGCAGCCTGTGCTTCATTGCGATTGCCAGTTTTTCACGGCCTCGTATAGATACGAGCTCATGAAAGACCGGAAATTCGTTATCAACCAGTCTTTCCAGAAGAAGCAAATAGGTCTTTCTCAGTGCTTCTGCAAAAAACAGCCGATGGCGTTGATTCGGCGGCAGTGCGGCAGCGGCCATGTCGTAATACTGCCTCGCTCTTGCCGCTTCGTATCCCAGCAGCTTCTTAAGGCGCTTGGTCATGCGCCTCTCCAGAATATCGCTTTCAGGCACGCCGAATGCCCTCAGATCCTCCAGGGGAAGATATATCCGTCCCCTCCCGGCGTCTTCCATGATATCCCTGAGCACGTTCGTCAGCTGAACACCTGTGCCCGTGAGCTCCGCATAAAGATCGAGTTCATGAGATCTTCCCGCGAGCACGGTTATTATTACGAGGCCGACGGCGGAAGCCACCCTGTAGCAGTATTCGTAAAGATCCCTGAATGTTTCGTAACGGAAAGTATCCAGGTCCTGTTCCACTCCGGCAATGATGAGATCAAGATGCTGCGGATCGATGCCGAAGCGATCGACCGCCAGTTTGAGTTCTGTCGATACGGGATCACCCGCCGGCGCCGGATGCGTCAGTGCGGCAATTGTTTTTTTCCATGAATAAAGTCGCCTGCGCGCTGTTTTCATGTCCCGGGCTTCATCCACGGCGTCATCTACTTTTCTGCAGAAGGCGTAAAAGGCCGTCATTGCATCGCGCTGATCCATGGGAAGCATGTTGAAGGCCATGGAAAAACTGGACCCCGACTGCCTGAGAATGTGCCTGCACACGGCCGCCGTGTTTCCCGGTCTCATGACACCCGTACCGGCACGGCTGCGAGTCCGGCGTTTCTGAGAGTTCCGGCTACACAGTGCCTGTTGAGCGCCGGCCTGTATGTCAGGATGCGGTGCCTGTTTTCGTAAACCATCCTGAGCACGGTCCGGCCTCCGAGCCATACCGAGCTGAAATACACGGAGCCGGGATAACCTGAATGAAAAACAAGAGGAAGACCGTTCTTGAACATATGCCTGGTCCTTCTGATCTGAAGATTCACAAGAGACTCAAAGGCCGCCGGGGCGCTGTTCGAAGAGAGAGAGTGCGGGCTTATCCTGAAACGCTCGAAATCTTCGAGCGGGATGTATAATCGATCCCTGGGCACATCCACGGAAATGTCCTGCCAGAAATTCGTAAGCTGCAGTGCGGTGCAGATCGAGTCAGACCAGTAATAAATGTCTGATCCATCAAGTCCCAGGATTTTGAGCACGAGCCTTCCCACCGGGTTTGCCGACCGACGGCAATAGTCGACTACATCCTCGAAGGTGTCATACCGGTTTTTACGGCAGTCCTGCCTGAACGCATCGAGCAGGTCGGTGAAAAGGTACATGGGAAGGTTGAAATCCTTTACCACGCGCCCGAGCGCGATAAAGACCGGATGGCATGATCTTCCTTCGTAGCAGAGCCTGAGCTGATGTTCCCAGTCATCGATGAGGCGAAGCCGGACGCCTTCGAATTCATCTTCGTCCGCAAAGTCATCCGCGTGCCTGGAAAAGGCATAGATTGCGGCCAGGGCCTGTTTCTGCCTGCTGTTGAAAAGAGACAGAAACACGGGAAAGTTCTCGTAATGGTTCCGGACCAATCGGGTGCAGTATCGTACAGAGGCTTCAGGGCTCCAGTATCTTCCGTGAAACACGTGCAGGTTCTGTCCCCATGGAGCGCAACCAGTATCAAGTCCGGTTTTCTGTCTTGCAGGCAGCATGTATTTCGGTACAGCAGAAATCGTGCCATTTGATATGTTTCAAAAGCATTTGTTATTACTGCATAAATTCGCGGAGTAATAAATACGCAGGCACTTCGTCGGGTGCGGAAACGCACGTCCTTTAAAGTCAATCATGTTTTTACCTGCGAGTTAAATGACTGTTTTTAATAAGCGCACTGACGGTGCGTATTCGCACCGTCAGTGAAAGTTATGAATGTCCGCAGGGGCGTAACATTTTTATGAATTTTTAAAGCTGCTCGAATAAGAGAAGCAAAACTGCCGTAATAAATAGTTAATTCCGGACAGGGGCGGACGGGCCGGGCATGGTCGGAATATTCGGTTAATAAACATCCTGTGGCCTGTTCCTTGCTTATGAGCAGGGCGGGAACAAAAGGGAGGACGCATGGCTGAATATTCATTACCGAAGCTTCGAGGCGAACTCGAAGAGATTAATTTCCGTCTTCTGGCGCTTCTGAACAGGCGCGCGGACATTGTCAGGAAAGTGAGAAAGGTGAAGGAGCAGGAAGGCATCCCGGTCTTTGTCCCGGAACGGGAGCTTAAGATGCTGAACGATCTCGTCAAGCGAAACACCGGCCCTTTTTCTGATCAGACTGTGAAAAAGCTTTTCAGGGAGATTTTCAGCGCATCCGTGGCTTTAATGGAAAAACATCAGGAAAATGTTCTTCGCGTAAGCCGCGCCTTCAGGAAGGAAGACCTGATCCTGAATATCCGGGACATGCGCCTTGGCGAAGGTAATGCAATTATTGCCGGGCCATGCGCCGTTGAGAGCGAGGAGCAGATGGACAGCGTCGCCCGGGATCTGTCTGCGCTCGGGATAAAGTTTCTCAGGGGAGGAACATTCAAGCCGCGTTCTTCACCTTATTCGTTCCAGGGACTCGGCGAGCCCGGGCTCGAGATCCTCAGGCAGACGGCCGCACGCTACAAAATGGTGAGTGTCACCGAGGTTATGGACACGAGGAAGGTGGACCTTGTAAGTGAATATGCGGATGTGCTTCAGATTGGTACCAGGAACATGCACAATTACGACCTTCTCAGGGAGGTCGGACGCACACAAAAGCCCGTGATTCTCAAGCGCGGCATGGCTTCCACCATCGATGAGTTCCTGTGGTCGGCGGAGTACATCGCCTCTGAAGGAAATGAAAATGTCATACTGTGCGAACGCGGAATACGGACGTTCGAAAGGCAGACGAGAAACACGCTGGATATCTCTGCCATTCCACTACTCAGGCAGATGAGCTTTCTGCCCGTGATTGTCGACCTGAGCCACGCGGCAGGACGCAAGGACATACTCGCCAGCCTGGGCGCGGCTTCGCTTGCCGCCGGTGCCTGCGGCCTCATGGTCGAGGTGCACCCTTTTCCGGCCGTGGCCCGTTCGGACAGCCAGCAGCAGATGGACATCAGCGAATTCAAACAATTTATGTCTGATGTAGGGGCGGTTCACGAACCGCCCCTACACTGTAGGAGAATAAACCAATGAAACTCTCAGTAGCATGCACGTTCGACGATGAGCTCCTGGAAGGTCTTGCCGGTTACCCGGTTTATGAAATCTACGGAAAACTCACATCCGATTACTTCGGCGGTGGAAGGCCGTCGTTCTACCTTCCGCAGGTAAAGCGTTCCCAGCTCAGGCGTTACGTGGAAAAAACCCATGATCAGGGAATCCAGTTCAACTACCTTCTCAACGCGTCCGCAATGGGAAACACCGAATATTCAAAGGAAGGTCAGAAGAACATCGAGGCCATGCTGGCCTGGCTGGACGACATAGGCGTTGATTCCGTAACCGTGGCGAACGTTTACTTTCTCAGGCTGATAAAACGGCGTCATCCCAGGCTCAAGGTACGCGTAAGCTCGCACAGGTTTACGGACACGCCCAGGAAAGTGCGCTTCTGGATCGAAAACGGCGCGGACTATTTAGTCATATCCGAAGTCAACATTCACAGGGAATTCAGGATCCTGAAGGCAATGCAGCAGGCCGCATGCGGGGTGGAACTTCAGCTCATAGTGAACAACTGGTGCAGGACGGACTGCGCGATCGCCGGAAACCACGCCGTAAATCTCTCGAATGCCTCGCAGTCCGGAGGGAAGGGATTCCCTCTCGACTACTGTTCGATCGTCTGCAACAACATCCGCCTCAGAGATCCGGTGAACTACCTGAGGGCCAACTGGATACGGCCCGAGGATCTGAGCCTTTACGAGGAAATGGGATATCACAATTTCAAGATAGTCGAGCGGAACACGCCCACGCAGGTTCTGCTGGAGAGAGTGAAAGCATACGCGGGGCGACGGTATGACGGCAATCTCCTGGATCTTGTGCAGAACTACGCATACCCGGAGGAGAAATTCGGAGATAAGGCGAAGGAGGCATATTCATACAGGCGTATGCTCAGGTACTTTATCAAGCCGCAGATGGTGAACATGCTCAAGTTTCCCAGAGTCATTGAATTCGGAAAAACCGCGAGCGTTCTCTACCCCCTTCGCGGGCAGAACCCGGTGCAGATAGACAACGGGAAGCTGGACGGTTTCATGGACAGGTTCAAGGACGCGGGATGCCAGGACGTTGACTGTGAATCATGCAGGTACTGCCACGAATGGGCGGACAGAGTCATAAGGATCGACCCTGAATGGAAAGCCAGGATGGAGACGATTTACGACGAACTGCTGGACGAGATTGATTCAGGTTCGATGTGGGATCCTTATCTCAAGACAGCGAAAGAGTATGCATCCAGGATGGCGGGCAGGATGGTCTCCCGTCAGCCGTAAGATTCGAAAAAAAGGAGGGATCAGGTGGAGGCCGTTCACAGCACAAATAAGGACGACGATCAGGTAATCGACCGAAAGATAAGATCCGGGCTGGATTTTTTCATATCCCTTCAGCAGAAGGACGGTTCCTGGAGAAGCGATTACGGCGGGCCCATGTTTCTTTCGCCCATGTACACGGCAGCCTGCCGGATATGCAGGCGGGAGATACCCCCAGAGCGGAAAAAGGGCATTGTCAGGTATCTGAAAAACGTCATGAACCACGACGGCAGCGTCGGCCTTCATACCGAGGACCGCGGTTCCATGTTCACCACGGTGCTGTCGTACGTGGCGTTACGGCTTATGGGCGTCCCGAGGGATGATGCCCATGCAGGCTCCATGAAAAAGTGGATACTTTCAAACGGGACCGCGCTTGGGTCCGCGAGCTGGGGGAAAAGCATCCTGGCGGTACTTGACCTGTATTCGTACGAGGGCCTGAATCCGGTTCTTCCGGAACTCTGGCTGCTTCCGTATTCTTCACCGGTGCATCCGGCAAAGCTGTGGTGCCACACAAGGCAGGTTTATCTTCCGCTGGCCTACCTGTATGGAACAAGAGCGAAGGTCGAGGCGGATGATCAAATACATCAGATCAGAACGGAGATATACGATATTCCTTATGAGGACATCGATTTCACGGCCCACCGCAACACGGTATCGGACAGTGACAACCGGTATCCCTCTTCAGGGCTTTTGAACGCCGCGAACAGGATTATGAGCGCCTATGAAAAGATTCATCCGGGGTTTCTGAGAAAGAGATCCCTGAATAGGTCTTATGATCATATTGAATACGAGGATCGTACAACGAACTACCTCGACATCGGTCCGGTAAACAGCGTGCTGAACACGATAGTTCATTATTTCCGCAATCCCGGTTCCATGAGCTTTATAAAAAGCTTTGAAGCGCTTGAATCCTATATCGGAGAAAACTCCCTGGGAATCAATTTCAAAGGGTACAACTCCACAGCGCTTTGGGACACGGCCTTTGCAGTGCAGAGCCTGGCGGCAACGGGGCTGCTTGACGAATACACCCGTCACATGGACCTGGCGCACGGATTTATCAGGAACAACCAGATCACCGAAGACCTTCCGGACAGAGACAGGTACTATCGTTTTTCCTCGAAGGGGGGCTGGCCCTTCAGCGACAGAAAAAACGGATGGAGTGTGACCGACTGCACGGCCGAGGGATTCACGAGTTCTGTTTATCTCGAAGACATTGTGAAGGAACCGATAGACGAGGATCTTCTAAAGGACAGCGTTCGCCTGATGCTCAATTACCAGAACTCGGACGGAGGGTGGTCCTCATACGAAAAGAAGAGGGGAGGGGCCTGGCTGGAGATGCTGAATCCTTCCCAGGTGTTCGGCGACATCATGGTTGATTATTCATACGTGGAATGCACATCGGCGTGTGTTCAGGCTCTGAAACTGGCCCGTGAGCGTTTCGGTGGCTTTGAGGAAACAAGAATCCTCAAGGCGATACAGGACGGCGTAAACTTCATCAGGAAAAAACAGCGTCCGGACGGGAGCTGGGAAGGTTCATGGGGAGTGTGTTTCACCTATGGAACATGGTTCGGAGTCTGGGGTCTTGTTGCAGGCGGTGTTCCCGTGAACTGCCGGGAGATCAGGAACGCGTGCGGCTTTCTCGCGGGCAGGCAGAACCGGGACGGGGGCTGGGGCGAAAGTTTTGAAAGCTGCACCGAGAGGAAATACGTGCGCCGTGCAGACAGCCTTGCCGTTAACACCGCATGGGCCCTCCTCACATTGATAAGGTCGGGCCTGGCTGATACACAATGCGTGCTTCGAGGGGTGAGGTTTCTTATCAGGCGTCAGCAGGAGGACGGCGACTGGCCGGCCGAGCCTATGACGGGCGTTTTCAACAAGTCCACGCTCATCAACTATGAACACTACAGAAGATATTTTCCGTTGTGGGCGCTGGCGGAATTCAGAAAGTTCAGAGTCCTGCCGTTCGTTCTATAATGAATTGAAAACCGGGACTTCGCGCTGTGCCGGCTTGGCAGGCTCAGAGTCCCTGTCGCGGCTGACATTGTAGGTGGCGTAGATTCTCTGGTGATCCCGGATGCCGAGGAAAGCGATACCGTCCGACCTGACGGCCGGATCAATCAGTTCTTCGAAGTATGAGCCCTCGTAGGCCAGGCGTTCGCCCGCCCACCGGAACTCCAGGTATTTCCTGTAATCCAGCTCCACGCGCCTTTTCATGCCTTCTTCAATGCCGGTGCGTCCCTTCCATGCCTGCGGGTCTGTGCCCAGCCTGCCGCTGAAGTATTCGCCGCATGAGCCGCTGCCGTACGAGAAAAGGCCTGCGCGTTTTCCGCTGATTGGGTCAGTGCTTCTTTCGATCAGCCCTGCAAGGGAGAGGTAAAGTGAGCCCGAGTAGATATTGCCGAGCTCACGGTTCGCCCAGAGTGACGGCTCTGTCCTGGCCGCGTATTCCTGCTTCAGAGGGGCAACGCCGTTTCTTCTCTGCGATACTTCCAGTTCGTAAAGGCGGCTGAAGGCCTTGTAGGCCATCTTGGGAAAAGGCACATGAAACAGCAGGTGATCGTACCTGTTGATGTCCAGGTCCGAAGCCTTCTGATACAGTGAGTAGGTATGAACGAGCGAATCGAGGTAGCTGTTTATTGATGCATCGCCGTCCACAAGGGCCGTGCTCCTGTAGCTCGGTCTCCAGAAATCCATGACTTCTTCGGTGTGAACGGCTTCCGGATAGAGATCGAATTCGAGCACGCGGGCGTCCGGGCCGATGAGCAGAGCGACTGCGCCTGCGCCCTGTGTGGGCTCGCCCGCGGAACCAACGCTGTATCTGGCAACGTCGGTCGCGATCACGAGGGCCTTCTTACCGGTTGAGGCCGACCTTACTGCGCACCAGTCTGACGCCATGCGCAGGCCGGCAGTGGCGCTGTAGCAGGCGTGCTTTGTGTCAAAGCTCCTGCAGCAGGATGGAAGTCCCAGCATTCCGTGTACATAGGATGCAATCGGCTTGGCTCCGTCCACTCCGGATTCAGAGCCGACGATGAGCATGCCGATGTCCCGGGGGTTGATGGAGTAATTCTTCAGCAGCGTGGTAGCTGCACGGACCGCCATTGTAACGGGATCTTCATCCGGAGCTGCAACGGCCATGCGCCTGCAGCCAAGGCCTATTGTATATTTGTCAGGGTCCACCTGGTTGGCGAACGCCAGTGTCTTAAGGTCGATGAAGTACTTCGGTACGTGTACGGCTACGGCGTCTATTCCGATTTTCTGTGTGTCAGGCAATTAGCATCTCCTCCGATAACAATTGGCTAAATTTATACCTTATCTTATGAAATGCAAGTCCAGTGCCATGTAAAATTATATACTTCTATATTATTTTATATGATATTTCAAATAGTTATCAAGTAAGGATATCACACTGCCTTGAAACGGCCCTTTTTGTGCGCAGTTGCGTGCGCATTCACACCGAAAAAAGTGCACAGTGTTCGCAAATGCACCGGTTTTCATCCCTGTTCGAGATCACACGCCCCCGGATTCACGATCAGAATCCCCCCGTTAACGCTCAGGTAGACTTTTGAGCCCATGACGGCGATTCCCTCGAACATGTCCTTTTCCTGAATCCTGTACCGGTAAATTTCGTCCCCGCTGTTCGTATATCTGACCAGCACGTTGTCGTCCTCGCGCACGTAAAGGCAGTCGGCGCTGTCGATAGCAAGGAAAAACCCGTAGCCCCCTCCGGCGGACCAGGGCGCTATGACGGGATCCGTCAATGTCCAGTCCGGGTACGCGTACCCGATGACGCGCGTCATCTGATCCGCGCCCTGAACGAGCGCAAAAATGTTGCCGCCGCTGTCCGCCACCACGTCGTATGCGTCCAGGTAGCTCATGTCGGGCTTCGGTACTGCAATGTCCTCAATATTGCCCCCCGTGTCCCTGTCGTAAAGCCTTATCGAAAAACGGTTCACGTCTGTTCTTTCCTCTGTGGTGTAAAGTACGTCGCCTCTTACAAAAAGGCCCCACACCGTCATCACGCCCTGCGCGACCCACGGCTCGTCAAAGCCTGTATCCGCATTGAACCTGCCCACTGAACTGTGCGCCCAGCTCGAAACCCACACGTATTCGCCGTCGGTTGCGCAGTCGATGTCGCCGGACAGGAAGTTCGCTGTCCAGATATTCTGCCCCGTGTCGTCTGTCTTGTTCACCCCGAAGTAATCCGTGAGGTAGATGCCCCCGTCATTATCCAGCGCAATGCCCTGGCTTTCGGACTGCCATTTTGTTTCTATCAGCGTCTCGCATTCGTCCGCATCGGTATCAGTATCGGTATCTGTGTCAGTATCTGTATCTGTGTCAGTGTCGGTGTCAGTGTCTGATGATGAGTAATTTGAGTCGTTTCCATTTCCCTTACCGGTGTCCTGATCCGGCACGCATTCACCATCCGCGCGCCTGTACCCGTCTTCGCACACGCACTGGCCGTGGCTCATTTCCTCGTTTTCACCGCACTGCTCGCTGCAACCGGAAAAAGACAGCATTACACAGATTATTATCAAACCGGCAGCTGTCATGATTATGACTCCTTTTATTTGTTGAACGCATAACAGTTTAGCACATATATTTCCGCCTGGAAGCAGTCATGGTTTTTTTTAAGAAATACAGGCGGAAAAAGGTAAGTCAGCAGCATTTCTCATCAGAATGGGAAAGCATCATCTCGCGTAATGTGCCTTATTACAACAGGCTGCAGGATGACGACAGACAGGAGCTCAAGGGTCATATTCTTGTCTTTCTGGATGAGAAGCGCTTTGAGGGGATGGAGGGGCTTAAGATAACGGATGAAATGCGGGTCACGATTGCTGCACAGGCCTGCATGCTCCTGCTGCACAGGGATACGGATTATTATCCGAAACTGGATACAATACTGGTCTATCCGCACAGGTATGTTGCGCTAGTCACGCGGCGAATGCCCGATGGTACTGTCCGCGAGGTTCTGGAGCACCGACTGGGCGAATCATGGTCCGGAGGGCAGATGGTGCTTTCCTGGGACGATGTAAAGAGGGGGGCGGCAGACATACGGGATGGACATAACGTGGTATTTCACGAATTTGCTCATCAGCTGGACGCGGAATCAGGTTCCACCAGGGGTGACCCGGTGCTGCCTCAAAGATCCATGTACGGCGCATGGGCGCGCGTCCTCGGGAACGAATACGGAAAACTGATAGACGACCTGGAGCATCACAGGCGCGTATGTATCAATTCCTATGCAGCCACCAGCCCGGCCGAGTTTTTTGCCGTGGTTACGGAAGTATTCTTTGAGCAGCCTGCGAGGCTGAAGAGTTGCTATCCGGATCTCTACGAGCAGATGAGGCTGTTCTACCGGCAGGATCCCCTCTCAAATCACGGCCGGTATTCGTAGGCTCCAAGGTCGACGTAATCAGTACAGGATGCGTCATATCCTGCATCAAGGCCCGCATCCTGCCGATAACAGGAGCAGGGAAACAGAAAGGATCAGTGAAATATGCAGTCTCATACGCTTACTCCTTTTCATGTTGATTATCCGGCCATTGTATGGTCAGGATTTATGTATGATCAAGTCGACCAGATTAGTTTACATTACATTTATGTTAATTATTTCCGCTGCATTCAGCCTGTTTACAAGCGGCTGCAGGAGCTGCGGCAAAGAGGTGGACGACGAGGCCCTGATACTCGAGCTCATCAAAAAGGGCGCGAGTCTTGCCGAGCAGAAAAAGATAAAGGAACTCATGGAGCTCACTGTAAAGGACTTCAGGGAGTCGGGCAGGAACATGGACAGGAGGAGCGTGCGCATGACGCTCATGTTCGCGTTCAGGCGCTACGGGAAATTCCGTGTGCTTTACCCTCGTCCGAACATAAGGATCCAGGACTCTAAAACAGAGGCGACAGCGAGAATTCCCTTTATTATCTCGAGGCAGGGGCAGGAGGCTCCGGACCTTTCCGACCTGTACGAGGATCCGGAGGAGTGGATCTCGTACGTCTCGAACAAGGCCGACCCGTATTACCTGAATCTTCAGCTCGTAAAACAGGGCGACGAGTGGATGGTGCAGTCGGCCCACCTCAGCGGGATGAGGGGGCTGAACAGGCTTTAAAGATCCCCGATCGTGCACACAAGTGGTTTGTGATCGAACAGGACGTTTTCGTAGACCTTGGGATATCCGGGTGTTGCTCCGGGCGCATAGCAGGAGCCCGTGAACACGTCGCTTACGACATGATCGATGTTCAGCCCGCCCGTGTACGTGGGCGTTGCGCTGGTGCCGATGGGCGAAATCCAGTGGAACTCTTTCGAAGGTCCTACGTACTTTTTCCACGCAGCCACGCTTTCATCGATAAGGCCTGAAACGCGTCCGGGATCAGTGTTCAGATCGCCCAGAACCACGTTTCGATCACCGTTTGCACCGGGCTCTCCGTCCATGTCGTCAAAAACCTGTTCAACCTGCTTTGCCCGGCATTCCATGTCATCTGAGGTTATTCCTGAAGACCCGTGGTAGTTCAGCACCGTGATCTCTCCTCCCTCAACAAGGTCTATTGTCGCGCGTGCAACGCGCGCTCCTCCACCGCACTGATCCACGCGCTCTCCGTCCAGGCCTTCGAGGCAGAAATAATCGTCCGTGCACTGTCGAATGCTGCCGAATGACTTCTTGACCGCGATGCACTTGTCGTCCTTGCCCGGATGGCAGGCGACCTGGTATCCGCTGCCCAGGATGATCTGTGCAACCGTTGGACCTGTGTCCACCCAGTCCTCGCACACAAAGCCATCCTTTTTGTCGGCCGGAATGCCGGGGCAGAGCCCGCTGTAGAATATCTCCTGGAAAACGACCACGTCCGGCTGAAGATCCGCAAACCAGTCTGTAACCGCCTCGATCGCTGGCACCCATGCAAGGCCGTTGCCGTACCACTCGTCCGAGATATCCACCTGTTCGCTGCCGTAGTCGTCTCCGTCGGAATTGTGAAGCAGGGTGTCCGTAGTCCCCGTATTAAATGTCACGACAATGAATTTTCCTTCCATGTTTCCGCCGTCTGCTGATGCGTCCCAAGACGCGTCCATGCCCGAATCCGCGTCTGCATCAGCATCTGTATCCGTATCAGAATCCGCATCCGTATCGCTGTCAGAGCCGGCATCATTGTTTTTGCCGGAATCCATGCCCGCATCCACACTCTGCCCGGAATCCTCATCAGCCGAAGCATCCTGATCCGAAGAACCGCTGCTGTCGCAGGCGAAGAAAAGACATAAGGATAAAAACGCTGGCCCGAAATATAAGTGTTTTTTCATGATCATTCTCCCCTCATGAATTACAGAATAAATAATCCGCCGATTTATCAAGGACATTATAAGTGCTTTCTTTTGTTATAAAAAGGGAAATGACGCCTCAATGATCCTTGACCAATAAAAGCGTTGAATTAAAATTGGTACAACAAATTCAAAGGGAAAAATCATGAAAAACTATATCCATGGTCTATTTATTCTTCTTTCGCTCTGCGCTGTCTGCCTGCTTCCGGCTGAGGGAGAAAGCAAGGACAAGGGAAAAAAGCTCAACTGCAAGATTTCGCTTAATATCAAGCGTTATCCCCGGGAGGGAGATATTCAGCTGCTGAATTACTATTACACCGGTATTCACAAATCCTATTCTGAGGCCGTGAACACGGCCATGGATACGGCTGAGAAGAAATACAAATGTGATACCGAAGACTACGAGTGCGAAATTGAAGTAGTTAAAAGAGCCTCGAGCTGCCAGCCGGCACCCTGAAAAGGGTGGTAATTGTAAATCCGATTGACAATTAACACC
>Ga0272442_10003075_pt1 | contig 23661 bp, 20 predicted proteins | sample SSMForm2O_FD_200262 | JGI IMG/M metagenome (GOLD analysis project Ga0272442, IMG submission 200262) | Marine sediment archaeal communities from Little Sippewissett salt marsh, Falmouth, MA, United States - SSM-Form-2O | ecosystem: Environmental > Aquatic > Marine > Wetlands > Sediment ...
GAAGTCGACCGTGTAGTATATCTCGGCCCCCGGGGTCTCGCAATCTAACTCCACATCGAAAGCCGTGTCGTAAAAACCGCGGTCCCTGCTGAATGTAGTGTCAGCCACAAGGCCTAAATAGGCATCGTTGTTCTCGGCGCCCGGCGTCGGTACTCCAAAAAAGCGAAGCACCCCGTTAGCATCAAGGCCGTAGGAAATATCCGTATATTGCTCTATCTGGTCAAAATCAACGCCGTCAACGAGCGTTACCCCGTCCGGATGATACAATCCCACCTGTTCGCCGCCGGCCCCAAGCTTAAAGTTGGTGTGAAGAGCGGCGCCCTGATAATCCAGAAGGTCAGCCAATATAACAATATATTCATTTGCATCGAGTACCACCCCGTCAGGTATCCGCCATTGAGTCTGGTTCTCCAGGTTATCCGTCAGGTACATCCCGCTCATATCTATGGCCTCGTCACTGGCATTGTATATTTCAATCCAGTCGGAATACTCCCCGGTGTTGTCCGGGTCTTCATATACACTGTTGTTGGAGGCCATAATCTCATTAATCAAAAGGTGTGTTCCCTCTTGAAGCCAGTCCTCTGCTAACAGGGCAAAATCACCAAAATTTATCCCGGCCAAGCCGTCTATGTCAGCTTGAACACTCTCCTCGCCCAGCCACTGCTCGGAGAAGATTCTAAGATCCTCCACATTAACCCTGCAGTTGTCATCCAAATCGCCCGGAGGGCATTCTGCATGGACAGAGACGGATAAAAATGCTGATAATACCACCAAAAACAACAAAATCTGTAGATTATTAAACACTCTACACTCCTTCCTCACTAAGGCTTGGGTTGCTAAAAGCAGTTGTCTTCTTTGTTAGAATAACAGTTTTGTATTACCATTTTATGCATTATAACAAATATAGGGGGTATGGGTCAATCCTTTTTGAAGGTAACTTATCCACTATAGGTTTTCAGAAGGGATTTTTGTGTATATTTTTATAATATATTTTAAAACAGTATCAATAATATTATTTCCTGTTAGATTGTTAATAAGACCACAAAAAACAACTAAACCCTTCTATTAAAAGAAATTACAGAGACACAACAAATTCACAAAACGAAAGAAAGCACTATAAAAACAGTAATTTTATTAACTTTATATCACTGACTTCAGTGCATAGAACTAAGAGTGTGATTTTTATCTCAGAAAAAACAGGATTGCTAACAGCTTATCCACAAGAGACGACTACAGACAACACGTGTTGTTAAAACCTCTGTATGGTAGTTATGAAGAGGTTGGTTTGGAGGTCATAAATAGAGTTTTACCCCAGTTAACGGGGTTAAAAAACCACTCAGTTTTAGCTAAAATACCATTTTTACATTGACAGACATTCCTGCAATTGTTATAATAATATAGAGTTCGTTGCCAGTTCCTTGAACTAAAAACGGCTGCTTCTGTATATAGCTGGCGTTTTGGACATGAAAGAAGGGTGAAGCTATGAAAGATAAGTTTATTTCGGTAGTTATGCGCATTATACTTTGCGTCGCGGCTTTTGGCATCTTCGGCTGTTCAACCGAACAAATGGGGGAAACCGCGGCTGAGGGGCACAGAAGACATCTTCGTACTTCTCGTATAAATCGCCAAGCATTGATGGAAGACATTGATGTCGTATTTCAGATGGACCGACCGACCAGGCTCGCAGAAAAAAAGATACCCTGATTTCTTTGATTAGTAGGTATTATTGTAAGGACTGATATTTTCCATTAATATATAGTACGTTTGGGTTTTGGTTTAGAGGACGTGCCCGACAAAGGCCCTTTGACAAAAGGATTTGACTTGTGGATGTTCTTATCGACTATCTTAGCCGAGTGGCCGGACACGGGTGGTGGCGAGTAGCGATTGAACTGGTTCTTATTGGCCTGGTTGTCTACTGGGTTATGGATTTCCTGGAGGGCACGCGCGGGGAAAGGCTGTTCCGTGGTGTTATATTCATTTTAATAGCGGGGGTCATAATTTTAAAGCTCATAAGTGACTGGCTGCTTTTCGAGCGCCTTGAATATCTTTATAAGGGCTTTTTGATTTTTGTTCTCGTCATTGCCGTTGCCGCCTTCCAGCCGGAAATAAGAAGGGCGTTGATAAGAATTGCCCAGCCGAGGTTTCTGGCTGGCTCCTCACAGCAATTGACAATGATAGTCGAGGAAATCATCACGGCTGTTGTGCAGCTCTCGACAGACAGGAACGGCGCAATCATCGTTATTGAAAAACGAGTTGCCCTCGGTGAATTTATCGAAACGGGCGTCCGCATCGACGCCAGGGTCACGAGTGAAATAATAAGAACCATTTTCCATCCTGGCTCTGCGCTGCATGATATGGCCGTTATCATAAGGGGGGATAAAGTAATCGCTGCCAGAGTACAGCTGCCGCTGGCCGAGGCTGGTACAATTGATGGTATTGAACTTGGCTCAAGGCACCGGGCCGCGATAGGAATAACATCCAGCTCTGATGCCAGCGTTATTGTTATAAGTGAAGAAACCGGCGTCGTTTCGATTGCCGAAGGGGAAAAGCTCACCAGAAATGTGACCGAGACACAACTGAGAAAACACCTTACGAGCACAATGAGCGAGATGGCACCGATTATTTCGAAATTCTGGAAGTTCCCCAAAAAGATAGTTGCGCCGCTGAATAAACCCAAGAACCCGCAGACGGGCAAAGGAGGCAGCGGTACTGCTTCAGAGTGAAGCTTGAGTACAGGCAATGGCAGGAAAATACAATTACGGAAAAATAACGGCGGTTGTTGTTCTTACCGTACTTATTTGGGTCTGGGCCGACATGGCTCTGGATAAGGAGTTTTCTGTTTACAATGCGGCTGTCAGCGTGGCAAAAGCCACAAATCCGAATCTTTCAGTATTCTTTAATGACGGTCCCTCGGGTTCTGTTCAAAGGGTAATCCTCAAAGAGGTGGTTCTTAAAGGACCGACTTCAACAATCGCGCGGGTCGATAAGAAATTAAAAGAAGGTGAGGTCCTCGAATTTGTTTTCGACGCCTCCAGAGAACGAATGAACCAGCCGGGCGGCTATTCTCTCGACCTTTTGCCGTTCTTACAGAGAGACGAGGAATTAAAACAAACAGGCCTGACAGTCGTCTCCTGCGACCCCAATGCTATTGCCGTCAATGTCACCCGGCTCGTTGAAAAGTCGCTCGACGTGGTTTGTTTTGACGAGAACAGAAACCCGGTTAAGACCACCAGTATCGACCCGTCACAGGTAAGGATGTATGTTCCCGCCGGCTGGGATGGACCGGCAGAGGTTAAGTTAACCGAAAGTGAAATTCAACAGGCCGGATTATCTCCAATCACCAAAACCCCGTATATCCCTTTGCCACCGGGGCAAACTACATTCGCTGCGACTTCGGTTGTTATTAGAATCTCTCCCGAGCAGGATATGCTTGCTGATTACACTATAACAAACGTTACGCCAAAATACTGCTTAAGTGTAAATCTGCAGGGGAAATTCAAAGTCGAGATAGACAATCTCAACGACTTAATGGGCCCTGTTAAAATAAGAGCGACTCCGGAGGCCGAGCAGGCATATCAGGATATGAGCTATCATGTAAGGCTGGAAATTGATGATGAAGATGCCACCTCCCCGGTTTCTGTTAAATCGAAGAGAGTCACTTATAACTTTCCACTGGAATATGTTCGAGGTGACAAAATCGAGTTGGTGGGACAGCCTGTCGTAGTCCGGTTCAGGCTGATACCTTTAACTTCTCCGCCGTAGGGCGTCCCGGCTCAAAAAATGTTATAACCGCTTCGACCGTCATCCAAAGCGCCAGTGCGAATATGCCTCCGCCAATGGAAACTAAAAGCCATTTTTCGGGTTTATCGCTTGCCAGAAAGATTCTTTCATTATGGACCATCGCCCAGTTGGTTATCACCAGCATAATCAGGCAGGGAACAGCTGTTACTATAAATTTCAACCCACCATTTCGCTTTAGGTAGATTGTAATAACCAGCAGCGCCAGAGAGGCCAAAAGCTGATTTGCGCTACCGAACAGCGGCCAGAGCCTCATCGCACCCTTCCCGTCGGCCCCCGTCGCAAATGCCAGAGCCGCCGCAGTAAGAACGGCAAAACTAGTCGCAGACCACCTGTTGGCAAGAAACCCTATCCTCAAATCGCTTGCAAGCTCGCTTACGACATAACGCTGGATGCGAACCGAAGTATCGAGAGTTGTACCGGCAAAAGATGCGATAAAAACCCCCATCAGCGTAATCCCTACCGCCTCCGGCAGGCCCAGCGCTCCCATCATATTGGCCGCTCCGATTACCACCGGTGCTATCTTGTCCGCCAGGCCCTTGGCCCCCATCCACGAACTGTATTGATACTGCCATGCCTCTGTCCCCTTTAAAATGGCCCCGCCTTCGATTTTCAAGGCCATACCAATGCCTGCACCGACGCAGATTATCACTAATACCGCCAGCGCCCCCTCCAGCAGCATCGACCCGTAGCCTACGAACTGACAGTCCGTCTCCTTTGCTACCTGCTTGGGGCTTGTCCCCGAGGCAACAAGCGAATGAAAGCCGCTTATCGCTCCGCAGGCGATTATCACGAACATAAACGGCCATATCGAGGGAGTCCCCGCCGGCAGCGAATTGTTAATCGCAGGCGCAGCCAGAGAAAGCTGTCCGCCTAATGCAGCCGCGGCGGTACCACCGGCCAAAAGCGCCATCGCTATGAAGAGTTGCCAGGCGTTGATATAGTCTCGCGGCTGTAAAAGCATCGTTACCGGCAGAGTCGATGCGACCCAGGTATAAGCCAGTAAGATAATGACCCAAAGCCCCGTCGCCGGTATCCCGAAGGCGGAACCAAGCTGAATCGAAACCCGGCTGCCCAATGCAATGCACAAATACATCCCCAATACCGCTATCGCCGTCGCCGCCGGCACGCTCGCTCCCTTCTTGTAAACCGCAAAACCTAACGCCATCGCTATCGGTATCTGAAGCCAAACCGGTATCACAGAACCTGGAAACCTCGTAAAAACCGCCGCTATCACAACTCCGAATATGGCGATGACAATCAAAAGACTCAGAAACACAATTGCAAAAAATATCAGCCGAACGCGCTTGTTGATATATTTGGCCGCCACTTCCGACATACTCTTGCCTTCGTTCCGCATCGAAACGACCAGAGCGCCGAAATCATGCACCGCACCCATAAAGATACAGCCGAAAAGCACCCAAAGTATCGCCGGCAGCCAACCCCATATAATCCCTATCGCCGGACCGACTATAGGGCCGGTCCCGGCTATAGATGTGTAATGATGACCGAATATTATTCCCTTGCGAGTCGGCACATAGTCAATCCCGTCCTCAAACTCTTCTGACGGAACCCGTGCGTCCTTGTTCAGCTTGAATATCTTCTTCGCCAGAAAACGCCCGTAAGTATGATAGGCAACCAGGTACCCCGCGCCGCAGATTAACATCAATAAAAGTGCATCCATTTCTCACACCTCAATTATATATGTTATAACTTGCTTCAAGCCCGATGCGCGCGAGTCAAAAGCCTTATCGGCACCTCCTCTATCGACAGCATGGTTTTTAACCTGCCCGCGATAAATCGAAGATAATTTTCTTCGAACAGGCTCGGCTTATTCACGAACATAAGTATCGTAATCGGATTCACCGCTATCTGCGTTGCGTAGTAAATTTTAGGCCAGCCCACTTTACTACGCTTGGCCGCCCCCACACGCTCAGCCTTTATAATTTCAAACGCCTTGTTCAGCTTGGGTGTCGGTACCTGTGTCGTGGCCTGCTTGAAAAGCTCAGCCGACAAATCCAGAACGCTCTGGACGTTCTTGCCCTCCGTCGCCGTCGTAAAAGCTATTGGAACAGCTTTCAATCCCGGCAGCAGCTTCGTCAGATAGCCCTCGTAATCCTCCGTCCACGCCGTATCCTTCGCAAGGTCCCACTTGTTAATCACGATTATGCAGCTCTTATGTTCCTCGGCGATAAATTTCGCCAGCTTCTTATCGACCTGCGAAACCTCCACCGTTGCATCAATCATAAACAACACAACATCGGCCCGCCGGACAGACCGCGTCGCCCGAACATAGCTGTAAAATTCGATGCTGTCCTCCATCTTTCTCTTCTTGCGAATCCCAGCCGTATCAATCACGAGGATTGTCTTGCCCTCCCTCTCAAGCCTCACATCAACGGCGTCCCTCGTCGTCCCCGGCTTCTCGCTCACAATTACCCTCTCAACGCCCGCCATAGCATTTACCAGCGTACTCTTGCCCGCATTCCGCTTGCCAACTATGGCTATCTTCATCACCGGCTCTTTCGGCTTCTCCGATTCGAGATGCTCAACCTCCTCGAAAATTTTATCTAACAAAATGGTTTTGTTAAGATTGTTCGTCGCAGAAACGCACAAAAATTCCCCGAACCCTAACCGTGAAAACTCACCCGCCGCCGGAAACATCTTCGCCGAATCCGCCTTGTTCGCTACCCCGATTACCTTCATATTCTGTTTCCGCAGCTTCTGCGCTATTTTTTTGTCAAGCGGTACCGCCCCGTCGCGTATATCCACCATAAACACAACAACATCAGCCGACTCGATGGCCTTCTGGATTTGCCCCTCGATATGCCCGCTCAACTCCGCAGAATCAACTATCCCGTATCCCCCCGTATCCACAAGCTCGATATACCGCTCGTCTTTTTCGATAACGGTGCTCACCCGGTCCCTCGTAACGCCAGCCGTCGGCTCGACGATACTTATCATCTCACCGGCCAGCGCATTCAAAAGACTGCTCTTGCCCACGTTCGGCCGACCGATTATTGCTGCTACAGGCAGTGCCATAAAAATAAAGCCCGGCAATTTGACATCAACATACGCGCATTACGCGCAAACCAAATCCCCATTCTACCACAACCACCCGACAATTAGAAGTGCCGAATAAACCTATCCCCCCACCTTAGCACCCCAAATCTCACACGAACCCTACTTAACATTGGCCTTAATCCATTTTCTCCACGCTTTTTTATCTCTGCTAAAGTCCTTCTTGGTTGTTTTTCTTAAAGTATCATAGGCAGCTTTAGCTATCGTATGTTTTTTGCCTTCTGTATTATACCAATTTTCTATGCCTTTTTTGAAAAACAAGATATGAGGATGTTCTGCCAGGGGAAATTCTTCGTCAAACTGTAAGCCGTAATCTTTTTTCCTTGTTAAAGACTCGCTGTCAAGCAGCTCAGAAATAGCCATCAGTACATCCATCTTTCTTCGCCCGGTGAGTTTACGAATAGCGATTTCTCTTACGTCGGCCCTTACGGTTTCATTGTGAATAATTGTTAAAAGTTTATCAATAATCTTATCTGAAGAAGGCTTGGAAAACTTTATGGCTCCTTTTGCAAGTTCTGGATTATTACTGTCAACAAGAGAAACCAACCAATCCTCGTATGAAGAAAATCCTTTCTTCCGAAGGTGTTTGTCCTTTATTTCTTCTAAAGAAAGGTTGCGATATTGAGTTGTTAAGTGATTTAATATCCTTAATTGGATTTCCAAAAGAGAGGCTGCTAGTTCTGGCATGTTAGTAGTATCCGGTGAATTAAGCCCTACAATTTGCATCACGCAAAAATCTACAATCTCCTCCTTGCTGCCTTTACAATTATTAAAATGCCCCCTAAAGCCGGATTCAAGGGATAAGTCTGTTTTTAAAAACCCTTTTTTGACTTTGATGAAAAGTTTTTTATACATCATACCTAAGAAGTACTGTCCGTCATTTGTTTGTGTAACCGCCCAGTCTTCATTAGCTATTTTTTCTTCACTTTCATATTTGTAATCAATGCCAAAAAGAATACTGAATTTGTTTTTAAGAAAATATTTTACGGTTTCTCTGAATGAATTTGTAAATCCTTCCGGGTCAAGGGCGTATAACTCACTTATGTCTATAAAGCCTCTTCCTGTTTCAGCAAGAACTTTATCATAATTCTGTAAAAAGTCTGTGACTTCCCTCAGGACCTTGCGCTCCTTGGCGACCTGCTTTGCCTTTGTCAGCTTCTGTCCCAAAGAATCGTTTAAATCATCTGATATTCTCTTAACCTTCTCCAGATCTATTTCGTTGATATCAAACACATCACGCTTCTCAATAAGTTTATCCAAAATGTAAGCGGTTGACTTCAGTCCGATATTTTCAAAATCACTTTGCTGCTTGGTTTCTATTTTTTCAGAATTTGCCAACTCCAATAAAGAGTTTGAAATTGTTAATACGGTCGATTTCATCTGTTTGTAATTGAGTTTGTCTGCAGTATCGGTTGGCTTGTGATAATCTTTATACAAACCGCATGAAAAGAAAAGGACAGGTCTTTCCCTTGAAATAAAGGCGATATGGTCACCTACCGGACCAATTAACTCTGAATGGAAAGGCAGCACCTTAATACCCTCATTTGCGCCCGTTTTTATTATCTGTTTTTGCAGATTTGGATAACCATCGGTACCAACGACACAAAGGGAGTTATTGACAATGTCTAAAAAGTCCCTGCCAAGCAGGTCAATATTGACTATAGCCGACACTTTTAAATCGTTGTAGTCTTCCCTGCAGGTAAAAGCAAACGCTCCAAGACACATTCTTTCTTCCGCATCAAAAGACGCAAAACAGATTGAACGCTTGGGCTTTTTTTCTAACTGGCTTAGTTTTTCTGCAACTTCAAGTAGTGCTGCTACACCCGAAGCATTATCGCAGGCTCCCAAAAGAACACCTTTCTTTGTTTTGCCCACGTGGTCGTAATGAGCCGAAAGTATCACAATCTCATTGATAAGATGTGGGTCAGAACCCGGCAACACCCCAATTACGTTTGTCCCAAAGCCAAACGACTGTTCATAGCCTTTCGTGCCTAGCCAGGGAACTAACCCGTAAGCCTCAAATCTGTCTTTTATATATCGTCTTGCTGTAGCCGATTCCCATGTCTTAGGTTTGCGTCCCTTAAGTGCCGGCTGAGCCAGAAAATGAACATGGTCTGACAATTCCTGCGAACCTATAGCTGGACTCAATCTTTCCTGGGGGATAGAAACGCAACCTGTTAGTGATACCAACACACCCACCAATACAATTAATAGTTCTTTTCGCACTACAAATCTCCCTTTATTGTAACTGTCTGCAGGATATAACCCGCATTATTGCTGACAGCTTATTCTCCAATTTTATCGACGTTGATTGCTATAAAACTTACGTCCGTTCCCTTATATTCTTCGTGAAGCTGCCCGATATCCTTATTTATCATCAGGCACGGCCGACACCACGTCGCCCAGATATCGATAACCGCTACAGAATTCTTCTTCACCAGCGAACTTAACCGGTGCCGCCCCCCGTCTAAATCCTTCAGCCCAAGGTCATTTACATACATCCCCGCGTACTTTGATTTTTCCTTCAGATATTCGGAATTAACGTCGCAAAGAACGGTATTGCAGTCAATCGCTTCTTTCAGGCCCTTTTTGAATCTTGATGAATATCCTACCTGCCTGTATAAAAGTTCCAGCTTGTCATTTACTAACAGCACCGTCGGTAGACCCTTTATTCCCAGCTTGTTAGGGCCTTCAATTCGTACAACAAGGCCTTTCATCTCATTGTCCGCCGCGAACTTTTTCAACCTCTCTATACCAGACCGCTCGACCGGCCGGGTGCGTGTCGTTGTGCAGGACAGAACGAGTAAAACCATAGCCGCCGATGTCAATCTTCTAAGCATAAACAAAACTTCCTTTCCTGTTCCTCTTTGCTCCGCCGCTGCCTGCTCTTTACCAAGGCGCCTTATGCAAAGTTACTCCACAACGATATAGCCTATAACCGGCTCGCCAAACAACTCGCCGTCATACTCGACGTCCGCCGTCAGAACGTGTATCCCCTTCCGTGCTCCCTTTTTCACCTTCACAACCAGCGGCACTTCGCAGACCTCACCCCTGCCCGCCTCATAAACCGCCTCATCAACTTCGAATTCCACGTCCCCGTATCCTCTCGGCCGAACAAGTCCGCATACGTCATGCTCGGCGTCGTTGACTATACGAAGCGCCACACTCACGCTCTCCCCTTCCTTCACCGCCGTTTTCGCCGGATAATAAGTAACCCAGTAAGGATTGTACCCGATATCGGCGCGCTCCGGACCCAGCAGGTCCCGTATCGCCGCTGTCGTCTCGATACCCCATTCCATAAACTTCCCCTTATCTTCATCGACAACCGCAAAGCAATTGCCGTGAGGCGTTACGCTCACATAACTATTCGCTTCATAAAACGTCTGCACCGTCTTCATTATCCCGGATTTCAGCCTTATCCCGTTGTAGCAGTGTATCGAGCAGCGTAGCGGCAGGTTCCGCGTATAACCGAAACTATCGCCGTGCAGCAGAAAGTTCATCCTGCCGATTTGGACCCTCAGAGCGACCTGCTCCTCCATATGTGCCGGCTGATGAATCAACTTAAATGAATAACCGCCCCATTCGAACTCCTCGTTTTCCTTCAGCACCCTGTCAATCTTAATCCCTTCGTGCCGCCGGCACGTCGTGATAAAACGCTCCGGATGCTCGATATGCTCGGCCAGACCTTCCCACATCCAGACCTTCGCCCCCGTCTCCTCTACCAGTTTAGCTATCCCGTCTATATGGTCATAATGCCAGTGACTCGCCATAATCACCTCCACCTTCGTCATGCCGTATTTCTCCCTCAGCTTCTTCATTTTCCTTTCGTTATAATCCCCGCAGTCGAACATAAACGCCTCACCCGATTCCGACAGCACTATCCTGCTCGTTGACCCGCAGTCCTGAATCACTCGCGGATGGACCTCCACAAAATCGCTCCAGTTCCATCTACCCGCACCGTCCCGACTAATAAATTCCTCGAAACGTCGCAGCCTTATCCGCAGCGACTCTATATCCAAATTCGGCTGCGATATCACATCCCCGTGCGCCGGCAGTATCATATCAGCGTCCTCCTTCTCAATCTTATCCAGAGAAGCAAGCGACTGCCCAACGCCGGGATTGGACAGATAAATCCACTGCATACTGTAAAGGTCGCGCGCCCGCCCCCCTTTAAGTATCAAATCGCCCCCGAACAATACCTTCTTACCGTTAATCTCAACAGCATACGATACGCTCCCCTTCGTATGCCCGGGTGTGTCAATCACCTTTATCCGGTACCCCTTCCACTCTATAACGTCCCCTTCTGCCGCCTCCCTGTCAATTCCCGGCCTCGAAAACAGCTCCCCGCGCTGGGGGGCCTCACCCCAACCGCCAAACGGCGCACCGCCGCCAGCCGACTTTTTCAACTCCTCCGCCTCTCCCGCGCCTATCGCAATCTTTGCTCCCTGACCGGCCAGAATACCGTCCCCCATACACTGGTCCCTGTGACAATGCGTATGCAGCACCCACTCAATCTTCTCAACCCCTGCCTGGCGCGCACGCTCCGCCACCGCGCCCGAACCTCCGTCAATAACCAAACCTTCATTACCCGACTTCAACAGGTAAACATTACAAACGTCCTTCAGCATATAAAGCCCGGGAAGAACCTGTTCCATCCGCCCGCCCTTTTCTCCGCCGCTGGTTGCGTCAAAACCCGTTAAAACGACCGTCACCAAAGCCGTTATCACCATCAATTTGCTAAATTTTGCTTTCTTCATAACAATAGCTCCAAAAAAAACACCGTTCCTCACAAATCACCCGATATTTCCAGTATTTAGCGCCTAACCCGGCAGCCGGGCCTTTCAATCCCGCGATGGTATCAAAATCCTCTTTCACCCGCAATCGCGGAAATTTTAATGACCTTGTGGTGGTGATACGTGAAGTCAGGTTACAAATGAATTTTTTCGACCATTAAAAGCCTGGCCCAATAATCCTGTAGCCCTTTGTAAGTAGTGTCCTACAGCCACTCCAGCGGGTCGAGCTTGTAATAGTCCTTCAACTCATCGTAAAGCTCCGGATGTCTTTTCTTCATTTGTTTTGGTTTCTCGAAAAAACTCTCAGTAGCTACCGCAAAAAACTCAGCAGGATTTGTCGCCCCGTATTTACTAATAACAGTTTTTCGTCGTCCTTTCTTGCGAAGGGCCTCGTATTCTTCACCCAGCACGCGTGCCCACGTGACATAGCTTGACCGGTGCTCAAGAATCGGTGCCCCGTCAGCAGCCCCGTCTTCCTGGTCCAGCTGATGAGAGAATTCATGAAGTACCACGTTTCGCCCGTCTGCAATGTTCCGCGTTCCGCCTGTCACGCTGTCCCACGCTAAAACAACAGGTCCGTTCTGCCACGATTCACCAAGACGCACGCTGCGGCCTTCTATTTCTATTACGCCGTTCGACGATACCGTTCTGGCCACGTAAGTATGCGGATACACAAGAATGGTGCGAAGCTTCCGAAAGTAGCTGGTCTTTCGATTCAGCAGCAGCATACTCGCCTGGGCAGCAATAGTAACTCTTATCTCATCGGTAATACCAAGCCCCCCGCAGCCCTTAAAACTCTTTTCAGCTAAAAAAATATGGATAAGCCCGTGAAGCTCTTCCTTGAGCGAATCAGGCAGACGATTATAGAGCGGAACATTTGCCTTTATGATTTTCACCCACTCCTCGCCAAACGCCTTACCCACTAATTTCTTCCGCTTGACCCTCCGGTGAAGTCTTTTAATCATTATAAAAACAGCAGCCAGTACCGGCACTCCTGTTGCTGTGAATAAAATTGTCAAATCCTTCGTGTCCATTTTTTCCTAAAGTTTACAGTTTTGTTCCGCAGTATTTGCAGTATTTGGCATCCTGGTCATGGCCTTCAGCAGTGCACTGCGGACAGACCTGGGACGATTTCTGCTTATATGCCTGTGACAGCTCGACAGTTACAATCCCTGTAGGCACCGCTATTATCGAATATCCCAGAATCATTACTATCGCCGCGAGAAACTGTCCCAAAGGGGTGTTCGGAGATATGTCACCATACCCCACCGTCGTAAGAGTAACAATCGCCCAGTACACGCTGCGCGGTATGCTTGTAAAACCGTTCTCCTGCCCTTCGATAACATATATCAAAGAACCTATAATAACCACCAGAGTCAGAACCACAAAAAGAAACACAAACACCTTTCGCCGGCTCGCATACAGCGCTTTCTTCAACAGGTGCGCTTCCTTTGTATGGTGCCCCAGCTTGAGCACTCGAAAAATTCGCAGCACCCTCAAAACGCGAATCGTCACGAGATATCGGCTGCCATAGAAAAACAAACTCGCATACGTCGGCACTATCGCCAGCAAATCGACAATACCGAAGAAGCTGACCGCATATCGAATCGGCCTTCCAATGCAAACCAGCCGCAATATATACTCGATTGTAAAAAGAATCGTGAAAAACCACTCCGCCGCAGTCAGCACACCACCGCATCTGGCTCTAATGGAACCCACGCTGTCAAGCATAACCGTCACAACGCTCAACAGAATGCATATTATCAAAACTATATCGAACCACTTGCCCGCCGGTGTGTCCGATTCAAAAATAACTTCGAACATAGTTTGACGCCACCGCTCCCTGAATTTGCCCTGCATAAAATCACTCATAACACAATCCCTTGCAATACATTATTGACCGATTAAAAAGTATATCCCCGCGACAATACTTATATCAGCCGTTAAGTGCGCCACATAAGGTACAGCCAAACCTCCAAGCTTATGCTTCATAAACCTAAACCACCAGGACACGGCAAACAAAATAATAAAAGCTGATATTGTTATCGGCACTTTGATGACCAATACCAAAGCTAACAAATGATAACCGGCAAAGACAACATCAATAAATGCGGGCTTTGTGGGCTCATTTTCAAAGCAGCCTCTCCAGAAAAGCTCCTCTAAAAGCGGATTAAGTATGGTCGCCGCCGCAACAAAGATATAGCAGGCTGCCCCGCTTAATCCATATTCAGCGAGAGTTGAGACAAGATTTACATTTTCCAGCTTTGCATAGGGCCATAGTAAAAAAATGGCACCACCGCTGCAGGCACAAACTATTATAGAGCCTGCTGCCGCTGAATAATTCCAGCCGGAAAAGATGCTTTTCAACAGACCTTTTCCGCCGTTGGTAGCGATGAAAAACACAATTGCTGAATAATAGATAGCAAGGGCGATAAAAACATTCTTAAAAACATAAAGGCCGAGAACCACTGCCAGATATGGTGATGAGGCCGCCGCATATTTTTCAAAAGTTTTTCTTTTCATATAATCGTCTCAACCCGTCTTTACTGCGGGCATTTTATATTGGTTTATAGATTTTAACAAGGACAAATGAAACAGCAGCCCTTGTGAAATACCGCCCCCAAAGCCTCTTTGCAAAAACATAGCCTTGAATGTCCGCGGGGATTTTTGTATAAGTAACAGTCTCGAATGGAAAAATATGTCTTTAGGTCCTTAAATGTGAAATGTAAATTATAAAAGAAATAGGAGGTTTCAAACAATGAACTCTTTAAATAAACTATCCCGCCGGGACTTTCTTGGCCGCTCTGTGCAGGCCGGAGCAGCAGGCTTTGGCGCATGCTGTGCTTTAACTTCATGCAATTCCGCAGGCCTTAAACTATCGAAAAAAAACCGTTACCAAATCGCCTGCTATACGCGTCCCTTTAACAAGCATGACTACCTCACCGCCCTGGATACGATTGCCGAAGCCGGTTTTAAATACGCCGGCCTGATGAGCTCGAAAACAGGACTCGTTATCACCACCGCCACCACCGTCGAACAGGCACAAAAAATCGGCGAAGAGGTAAAAAGTCGCGGCCTTGCCGTCGCCTCTATGTTTGGCGGGGACATCGGCGTTATGAAATCCCTTAAAACGGGCATCGAAGGCCTGAGAAGACTGGTCGATAACTGTGCGGCATGCGGGTGCCCCAATATGCTTCTTTGCGGCCATTGGGACGAGAGATTCCAGGACGCCTTTTATAAAGCTGTCGAGGAAAACCTCGATTACGCCAAGGCCAAAGGCGTCAGTATGAACCTTAAGTCTCACGGCCCGTACAACGCCACCGGACCCGAGTTGCGCACCATAGCCGAAAAGATTAACCGCAGCAACTTTAACATCTGGTACGACCCGGGCAACACATTCTATTATTCAAAAGGCAAGCTCGACCCCGTTGAAGATGCCAAAACCCTCGACGGACTTGTAAAAGGTATGTGTGTAAAAGACTTCGCCGCCCCCCGGCAAGTCAGCATAACGCCAGGAACAGGCGAAGTGGATTTCCCAGCCGTTATGAGGGTACTAAAAAATGGCGGCTTTACATCCGGCCCATTGGTCGTCGAATGCCTCAAAACTGGCGAACTGAACCAATTGCTCGACGAGGCCAAAAAAGTCAGACGCTTCCTCGAAAACCTGACCGCCTGAAAACCGGAATAACACCGCGCCTCTTCTCGCTAAAACCGGTGTTATTGCCGGCCTCTGTCAGCAGTAAAGCAGTTTCAAAGGTGGCCGGGTTTCCGCGCCATATGGGATTATGTCGCCGGGCTTAAAATGGATAAATGCGGCTGTGATATTAAACGCTGCTTCCCCCCTTTAACCCGTTGAGCCTGGATTTCACATCTTCGAGATTCTGTTTATACGCTCGCCCGAATACCAGCTTACAGCTTCTCTTTCTGCTTTCATCTGTTATATCAATCGAGTACGTCATCAATCCCTCTTCGACCTCGCCCAAAATCTGGCTGCTGTCAACTTGCCTGATTAAAGCAGGCTTCAAAAATCGCGGCTTAACCAGTGTCGCCTCCCCCCCGCCAAATACCAGATAGCACAAGTCTTTCTTCTTTATCCTCCCGAGTTTTTTGGTGGGAAAACACTTGACCGCCAGCTCCGCCCCCCCAACATACCGCTTCACCCTCTCCGTTAATTTCCTGGCCGGGTCATAGTCTTTGCCTTTAATCAGCCTCCTTTTAATGCCTGTTACTACCGGGTCTAACAATACCGCCCGGAAATATCTGACTCTTCGATTTACCCACCTGAATATCAAAAGACATATCGCAAACAGTATCAAGTTCAGAACAAAAGCCGCCCACGGGTTGAAGGCGTAAACCGCCGCCAGCACGCCGGCAATCGCCTTGTTCGTAAGTTCGAAAATTGCGTCAAGTGTCGGTATGGGCGATATCAGTACGAGCAGTTCGAAAAAGAACCGTACCGTGCTGATTACGAATATGTTCACTGCCGCCGCGCAGGCGAGCAGTCCCTGCTGCGTAATCGTGAAGACCCCTGCCGAATAAACCACCGTCTCCTGCTCGCCGCCCTGCCCCTGACCGGCCAGCATAAGTATCACAATATATGAAATTGTCCCCGCATATGTTTCCACTCTGTCTGTGGCTTCTGCAAATATCTTCGATGCTGTCACCAGCTTAGGCGCCGATGTAAGGACGGTCAAAGTTAAAAAAACCAGGAAAATAAAGCCGTTGTTCAGTGTCTCGCTGCCCATTAGAAATTCATTTTCAGGCAGCACCCCCTTGTTACAGAGTATCGACGTCCCCGAAAGACACGTAAGCCCGAAAAAAGGCGACAGGGCCACGGCCGACAGCGGCCCCAGGACCTCTGTAATACGTAGTTTCTCAACCAGCCTCTCCGCCTTCTTCTGCTCCCCCTCAATAGCGCGCTTATCGAGCACAGGTGTTCTGGCTGAACTGCTCTCTATCCACAGACAGGCAAAGATAAATCCCGCACCTAATAAAACTAAACCGACCGGCTTTTTCGTTCCCATAATCAAATATCGCTTAATGCCGTTTGGTAATTTCCTTTTTTCCTCTTACAGGTCTCCATACTGAATTTCTTCTCCCCTTGCTTTAAGGCTTTTCTAAACAACAAGTGACACACTCGTATTCTGTCTGAAGACAGAATACGAAGCAACAAACATCATCAGAGATTTTACAGCTCAAAGTTCTCAGCCGGTTTTTTTTGTCAATACAAGCCAAAGGGCATGAATCACACCGGGAACACCACCCAGGAGTGTCAGCACGATATTTATCCAGAAGTGTGTGCTTGTTCCCACCTGCATAAAAGCCGCTACCGGGGGAAGAAAAATGGCCAGAATAATCTTAACTATGGACATAATCAAAACCCCTTTCCATAATTGAACATTCCTGTTGAAAAATAAGTCTACTAAATCGAAATTTTAACGTCAACACGATTCTTTCAATTTATACTCATTAAAGCCTCCCAAACCCCCAAAACCCAAAACAACCCCCAAAACCGCAAAAATCACCAACCCATAAGATTTGTAATAACAAAAACTTAAAAGAATCACAAAAAAAACGTATAATACGCTGTCACAATTTGCAATTTTTCCCGTCTTTATTAGTGAAGGGATTAGTCAATTGACCGAAGCTGAGCCTGAAAAAACTTGTGAATCCGCAAATACGATTGGAGATAACGAAAATTTAACTCCGGAAATGCTTGTGCGTAAACACGCATCAGCCGTGCTGGCCCTGTGTATGGCTCATACTAAAAACTTTCACGACAGCGAGGATATTATGCAAAACGTATTTTTGAGAGCATTTATGAAATTCGATACACTAAGGGATAAAAGCCGTGTGCGTTCCTGGCTGCTGAAGATTGCACGACGAATGTGTATCGATTTCCATCGCAAACGTACTTTCACAAAAACCTTGCCTGATGATATCCCCTCGCCGCCAAACTCAACTGATGAACATATCAGGCGTTTACACACTGCCGTCTCTAAATTGCCGGATGGTTACCGCGAACCGATTATTCTCTACTACCTTGATGGCCGAAAATGTGCCGACGTTGCTAAGAGCCTCGGTATCAGCGAAGACACAGTCCGCAGTCGTTTACTGCGTGCCCGCCTTCGCCTGCACGATATGCTTTTGGAGGACCAGCAATGAAAAAACAAAGTAATTGTCAAAACCGACGCGAGGCAATTGTCTCTTTAATACTCGGCGAACTGAAGCCTCACGCCGCCGAAAAACTCAAAAAGCATATCGACACCTGCAAAACCTGCCAACACCTCTATAAGATGCTGGCAAACGAAGAAGAAATGATTCAGGCGGCATTTAAATCAATTACAGATAGAGCTGATACCATACAAAACAAACTCATCGAGCAGTTTGAAAAACAAAAACTCCAACCTTCATCCCGCGGCCAGGCCGTACTGCACCGCACGACTGGAAGTTCAAAAATTTTGAAACAAATAACTAAAATCGCCGCCGCCGCCGCAATGATGGCTATAGCTGTTTTGGTTGGAATTAGCTTACTTAATGGCTCGTCCGCATGGGCAAAAGTTATCCAAGCTTTTAATGAAGTAGAAAATGTGCATTTCACTGAAAAATTAATTATGCTTGACGGAACGGTTCAACAGCACGAACTCTGGCTCAAGAGGCCGAATTGCCTTTATGAAAATTATGGCAGAACTATCTTCATTGATAATGGGCTGGAAAGATTGGTTATTGACACAGAAGAAAAGACAGCACAGTTTTCTGATTCATTTATGCCTTTCAGACCCCTTGAAGAGCATTACATCTTTGACGAGATAAAATTGTTCCGTGGTCAAAGTAGCATGGAAATTGAATCTGAAATATTACCTGGTGAAAGTGATGATTCAACACTTGTTTTTAGCCTAAAAAAGGATGAAAATGAAACATCTGATTTTGCATTTCAGGGCAAAGCATGGGTGGATGCAAAGACAATGCTTCCGCTTAAAATACAGGTTGAATTGACAAGTGAACAGAAAGATAACGAACCGAAAAGCGGCGAAATCGTCTTCAATTATGAACCAATATCAGACAATGTTTTTGCTATGGTTGTCCCTGAAGGATTTACGGAACTGCCGCGCAAGCAGCGGGGTGTAATGTCCGGAAGGGTTTTAGATGAAAACGAACAGCCTGTTGAAAATGCGGTTGTATACGCAACGGATAGAGCTGGGCAATTTTCAGAGCAAATTACAACAGATGCAAATGGACAATTTATTGTTAAACTTCCACCTGAAGGTGTAGGCAAACCAGTATGGTTACCAGTTTTGCTCAGAGCTTTTATCGAAGAAGTTCCGGATAAAATCGCATGGTCCATAATCGCCGACCCTGCCAACAGGCACGGACCGGGCAGCGGATGGGAACCCGGCGGCAACATTCCTTATGATATCGCTAATGTTGAAAATGATGGATGTATATTGAGAAGTGCAAATGGAATAGTTCTCAGAATGGAACCAGCAGGAGCTATTGGCGGGCAAGTTGTCGATGCAGATGGAACTCCGATTTCTAATGCAGAGGTACAACTTCTTAGGTGCGACCTTGCAGATAAACACGGCAATGCGGGGCTTTTTGGTATTGATGTTCATAAGTGGAGCGGCCCTGGTGAATTAGGGATTGTGCGAACAGATGATAACGGCTGCTATGAACTCAATAACCTCCCGCAACTATGGAAAAGGACAAAAATCTTTGTTCGTGCCGAGGCAGAAGGATTTGTGGGCGATACTTCAAGTTTTTATGCTAAAGGTCCAATAGAATATGAAGAGCTTGATTTTGAATTATATAAGGCGGGAATTACAGCCACGGGTACACTAATTGATAATTATGGCAAACCGCTCGTTGAACGTTACATATCCGCAAGAATAAACGGCAAAGAATATATAAGGACCAAAACCGATAGCAAGGGTGAATTTACATTACTAAACTGCCCAATAACCGATAATTTACAAATATATGCTGAATTGTCTCACAATAGTTGGCCTCCTCATGAAACCCAAAGATATCAAACGTACACATATTATCCGGATTTGACTGTAGGAATAGATTATCGAGACGCTCAGTTGAAATACGATGTTGAGATGGTTGCCCAACTGCCCGATTTGATACTAAATGTAGTAGTTAAGAATACGTCTGGCGAGTTATTAAAATACTTTCCGGTTGAAATCAGGGCCAATGCCGCGCAAATTTCCACACAATGGAAAGTGGAAAAGAAATTCATTCGCAGAACCGACAAAAATGGAAAATGTACATTTACAGATATACCGAAAGTTGCAGGTCTGAAATTGGTGCTTCATGGTGACAATCGTCTCTTGAATGAAAAGCTCAGTGAAAACGAAAAAATATTTGTTGAAGAAAACAGGAAAAAGTATTTCTGGGCTGAAGTGCCCATTGAAATTAGGGATGACCAAAAAGAGTATAATATAACAGCCGTTGCCTTGACTTTTGACGAGTACGAAAAGCAAAAGGATTCACAAAGGTAAGTCTTAAAATACTTTTTATAAGAAACTCAGCCCGGGCTATGTACCTCGGACTTTTGTATTAAGCCCCATCCACAGCCCATAGCTTATAGTGCAAAAGTCTCTTACCGGCCGTCACAAAAGGAAAAATTTCTTACGTTGGAAAGGATAAAAAAACAGGCTTTGGAAAGGTATCTTGAAAACCAGCTTTTCTATATATAGTGACCTGACAAGCTTACTCTACTACCCATAATAATCCCTCAAAAATGCAAGAAATAATGCCGCTCCCGCTACTATCAAAGTTACAGCATATATGCGTTTCCACCAATCAGCAAAAGGACTAAAAATTGCACGGACTAACTTTGGCCAAATACAAAATGTTATCCCCAGCAATACCAGCCAAAGCCCCATGACGAGAAATGGGGTTTCCGATAATGGACATTTGTAAACATCCAGCCTGAAGGGTGCTATTGGCCATCCTATCATAAGGATTACCAGACCAGCATATACAACAATCAAAGGTGGATAAAGTAACCATTTCTGCCCGCCAAGTTTGTTTCTATCAGGCGCCACCGCAAGCGCTGCTCTTGCTGCTAAGAAGCTACCAAAAAGAAAAACGACAGTAGATGTACCCCTGAGTATGATAATAGGCCACAAAAAAACAGCAAAAAACGGCATCTGCTTGCCAACTAAAAATGAAAGCAAAAACAAGCCAAATGATATGTACGCCAACCGCCAGTCTTCAGGACCTTTTCGCAGCCTAAGAATAATCTTTCGCCACCAGGAGATTTCTTCTTCCGGCACCCATTGTTGTGGCGAGCCGAGTTTCTTCAGTACAGCCTCGAGTACATCGTAAGAGATTGGCTCAGATGATCCTTGAAGTTCGCTTTCTATATGCTCTTTTATATTTTGTTCTACTTCATCTGCATCTATGGAAGAGCAAACTTTAAGACAGTCTCTTACCTGCTGTAGATAATTGTCCATGTGTTTTTGTGCATTATCGGTCAAGTTAATCATGACTTTTACTCTCCTTTTAGCATATCAGTTCCGGTTTTGATATCCCTCCAGTAATCGTTCATTTGACTTAACATTTTTTCACCTTTGGATGTTAACTCGTAATACTTTCTTGCCGGCCCCTCCGTGGATTCTTTGAGCGTTGTCTGCACAAATCCTTCCCGCTTGAGTCTGCTCAGGATTGGATAAATTGTCCCTTCGCTTATCACAAGGCCCTTGATGTCACGGAGTTTTCGAACAATATCATACCCGTAGAGACTTGTGCCTTTGATGGCATTTAGAACACATAGTTCAAGCATCCCCTTACGCAGTTGAGTAGACCAGTTATCGAAGAATCGATTGTCCATAATTGTCAGTATATGGCATTGCAAGATACCTGTCAATACTATTTTTTAATTTTTCTAAAAAATTTTTACACCCCCATTTTCAGGAACTTCTTGCAAAAAATCCTCTCCAGCCTCAAAATCCCATTTTTCCCCGCCATCCCATGCGAAGCGCCACTGTCACCTCGAGCGCAGTCGAGAGGTCTATTAAGTAAATGCCGCATAGTTTACCCCTTATGGTGGCGGCTTCAATATTTGTTAGCCCCCTGCACTGCAGGGTGGTTCTACTCCCCGAATTTTACACCATAACCACTGGCCCCCCAGTGGTAGTATTGAGCCCGGTCCTACGGGCCGATTTGCAGACTATTAACCTATTGTGCTGCCTCCGGTTCGGACTATTTTTATTTTCTCCGCTGCTGCGCACCTGCGAAATACCGTATGTTCCGAATGGTGGCCTCCGGCAACACCTCGTCCTCCGGCCGAATTTTTATCTTGCTGTTTTGTTTACCCGCCGAGACCCGCCTCAGGGGTCCCTGTTTTTCCACCCCCGACCCCTGAACCCCGACCCCCGACGTAAATTTCCCCTTGCCCTTTTCACCAAACCGGCTATAATAGCCCGAAAATGAGCGCAGAAAACAACGACAACCAGGCCAAGGAATCGAGTAGGCGGGGGCTTCACAGCCCCAGCCTCTCACACCACCGGGCAAGCCTGCTCGGCACCACGGCGGTTTCCTTCAGTTTATAACATTTGCCATCTGGATGATAAACTTACAAGGCCAAGCTCTTCAAACCATTGCACGTTCATCGATAAATGAGCCTGCAATGTACCGCTCATACGCCACCAACCTTTACTACTGCCTGCCAGTTTCCATGCTTTGTTCCGGTTTATTCCAGCTCGAAGCAGAAAACGCCCTATCGTCTTGGCTCGTTTGAGTTGTTTGAGTCTAAAGCAGCGACTTCTACGTCGTATCCACGAGTCAAGTCTCGACAGTATCCAGCTACTTCGGCTAAAACGGTAGTAATTCATCCACCCAATCAGCAAACGGTTCAGTTCTGCTATCATATCCGTTAAACGGACTGGGCGGTTGCGGCGGGTAATCCGGCGGACTCGCTGCTTTAATCGTTTCAGGCTCTCCGGAGATATCCCCAGAGAGCCGTCCCGAAAAAGCCGATAGCCCAGAAATCTTCTCTCGTCCACTATAGCGACCGCGCTTTTGGCTCGATTGATGTATAGCTTCAGACGTTTCTCGAGGAACCGGCTTATTGACGCCATTACCCGCTGACCGGCTTTGAGAGATTGCACATATATATTGCAATCATCTGCGTACCGGCAAAATCTATGGCCTCGCCTTTCCAGTTCCTTATCCAAATCATCCAATAGAAGATTCGACAATAGCGGGCTTAAAGGCCCGCCCTGCGGAGTACCTTCTGTTCGACGCATTACCACGCCATTTTGCATCAGGCCCGCATTAAGAAAGCCTCGCACTATCCTCAGCAAACGCTTATCGGATACATGACGAGCAAGACGAGCCATCAGCATATCGTGGTTGACACGGTCGAAGAACTTCTCAAGGTCCAAATCCACTACGAATACACGACCTTCTGATACATATTTACTCGCTTGTATCAGGGCATCGTGGGCACTGCGACCAGGGCGAAAGCCAAAACTGGATTCAGAAAATCCCCGGTCAAGTATTGGACCAACGACTTGTAGTATTGCCTGCTGAACAAGGCGGTCTACTACTGTTGGAATGCCTAACTGACGCTTACCTTTACCGCCGCTTTTGGGAATCTTTACGCCCCTTACCGGCTGAGGCTGGTAGCTGCCATCCAGCAGTGAGCCTATCAACGCCTCCTTGTTCAAGCGAATCCATGAGCCTAATTCAGCAACACTCATCTGGTCAATACCAGCGGCTCCCTTGTTGGATTTCACTCGTTTGTAGGCAAGGTTCAGGTTGTCACGGTGACAAACCTGCTCCATCAGATGGAATGTCAGGGAATGGGCTCTGGCAGACGCCGAGCTATTCTTACACGCCTCAAACGAACCAGACCTGATTCCGTCATCGCCGGTCTCACCGTGGCTCCCATTCGGGATTGGCTGTGAATTGAATCTCTTCGAGTCTTCCATTTCATCTCCTGCACCAATAAGGATTCAGCCCTTCATCTGTACAAGGA
>Ga0272442_10003076_pt1 | contig 23659 bp, 20 predicted proteins | sample SSMForm2O_FD_200262 | JGI IMG/M metagenome (GOLD analysis project Ga0272442, IMG submission 200262) | Marine sediment archaeal communities from Little Sippewissett salt marsh, Falmouth, MA, United States - SSM-Form-2O | ecosystem: Environmental > Aquatic > Marine > Wetlands > Sediment ...
TCAGCAAGGCGATCATCCCTTAGCGGTTAACGGTGTGGATCGCCCTCCCGAGCGCATTCTCGGCGGCTTCTTTGAGCCCCTCGGGCAGCGTCGGGTGTGGGTGGATCGCGTCGGCGATCGCCTCCAGCGTCAAGCCGCTCTCGATTGCCACGGCCGCTTCGGAGATCAGCTCGGACGCATCGGCGCCAAGGATCGCAACACCGAGGATCCGGTGTTCGCTCGCATCGGCGACGACCTGGAAGAAGCCGTCCGGCTCGCGCATCCCGAGGGCCTTTCCGAGCGCGGCATACGGGAAGCGGCCGACGAGGATCTCGAGGCCTGCGTCTTTTGCCGCCGTCTCCGACAGGCCGGCCGACGCGATCTCCGGATCGGTGAAGATCGCCTGGGGAATCAGCTCGTGCCGGAAGCGCTTCATGGCATGCCCCGCGAACGATTCGGCCAATGCAACGGCTTCGGCCGACGCCTTGTGCGCAAGCATCGGCCCCGACACGATGTCGCCGATCGCGTAGACGTCTTCGATGTTCGTGCGGAGATTCTCATCGATTGGGAGGAATCCCCGCGGGTCCGGCTCGATGCCGACCGTCTCCAGGCCGAGATCGGCCGTGTTCGGGCGCCGTCCGACGGCGAGGAGCACGCGGTCCGCCGGGAACGGATCTCCGTCGGTGCGGACCTGGAGGCCGTCCGCCCCCTTCTCGATCGCTTGCGCCGCCGTCCCGGTTCGCACGTCGAGCCCCTGGAGCTTCAGCGAACGCTTCAAGGTCGCGACGGTCCGGCGGTCGAGGTCGACGATGGAGAGGATCTCCGGCAGGAGTTCGAGGATCGTGACCGCGCTCCCGAGCCGGTTGTAGATCGACGCCAGCTCGAGCCCGATTACGCCGCCGCCGATGACGACAAGCCGCTCGGGGATCTCGGTCAGGGCTAGCGCGTCATCGGAGGACCACACGTTCGGATCGTCGAACGAGAACCCGGGGATCTCGATTGGGGACGAACCAGTCGCGAGGACGATCCGTTCGGCGGTCAGCGACGTTCCATCGGAGAGAGCGATGCATCCCGGGCCGTCGAGGCGTCCCTCGGCGCGATGGAGCACCACGCCGTTCTTGTCGAGCACCGTTTGGATCCCGCCGACGAGCTTCGAGACGACACCGCTCTTCCACGTCGCGAGTTGCTCCAAGTTGACCGTCGGGGGGGCGTACTTGATGCCCATCTCCTCGGCTGTGGCCGCGCGGTCGATGAGCTTCGTTGCCGAGAACAGGGCCTTTGTCGGGATACAGCCCCAATTCAGGCAGGTACCGCCGACCGCGGCCTTCTCGACCAGCGCGGTCCGCAGCCCGAGCTGGGCACAGCGGATCGCGCAGACATACCCTCCCGGGCCTCCTCCGATGATCGCAACTTCGTAGTCCATAGGTTGTTGTCCCTCCCGACGAGACCGTATCCTGTGGGTGTCGATGCGGCAACCCGGTCATTGAGGACGTTTGGCGGCGGCGTGATAATCGTGTCGATGACCGCGAAGGATGATCGATCCTTTCTTCTGGGGTGCCACCTGTCGATGGCCGGCGGGCTCGTACGGGCGGTCGACGCAGCCGAGGCGCTCGGAAACACCGCACTGCAGATCTTCACCCACAGTCCGGCGGTCTGGCGAATGAAGCCGATCTCCGACGAGGAGGCGGCGCGGTTTCGGGAACGTCGGGCCGCCTCGTCGATCCGCTATCTCGTCGTGCACACGATGTATCTCCTGAACCTGGCGACGCCGGATGACGCGCTGTACGAGCGGTCGATCGACGGACTGGTCGAAGAGGCACGCCGCGCCGTCCGGATCGGCGCCGACGCGCTGGTGACTCACCTCGGGGCCCACGTCGGCGGCGGGATCGAGCGGGCGATCGACCGTGTGGTCGGCGCGCTCGATCGGCTCGGCGACGCGACCGGCGGGCTCGGGAAGCTCCATCTCCTGCTCGAGAACACCGCCGGTGCGGGCACAACGATCGGTTCGTCGTTCGAGGAGCTGGGGAACATCGTCTCGTCGGTCCGCGACGCGACACACATCGGAGTCTGTCTCGATACGTGTCACGCATTCGCTGCGGGGTACGATCTGCGGTCGAACGACGCGGTCGACGACACGCTGGGCCGATTCGATCGAACGGTGGGGCTCGGCCGACTCGAGCTGGTCCATCTGAATGACACGCGCTTCCCGCTCGGATCGCGTCGCGATCGACACGCGCACATCGGACGAGGAGAGATCGGCCCGTCCGGTCTCGGCGCGGTGCTGCGCCACTCGCGGCTTCGGCGGGTTCCTTTCATTCTCGAAACGCCGAAGGAACTCGATGGCCGGTCGGATGCCGACGCGGTAAACTTGGCCGAGGTCCGGAGGCTGCGAGAGGGGGAGGAGCACGAATGAAGCTGTTCATCGACACGGCGAACGTTTCCGAGATTCGCGAGATGGCCTGGCTGATCGATGGGGTGACGACGAACCCGACGCTCGTCGCGCGGGAGAAGCGTCCGTTTCGCGAGGTCATTGCGGAGATCTGCGGGATCGTCGCGGGTCCGGTCAGTGCCGAGGTGACTGCACTGGATACGCAGGGGATGCTCGCGGAGGCGCGCGAGCTGGCGGCGATCCACGACAACGTGGTCGTTAAGATCCCGATGACCGAGGCCGGGATGCAGGCGGTCGCGCGCCTGTCCACCGAGGGGATCCGAACGAACGTGACGCTCGTCTTCTCCGCGAACCAGGCGCTGCTCGCCGCCAAGTGCGGCGCGAGCTTCGTCTCCCCGTTCGTCGGCCGGATCGACGATATCGGCGGCGAAGGGATGCAGGTCGTCGCCGAGATCCTCGAGATTTTCGCGAACTACGCGTTTCCGACGGAGGTACTCGCCGCGAGCATACGTCATCCACAGCACATGCTGACGGCCGCGTCGCTCGGCGCCGACATCGCGACCGTACCGTACGCCGTCTTAAAGAAGATGTTCGCCCATCCGCTCACGGATGTCGGGATCGAACGCTTCCTGAAAGACTGGGAAGGGGTGCCGAAGTGAGCTTCGATCGAATGGAGGGGACGCGCGACGCGTACGGGAAGACGCTCGCCCAGCTCGGGCATGAGGATCCGAGGATCGTCGTGCTGACGGCGGATCTCGCCGGCTCGACGAAGACCTCGGCGTTCGCTGCCGAACATCCGGACCGCTTCCTGAACATGGGCGTCGCGGAGGCGAACATGCTTGGCACCGCCGCGGGGCTGGCGATGAGCGGCCACCGGCCGTTCATGTCGACGTTCGCCGTCTTCGCGACGGGGAAGGTGTGGGAGCAGATCCGGCAGGTGGTCGCGTATCCGAACGTTCCGGTTCGGATCGCGGCGACGCACGCCGGCCTGACCGTCGGCGAGGACGGGGCGAGCCATCAGATGCTCGAAGACATCGCGATCATGCGCGTGCTCCCGAACATGCGGATCGTCGTCCCGTCCGATGCGGTCGAGGCAGCCGCAGCGACGCGGTACGCCGCGGGCTGCGACGACGGGCCGGTCTACATCCGGCTCGCCCGGGCGCCGTTCCCGGTGATCCACGAGGAGCCGCTCGCGTTCGAGTGGGGGCGATCGGCGGTCCTCGCCGAGGGCAACGACGTGACGTTCGTCGCGTGTGGTGTGATGGTGTCGGTCGCCCTCGAAGCGCGGGAGCAGCTGGCGGAGGCGGGGATCTCGGCCGAGGTGATCAACGCGTCGTCGATCAAGCCGCTCGATGTCGAGACGATCGTGACGTCGGCCGAGAAGACCGGCGCGGTCGTCACCGCGGAGGAGCACCAGATCGTCGGGGGGCTCGGCAGCGCGGTCTGCGAAGCGTTGTCGGAGCAACGGCCGACGCGGATCGTGCGCTGCGGTGTCGACGATCGGTTCGGCCAGTCCGGCAACGCCGATGCACTGCTCTCTCACTACGGCCTCGATGTCGCCGGACTCGTCGCCGCAGCCAACCAAGTGCTCGCCGGGTAGCGGGTGCGGGAGGCCGTCGATGGCCCGATTCCGCCTGATCGACGATCGGTTCCGAGAGGATCCGCTCCACTACGTCCTGCAGACGATCCTCGCGTTCGTGATTATCGCGGCCGTCGTCGTCGGGATGGGTGTCCTGACGAACGGGACGATCGTCGCGGCGCTCGGCGCGAGCGCGTTCATCGTCTTCGCGATGCCTCACTACAAGACGGCGAGGCCGCGCAGCCTCGTCGGCGGGCACGTGGTCTGCCTCGCGATCGGCCTCGTCTGTTCGATCCCGGTGCGTGTCGTTCCCGAGCTGGTCCAACGGGAGGTGGTGCTCGGATTGATCGCGGCGGTCGCGGTCGCCCTGTCGATCTTCGCGATGGTCGTCACCGATTCGGAGCACCCGCCCGCGGCCGGCAATGCCCTCGCCTTCGCCATCACTCGGGTCGTGTTCGACGATGTGCTGTTCACGCTCGGGGCGGTGGCGCTGCTGGCGATCGTCCGATACCTGCTGCGCGGGTGGCTCCGCGACCTCGCGTAGGCCGCTCGGTCAGCGTTCGACGCCGAAGTGCGCCGCGATCTCGGAGACGATCCCGTCGCGGTTCCCTTGCTTGATGCGGAACAACGTCAGCTCCTGTCGGACGCGGTGGGCGAGCGGATGGTCGGCGTGGGCGTGGGTCGAGATCAAGAGCGATCGGTCGCCGGCGAGCGCCTCTTCGATTGCGGGGACGAACAGGGGCGACGTCAACTCCATCGGTGCGATCTCGTCGATCACGATGAGTTCGCAGCGGTCGATGGCGTGACGAATCGCGCGAATGCCGATCTCCTCGATCGACCGAAGGTCGACGGTGTACCGGCCGATCCGCGGCCCGTCCCGGTGGTGGATGTGGGCGAGGATGCCCTGCTCGCCGGTGGCGACGTCGACGAGCGAGAAGCCGACGCGATGGCCGCACACGCGGATCTCCTTCGTGATCATGCCGCCGGCGGAGAGGGGCAGGATCTCGACGAGGCGTTCGATCGTCGTCGTTTTGCCCACCCCCGGCCGGCCGGTGATCGCCACCCGTCCCTTGATCGCCATTTCGTCCGATTCTATCCTCACGTTCATGGTCGACAAGACGAGCCTCCTCGCCATCGTGGAAATGGAGCGGGCGCTCCATCCCGGCATGGACGAGCAGGATCTCCAGAAGCTGATCTATCAGTCGGCGCTCGGCGGCGATCACTTGCTGGGCGACGCGGCCCGGTTTGCCGCCGGGGTGCGGGCCGAGTGGGAGCGGCTCGGGCCCGACGAAGCGACGGGGTCCGAGCCCGTGCTTCAGACGATCGATCCGGAGGGCGGAACGGCGAGGATCCACCTGGGCCCATGCCTCCGTCGTGGAGTGGATGTCGAACGTCTGATCGGGTTCCTCACAGCGCAACCCCGCAAGGACGGGCGGCGGTCCGAGTACGACCGGCGATGGCGGGCGGTGATCGCTCTCGCCGTGGACGGAGCGATCCCATTTGACGCCGACAAGATACGGAGTCTGGGGTTCCCGAGGATGCCGCCGCACCACAGTCCGGGCTACGGGCCGGCGTCGTACCGGATCGTCCATGACGTCCGTCGCCCGGAGACGGCCGACGCGTTGCGGCGGCTCGGGGTGTGATCGACATGGCGACCGACGGAAGACGAATCGCTCATCTCGACATGGACGCTTTCTACGCTGCGGTCGAGCAGCTCGATGACCCGAGTCTTCACGGTCGGCCCGTGATCGTCGGCGGTCTCGGACCGCGCGGTGTCGTGTCGACGGCGTCGTACGAAGCGCGATCGTTCGGGGTTCACAGCGCGATGCCGACCGCGATCGCTCGGAAGCGATGCCCGGGAGGGGTCTACCTCCCGCCGCGGTTCGCTCGGTATCGAGAGATCTCGGAGATCGTTCATCGGATCTTGCGCCGGTACTCGCCGGTGATCGAGCCGGTCTCGCTCGACGAGGCGTTCTTCGACCTGTCGAAGCACGGCGCCGACTTCGTATCCGCGGCGGCGGTCGCACGGGAGATCAAGGACCGCGTGCGCTCCGAGACGAAGCTGACCTGCTCCGTCGGCGTTGCGCCGAACCGGTTCCTGGCGAAGCTGGCCTCGGAGATCGACAAGCCGGACGGCTTTCGCGTGATCGAGCCGGACCGAGTCCTCGAGACGCTCGATCCACTGCCGATCGACCGATTGTGGGGTGTCGGGAAGGTGACCGAGCGGCGGTTGAGCGGGCTCGGCTTGCTGCGGGCGCGGGATCTTCGATTGGCGCCGCTCGAACTGCTCGTGCGCGAGTTCGGTTCGACCGGCCGACGGCTACAGCAACTCGCGTGCGGTATCGATGACACGCCGCTTCAGGGGGCGGCCCGGTCGAAGTCGATCTCGCGCGAGGTGACGTTCTCGTTCGATGTGTCGGAGCCGTCCGAAATCGAGACGCAGGTTCGCCGTCTCGCCCGCGCGGTGGCGGAGCAGCTTCGAGACGAGGCGTTCGTCTGTCGGACGGTGCGAATCAAGGTGCGATACCCGGATTTCCGGACGATCACGCGCCAGGCCCGCCTCGGTTCGGGGACCGATTCGCTTCACCTGATCGAGGCGCTCGCCGTGCACCTGCTCCGCGATCGGACCCGGCTCGACGAGCAGGGCGTTCGCCTGATCGGCGTCGGCGTCGGAACGCTGAGCCGAACGGGGGAGCGTCAGCTATCGCTCTTTCGGGAGTTGGCGTAGCGCTGCGTCGCGAGGGACAACCCGCACCTCTTCGAGGGAACGATTCGATTGAGATCCGGTCGGGACGGCCGTACCGTTCGATCGAGGTGATCGCGATGCGACGGTGTTTCATCCTGTCGTGGGTTCTTGTCGTCGGACTCGGCATGATCGGGTTCGCCCTTCCGTTGTGCGAATACGAATCGCCGTTGACCGATCTCTCGTCCCTCGTGGTGAGCTTCGCGTACCAGTACCACAACGACCCGTACGGGCTCGAGAATTACGACATCAACGATGGGCTGTTCGGCACCGAATACGTTCGTCTGTACGATCGACCGGAGTTCGGGTTCGACGTGTCGGTGAAGACCGACATGCTGATCTCGGCCATCGACATCTCGTCGTTTTCCATCGTTGCGGATGGGAACTACAAGCGGTATTTCGCCAACGAGGGGGCCTCGTTCGCCTACGCCGGTGCAAGCGCACGGAGCTCGTCGGAATACGAGACGGTTGGCCTGTCGTTCAACGTCGGGCTCGGCTACGGGCGCTTCACCGATGTGACGCCGCTGGCCAAGGCGGTGCGTATCGATGAGTTCCTCGTCCGGCGTGGAAGCCTGACCGGGCATCTGCACTCGGTCGACCAGCATGTGATTGCCCGCGAGATCGGGAGTGCGGCATCGTACGATTCGGTCGCCGAACTCCTCACGGTCGTGCTCGAGGTCATTGAGGGATCGGGGTTGGTCAAGACGGGCGGATTGGACGCGCTCGACATCTCGGAAGTCACGCGATTCATCCAGGAGCGCGGGTTCTCACGCTACTGCGGGTGGGATGTGAAACTCGGCCTCGGATACGCGTTGCTCGATCCGTCCGACGATCCGACGGACCTGAGGATGACCGGCGCCTTCAACTACGCGTTCACGACGGCCCCGCGCGCGCAATTTCTTGCCGTTGGATCGTTCTCCGGGCCGACCGATTTCCTCGAGACGAACCGGATCGATCTGACGCTCGGCTACGATTTTCTGATCGTCGACTTCCTTAACCTGAATGCGGCGTACGACTTCTCACGAGAGACGTGGGCCGGGGAGCCGACCGACATTCACAGGCTGACGTTCGACCTGCTCCTGACTCCGGTGGATACGGCCAACGTCGTGCTCGGTGTGTCGCTCGAGCATCGGCCGTACTACCTGGAGTGGAGCGTCGATATCCAGCTGTCGATCCAGATGGATCTGCTGTAGGGGAGCCGCCGGGTCCGTCTCAGATCCGCTGTTGCGAGGCGACGGCCTCGATCGCCGACCGCATCAGGTCATCGCGTACGAGGCGGGCGGCCTCGTCGATCTCGACGAACCGAGCCTCGGCGATCTCATCCGGGTTCGGCTTCGGGTCGCCGGCGATGCGCACGCGAAAGAAGATCATCACCCAGTGCAGGCACGTGTGAAGGCCGAGCTTGGCGCGGACGTCGAGAAGCTCCTCGACTGTCGCTTCGACGCCGAGCTCTTCCCGCAACTCCCGTAGGACGCCGTCCCGTGGCGTTTCTCCGAAGCGCAGGAATCCGCCGGGCAGCGTCCAGCGGTCCAGCGTCAATCCGCGGCTCCCCTTGACCAGGAGGAGCTTCCCGTCGCGCAGGCAGAGCCCCTCGACGACGACGCGCGGCATCGATGCGTGAACGGCGGTACGGACGAGGGGTTCGACGTCGTCCCTGGCGTCGACATCGTCCTTGCTCGGCCACTCGTGGGGATGCGCATCCAAATGCGGGACGCAAAACCAAACCGACTCGCTCGAGTCGAGTGGCGCAATTCGGTCGATGTCGAACGGGACTTCGTTCGGAGACGGTAGGTCGAACCGAGACCCACGGCGCACGAGGAAGATCCGCCCGTCGCTTTCGATGTAGTAGCGCATGTCAATCCAGCAATTGTATGCGAAAAAACCGATCCGTTCAGGGGTTGAAGCCCTGTGGGGCAACCACGATAATCCCGCCGTTGACAGGCCAAAAATCGTCGAATGACCGGCGGAACCGGTCGAGTTGAGCCCGTTTCGGAGGGCACATCATGGCGCCGCGGATCGAAAGGAGACCCACGGAGTGAGCGTACACTCACAAACGAAGGAGGGCGTGCGCGTGGCGGGAAAGCCCGTCATGCTGCCTCGCAGCCCGTCCAGCGTGATCCCGCTCCTTCAGCAGGTGCAGCAGGACGAGGGGTTCGTGTCGGAAGAGGCGATCGAGTGGGTCGCCCGATACACCGGATCGTCGGCCAGCGCCGTCTACGGCGTCGCGACGTTCTATTCGCAGTTTCGGCTGAAGCGTCCGGGGAAGCATACGATCCGCGTCTGTGAAGGAACGGCGTGCCATGTGTTGGGCATCGGCGCCGTGCTCGATCGGCTGACGGAGGAGCTGGGAATCCAGGTCGGTGGCACGACGGCCGACGGCCTGTTCACCCTGGAGAGCGTCCGCTGTCTCGGGTGCTGCAGCCTCGCTCCGGCGGTGATGATCGATGACGAGACGTACGGCCGGGTGACGCCCGACTCGATCGTCGAAGTCCTCGAGACGATTCGCGAGGGGACCCGATGAGCGGCGTGCGGGAGGTACGCGTCGGTCTGGCGACATGCGGCATCGCGGCCGGCGCACAGCGCGTCGCCGCCCGGTTGCACAAGGATCTGGACTCGGGCCGAATCGACGTTCCGATCAAGCGGGTCGGCTGCGTCGGCATGTGCTACAACGAGCCGCTTGTCGATGTCGTCGATGAATCGGGCACGTTGACGACGTACGGCCACGTCACGGAGGCGGATGTCGAGCGGATCGTCGCCGAACACGTGCTGGGCGGGTCGATCGTCGAGGAGCTGCGGATCGAGCCGGATGCGTTCTTCGCAAACCAGGTCCGCATCGTCCTCGAGAACTGCGGCGTCATCGATCCCGAATCGCTCGACGAATACCGGGCCCACGACGGATACGCCGCGCTGAAGACCGTTCTCGAGGAGATGACTCCCGACGAGGTCGTCGAAGTCGTGAAGGCGTCGGGTCTGCGCGGCCGTGGCGGGGCGGGCTTCCCGACCGGCCTGAAGTGGTCGTTCGCCGCCCGAGAGGACGCATCGGACAAGTACGTCATCTGCAACGCGGACGAAGGGGATCCCGGTGCGTTCATGGACCGGAGCGTTCTCGAAGGCGATCCGCACCGCATCATCGAAGGAATGGCGATCGCGGCGTACGCGATCGGTGCGGCGCACGGCTATGTCTACGTGCGGGCCGAATACCCGTTGGCGATCCGCCGGCTGGAGAAGGCGCTCGACGACGCCCGAGCGGCCCATCTGCTCGGGGAGAACATTCTCGGAACCCCGTTTACGTTCGACATGCGGATCAAGGCCGGCGCCGGTGCATTCGTCTGCGGAGAGGAAACGGCGTTGATCGCGTCGATCGAGGGGCGCCGTGGGATGCCGCGGAAGCGCCCCCCGTATCCGGCAAGTTCGGGCCTGTGGGGCAAGCCGACGAACATCAACAACGTCGAGACGCTGGCGAACGTGCCGTGGATCCTTCGAAACGGAGCCGACGCGTTTGCCGCTTACGGCACCGAGACGAGCAAGGGGACGAAGGTGTTCGCGTTGGCCGGGAAGATCAAGCAGTCCGGCCTGATCGAGATCCCGATGGGGATGCCGATCCGCCAGATCGTCTTCGACATCGGAGGAGGCATCCAGGACGACCGGCCGCTGAAGGCGGTCCAAACGGGCGGCCCGTCCGGCGGATGCATCCCTGCGTCGCTCGCCGATACGCCGGTCGACTACGAGGCATTGAAGGCAACCGGGGCGATCGTCGGATCGGGCGGGATGATCGTCCTCGACGACTCGACGTGCATGGTCGAGATGGCGCGCTACTTCCTCGATTTCACTCAGAAGGAGTCGTGTGGGAAGTGCACGTTCTGCCGCGTCGGGACGAAGCGAATGCTCGAGACGCTGGAGCGGATCTGTGCCGGCGAGGGACGTGCCGAGGATCTGGACAAGCTCGTCGAGCTCTGCCAGAAGGTGAAGCAGTACTCGCTGTGCGGGCTCGGCCAGACGGCGCCGAACCCGGTGCTGACGACGATCGAGCACTTCCGCGATGAGTACGAGGCGCACATCGTGGATCGGGCTTGCCCGGCGAAGGCGTGCAAGGCGCTGATCCGGTTCCATATCGATCCGGACACATGCAAGAATTGCGGCCTCTGCGCGCGCGGGTGCCCGGTGGAGGCGATCCGCGCGGTGGATGAGGGCTACCACGTGATCGATCAGGAAGCGTGCGTCCAGTGCGGCCGTTGCGAACAGGTCTGTCCATTCGATGCGGTCGAGATCCGGACCGGGAAGGTGGAAGTATGATCCCGCTGACGATCAACGGACGGAAGGTCGACGGAGAGACGGGGGAGACGATCCTCGACGTGGCGCGGCGGCACGGGATCCACATCCCGGCGCTGTGCGCCGAGGAGCGGCTGGCCCCGTACGACTCCTGCGGCGTCTGTACAGTGGAGGTCGAGGGACGAGGCGTCGTCAAGGCCTGCTCGACGCCGATCGAGGAGGAGATGGTCGTCGAGACGCACTCCCCCGAGGCCGTCGAGGTCCGGAAGGCGGCGCTCGAGCTGCTGCTGTCGAACCATTGGGGAGACTGTGTGGCGCCGTGCAAGAGCGCGTGCCCGGCGAAGACGGACTGCCAGGCCTACGTCAGCCTGACCGCCAATGGGCGGTTTCTCGATGGGCTGAAGATCCTGTACGAGAACCTTCCGCTGCCGGCCTCGTTCGGGCGGGTCTGTCCCGCGCCATGCGAAGACGCCTGCCGGCGAGAGATCGCGGAGGAGCCGGTCCAGATCCGCCACATGAAGAGGTTCCTGGCGGACCACGGCTTCGACTACGTCCCGCCGACCGGCGAGCCGACCGGACGGCACGTCGCAATCGTCGGCGGTGGACCGGCCGGACTGAGCGCAGCGTACTTCCTGCGGCGCGAAGGGCACGACGTGACCGTCTACGACGCGATGCCGAAGATGGGCGGGATGCTCCGCTACGGGATCCCCGAGTATCGATTGCCGCAGACGGTGATCGATCGGGAGCTGGACGTGTTGCGTCGGATGGGGATCACGTTCCGTCCGTCCGTCCGGATCGGCGAGGACGTTCGTTGCGCCGATCTCGTGTCCGACCACGATGCGGTCTTCCTCGGCCTCGGAGCCTGGGGAACGCGCGGGATCGGGCTTCCCGGAGAGGATCACGCTGCGGTGATGCAGGGAGCCGATTTCCTGCGCCGGGTCAATGAGGGTGAGCGGCCGTCGCTTCCCGACCGGATCGTGATCATCGGCGGCGGCAATACGGCGATGGACGCCGCACGGTGCGCACGCCGGCTCGGCGCCGAGGTCACCGTCGCGTATCGCCGTACGTTCGAGCAGATGCCGGCGCTGGAACACGAGGTTCGGGAGGCGGAGGATGAAGGCGTGGTCTTCCGATACCTCACGCAGCCGATCGAGTTCCTGATCGAGGACGATGTGCTGGCCGGGATCCGTTGCGTCGAGATGGAACTTGGCGAGCCGGACGACAGCGGTCGTCGTCGGCCGGTGCCGGTCGACGGCTCCGAGTTCGTGCTCGAGGCGCGCGCCGCGATTCTCGCGGTTGGCCAGGTCATCGAGACCTCGTGCCTCGACGGCGAGGAGATCGAACGGGCACGAAACGGCGCGATCGTCGTCGACGACACGACGGGCCGGACGTCGAATCCGAAGGTCTTCGCCGGAGGCGACGTCGTCACCGGACCGAGCATCGCGGTCGAGGCAATCGGTGCCGGTCACCGGGCTGCGGACGCGATCGACCGGTTCTTGCGCGGGGAGCCGGTGCCCCCTGCGTCGGTCTACACGCATGTCAAACAGGGCGTGACGCGGGAGGACATCGGGAACCCGGCGACGTCCCCGCGGATCCGGACGACGCCGCGGCCGGTCGAGGAGCGGGTCAGCGACTTCGCGGAATACGAGGCGGGATTGACCGACGACGAGGCGGTCGCGGCGGCGCAGCGATGCCTCGAGTGCGGGTGCATGGCGTTCAACGATTGTGCGCTGCGTGACTATGCCACCGAAGTCGAAGCCGTCCAGGAGACCTACGAGGGCGATCTGCCTCGCAAGCTGCGGGATGAGCGGCATCCGTTCATCGTGCGCAAGGTCGGCAAGTGCATCTCGTGCGGGCGTTGTCTTCGCGTCTGCGAGGATGTCTGCGGCATCGGGGCGATCGATTTCGCCGGGCGCGGCATCGATACGGAGGTGCAGGCGCCGTTCAATCGGGCGTGGCAGGACTCGGACTGCGTCTCGTGCGGGGCGTGCGTCGACGTCTGCCCGACCGGCGCGCTCTACGACCGGACGGTGCTCGAGAAGCAGGTTCCCCTCGAGCTGAAGCGAACGACGACCACGTGTGTCCTGTGCGGTCTCGGCTGCGAGATCGATATCCTGACGCTCGACGGAGCGTACATGCGGACCGTGCCGAGCGATGGCCGGAGCGTCCTGTGTGCCCGGGGACGGTACGGGTGGCATACGCTGGGCGACGACGCACGGATCACGACGCCGATGATTCGTAGCGGCAGCGCACTGCGCGAAGCCTCCTGGAGCGAGGCGCTCGGCGAGGCGGCCAAACGGCTGACGGCCGCGAAGGGAAGCGTCGCCGCGTTCGGCACCGGGATGCTGAGCTGCGAGGAAGGCTGGCTCGTCGCGCGGATCGCGGACGGGCTCGGAGCCGGGGCGCCGATGTTCGACATCAACGCATCGAGGCCGCAGATCGAGATCGCCGACGAACAGATCCTGTCGCTCGGCGATCTTGTGCAGGCCGATCTGATCGTCGTCGTCGGCGGTCGGGGCACGTACGAGAAGGTCACGCTGGACGTGCTGCTGCGCGAGCAGATCGCCCGCGGAGCACGCGTTGTCGGGTACGGGGCGTCGGTCCCGGGTGCGGCGAACGAGTTCGATCTCGACGAACTGGACGGCCTGCTCACCGAACTCGATCGGGGAGAGAGCCTGTTCGGAGATGAGGCCACCGCGGCGAAGACACCGGTGTTCCTGTTCGAGGAATCGGCGGTACCGCGGCATGCGCTGGAAGAGATCACGGCGTTCTTGCAGACCCACCCCATGTGGCGGTTGGTGGTCGTGCCGGCGACGGCGAACGCGATCGGGCTACGGCGTCTCGGCTTCTCGGAGCAGTTGCGCACCGACGCGAAGGCCTGGTTGACGGTGGGTTCGGATCCGGTCGCGATGGTCGGCGGACGACAGCACCTGCTTGACGTCGATACACTGGTGGCGATCAGCCCGGTGCGGACGGCGACGACGGATCGTGCGGACGTCGTCTTCCCGATGCGCCTTCCGTACGAGGCGCGAGGACACATCCTCGGCGCCCGCGGTCCGCGGACGCTCGTGTCGGCGCTCGACGGGCCGCTGACGATGGAGACGTGGGAGGTGCTGCTTCGGTTGGCTGGCGAACTCGAACTAGGCGCGATGCCGTGGCAGTTCGAGGCATTGACGGCCGCGGCCCGATGCGATGAGTTCCACGGGCAGGGCGGGTTGACCGCGGCCGGCGCAACCCCCGCCAGCGTTGCCGAGCTGATCGAGCGAAACCTCGTCGCATCGGGGATCTAGAAGCCCGACGGTCCGGCCGAACGACGGCACGCACACGGTAGGTCCGAACCCGTGTGCGTGCCGCGTCGCGTTCGGGCCGTGTCCGGTGATCCCTCCTCTCCGAAGGCGTGCCGCTATACTGGATCGTCGGATACGGGAGGGACGATGAACCGGATCCTCGAGAAGCAGCAGCTGGGGTCTTGTCTGTGGGAGTTTCTGATCGAAGCCCCGGATATCGCTCGGGCCGCACGCGCCGGCCAGTTCGTGATCCTGCGCCTCCACGAGAAGGGGGAGCGGATCCCGCTGACGATCGTCGAGACGGACGACACGGTCGGTGGGGTGCGGCTTGTGGTGCAGGAGGTCGGGAAGACGACGTCCGAGATGATCGGCGGATTCGGTGTCGGGGATGCGCTCCTCGACTTCGTCGGCCCCCTCGGAGAACCGTCCGAGATCGCACGATACGGCACGACCGTCTGCATCGGCGGCGGGGTTGGGATTGCGCCGATCTTCCCGATCGCACGCGACCTGAAGGCGGCGGGCAACCACGTCATCGGGGTTCTCGGGGCGCGCACCGCGGAGCTCCTGTTCTACGAGCAGAAGCTCGCTGCGGTCTGTGACGAGCTGTACGTCATGACCGACGATGGATCTCGCGGACAGCGCGGATTCACGAGCGACGTGCTGAAGCGACTGCTCGACGAGGGGCGGGAGATCGATCGCGTGTGGGCGATCGGCCCACCGATCATGATGAAGGTCTGCGCGGAGGTCACTCGCCCGTTCGGCGTCCCGACCGTCGTCAGCCTGAATCCGATCATGGTCGACGGAACCGGCATGTGCGGCGGATGCCGCGTGGAGGTTGGAGGGCGAACGCGGTTCGCGTGCGTCGACGGTCCGGAGTTCGACGGACACCAAGTCGACTTCGACGCGCTGATGGCCCGGCTGCGGATCTACGCGGACGACGAAGCGGAGTCGCTCGACGAGCACGAGGTGCAGCCCTGCTCGAAGAGACAGGAGGGCGCCTGGTGATCAAACCTCGCCAGACGCCGATGCGCCAGCAGCGGCCGTACGTCCGGATTCACAACTTCGACGAGGTCCCGTTGGGGTACTCGGAGGACGAGGCGATCCGGGAAGCGAAGCGCTGCCTGCAGTGCCAGTACCCGACCTGCATCGACGGATGTCCGGTGAACGTGGATATCCCGCGCTTCGTCGGCCACGTTGCGCAAGGGGACTTCGCGTCCGCCGTACGGACGATCCGCGAGACCAACAGCCTGCCGGCGGTCTGCGGGCGGGTCTGTCCGCAGGAGGACCAGTGTCAGGGCGTCTGCGCGATGGGAAAGAAGTTCGAATCGGTTGCCATCGGCCGCCTGGAGCGGTTCTGCGCCGACTGGGAAGCGCAGCACGATCCGTGCCGGCCGGAGGTCGGGCCCGACACCGGACGCCGCGTGGCGGTGATCGGATCGGGGCCGGCGGGACTGACGGCGGCAGGTGACCTGCGGAAGCTGGGGCATGACGTGACCGTCCTCGAGCTGCTGCACGTCGCCGGCGGCGTGCTGATGTACGGGATCCCCGAGTTTCGCCTTCCCAAGGCGATTGTCCGGCGGGAGGTCGATGGGTTGCGCGCCCTCGGCGTCCGTATCGAGCTGAACAAGGTCGTCGGACGTGTCGTCACCGTGAACGGGCTGTTCGAGCAAGGATACGACGCCCTGTTCATCGGAACCGGGGCGGGGCTCCCGAGGTTTCTCGAGATTCCCGGCGAGCAGCTGGGAGGCGTCTACTCGGCGAACGAGTTCCTGACTCGAACGAACTTGATGCAGTCGTACCGCTTCCCCGAATACGATACGCCGATCCGGGTCGGCGAGCGGGTCGTCACCATCGGCGGCGGCAACGTCGCGATGGATGCGGCACGGACGGCGCTCCGGCTCGGGGCGAAGGAGTCCATCGTTCTGTATCGGCGAAGCGTCGAGGAACTGCCGGCCCGCGTGGAGGAGGTGGAGCACGCGGCGGAGGAGGGGATCTTCTTCCAGCTTCTGGCCGGTCCGGTCCGGTTCCTCGGGGACGGTGGAGGGCTGGTCGGGGTCGAGTGCATCGAGATGAAGCTTGGGGAGCCGGACGAGTCCGGCCGCCGCCGGCCGGTCCCCGTTCCGGACAGCGAGTTCACGATCGAGACGGACACGGCCGTCATCGCCGTCGGAAACGAGCCGCACCCGCTGATTCCGAAGACGACGCCCGATCTGGAAGTCAGCCGGTGGGGGAACATCGTCGCCGATCCGGAGACGGGGCGGACGAGCGTGGACGGGGTCTTCGCCGGTGGAGACATCGTCACTGGGGCGGCGACGGTGATCGAGGCGATGGGTGCCGGCAAGCGCGCGGCGGCCGCGATCGACGCGTTCCTGGCCGACGCGTAGCGACATTCGCGATCCTATCGGTTTGCACAGGACCGATGTCTCTTGCATTCCGGACGCATGACCCATCAGCGAGATGGGTCATATGGCACTATCCTCATGCAGACAGCTAGCACCACCCGGTGCCGACGAGCGGAGAGGCGAAGCTTCTCCGCTTGTCCTTTTGCATCACGTGAGCGCCGGGAGGAAGGCGTCGACCTGCGCGTCGGCGAACAGGCCGGCGGCGCCGCCGGTGTGGAGGAAGACGACGACATCGTCCGGCGTGAAGGTGCCCAAGCGAACGAGGTCGATCAATCCCGACATCGCCTTCCCAGTGTACACCGGGTCGAGGACGATCCCTTCCGTGTGGGCGGTGAGCAGCACCGCGTCGTGCATCGCATCGGTCGGCAGCCCGTAGCCGTCGCCGACGTAGTCGCCGTGGACGCGCACCGCATCGTGCGGGACGGGCGGATGGATCGCGAGCACACGGCAGGCATCGTCGAGCTGATCGGCGATTCGGGACTCCAGCTCGTCTGGCGGTGTCGCGACGACGCTGATCCCATGGACCTGTGCGGCGCCGTGGGTGTACAGGTGCGATCCGAGCACGAGTCCGGTCTGGGTGCTCGACGTCCCGACGGCGCAGAGGATTGCCGTCGGGGCCGTCCCCAGCGAGTGAAGCTGCGTGACGATTTCGAGAACGCAGCCGGCGTAGCCGAGCGCTCCATGCATCGCCTTGCAACCGTTCGGAATGACATACGGTGTCTCGCCCTGCGCCTTCAGCCGCTCGACGATCTCTTCGACCTTGTCGTCGGCGATGCGGTCGACCTCGGTCTTGCTCGGGAAGCCCTCGGCACCGACGAAGTGGATCTCCGCTGCCCCAAGGATGCGATCGATCAGCAGGTTCCCTGACGCGCGCGGCGGTTCTTCGCCGCGGAGGACGAGGATCGTCGGAAGGCCGAGCCGGTTCGCCGCCGCGGTGGTCAACCGGACGTGATTGCTCTGCGGACCGCCGAGTGTCAGGATCGTCGTGGCACCGAGCGTTCGTGCTTCGGCGAACGCGTACTCCAGCTTCCGTAGCTTGTTGCCGCCGAGTCCGAGCCCGGTCATGTCATCTCTCTTGATAAACACACGCGGACCGCCGAGGCGTTCCGCGAGGTGGTCCAGCTCCTGAATCGGTGTCGGAAACGTCCCGAGGCGAATCCTGTCGACCTCTCCGATTTGCATTCATCCTCCTTTGACGGCGGCAGTCTACCGCCTGACGCGGACGGCTGCACGTGGCTGGCGGAGCGGGCGAACCGCCGCTACGATGCCGCGGGAGGGGATGGCGAATCGACTGGAAGTCATACTATCGGGATGAGATCGAGTCGCCGTCCGGGCGGCGGATGGTCGACGGGCTGCTCGGGGGCGGCGAGGATCCGGAACTTGCCCGTGCGCTGGCGGGCGGTGCGATCGTCTCGTTTCCCCATACGTCGCTTGCCGACGCCGGGCCGCTTCAGGCACGGACCGTCGATGCGCTGCTCCGGTCGGGCGTCGAACGGGTCATCGCGCTCGGCGTCCTCCACAGTGGCGGCGTCGCGCCCTATCGAACGGCGCTGGACCGGTCGCAATCCGACGAGGTGCGCCTCGCCGCCTACGGGGAGGTGGTTGGGGGATGGCTCGTGCCCGAAACGGGGATCGACACACCGTTCGGCGATCTGCCGACGCTCGAAGTGCCCGAAGAAGAACGCGTTCCGGTGCGGCTCGACCGGCACGGGCTGCTTGCCGACGAATTCTCCCTCGACACGTTCTGCGCACTCGTGAAACGTGCAGCGGCGTTGCGGGACGTTCGTCCCCCGGCGATCCTCCGCCTCTTCGTCGGACCGACTCGGCATCCGATCGACGGATCGTTCGCCGTCGCCGAGCGACTGGCGGCATGGGTCGGCAGCGTGGTCGCGGCGGACGGCCGACCGGCGGCGATCGTGACGACCGGTGATCTCGTGCACTACGGCACGGCGTATGGCGATCCGGAGGCCGATCCGGCGGAGCGGCTCGCTGCGATGGAGAGCCGGTTCCGTCGAACGGTCGAGCGTCTGCTCGAGGCCGGACTCGTCGACGGAGACTGGGCGGGTGCGCACCGGCTGGCTTCCGATGTCCTGCGGAGCGATCAGCGGGCGATTCTCCCCGTCGTCTCGGCAATTCTGGGGCCGGCGCGGGCCCGCATTCTTCACTTCGAGCTGTCGGACTACAGTGGGATCCTCGGCGTGTCGCCGCCGTGCCGGGTGGCCTCGGTGCTTTCCGTCTACGAACGGCGCGACCCTGCTCGCGGGCATTGAAGGCGCGACGGCCGCGCCGTACCCTGGAGCATCTTGGAGCGTGCAGGAACGGGTGCTGATGCGATGAGCAGGACGAAGACGATCGGAGTCGTGGGCGGCATGGGGCCGATGGCGACGGTCGAGTTCTTCCGCCGGCTGGTCGCGAAGACCGACGCCGCGTCCGATCAGGAGCACGTGCACATCCTGATCGACAACGATCCGTCGGTGCCGGACCGGACCGGAGCGCTGCTGCGCGGGGAGGAGAACCCGGTGCCGGCGCTCCAGCGGATGGCCCGTCGGCTCGAGGCAGCCGGGGCCGAGCTGCTCGCGATGCCGTGCAACACGGCGCATGCCTTCATCGAGGAGATCCGCGTCGCGGTCTCGATCCCGGTTCTCGACATGATCGAGGAGACGGCCGCGGCGGTCGACGGCGGACCCGTCGGCCTGCTTGCGACCGATGGGACGATCGAGACCGGCCTCTACCAGCGTGCACTCGCGACGCGGCGGATCGATACCGTGTCGCCCGGGGCGACGGATCAGGCGACGGTGATGGAGATCATCCGCGCGGTCAAGGCGGGCGAGGACCTCGACCGGCTGACGGGTCGGATCGCCCCGGTGATCGATCGGCTCGCCGCGGCGGGGGCGAAGGCGGCGGTCGCCGCATGCACCGAGCTGTCTTTGCTGGCGGGAAAGCGGTTGGAGATCCGATGGATCGATGCGCTCGACGTGCTGGTACGGGCCGCATTGCGGCACGCCGGCGCGCGGAGCGTTGTGAACGGAGAGGAGACGCGATGAGCGACTGGAAGGCACGGATCGGCGAGGCGGTCGACGAGATGGACGGGCGGCTGCGCGATGTCGCAAAGGATCTGTTCGAGCACCCGGAGGTGAAGTTCGAGGAGGTCCGTGCATCGAAGCGGCTTGCGGCGGAGTTGGAGGCGGACGGTTTCGACGTGGAGCTCGGCGTCGCCGGGATGGAAACCGCGATCCGCGCCGTCCACCCGGCGTCGAGCGACGGCCCGACGGTGGCCATCCTCGGGGAGTACGACGCGCTGCCTGAGATCGGTCATGCCTGCGGCCACAACCTGATCGCCGCCGGCGGCCTGGGTGCGGCGCTGGCGGTCGGATCGGTCAAGGCCGATCTTCCCGGCACGTTGGTCTTCTTCGGCACGCCGGCCGAGGAGGGCGGCGGGGGGAAGGTCCTGATGATCGAGGCCGGCCTGTTCGACGGCGTCGATGCGGCGATCATGTTCCACCCTTCGGCGAACACGATGGTCGGCCGGGGAAGCCTGGCGATCACCGAGGTGAAGATCGAGTTCGCCGGCAAGCCGTCCCATGCGTCCGGCAGTCCCGAGAAGGGCATCAACGCGCTCGACGCCGTGATCCAGACGTTCAACGGCATCAACGCGCTCCGTCAGCACATCAAGGACCGCGCTCGAATCCATGGGATCATCACGCACGGCGGAGTGAAGCCGAACATCGTCCCGGAGTACGCCGCCGCCGAATTCTACGTTCGCGCGCCGGAGAACGACTACCGGGACGAGCTGCTTGGAAAGCTGCGCCGGTGCGCCGAGGGTGCCGCGCTGGCGACCGGAGCGACGTTGACGTGGAGCGAGATCGGCCACGCGTACAAGGCGATGAAGCCGAACCGGATCATCGGCGAGCGGTTCCTGTACTACATCGTGGAGGAGGGTATCCCGCACAACCCGCAGAAGGACGATTCGATGGGCTCGACCGACATGGGAGACGTCACGCAGGAGGTGCCGGGCATCCATGCGTACGTCCAGATCTGCGAGGACGACATCGCCGGCCACTCGCGCGAATTCGCCGAGGCGTCGGGCTCGGAACGCGGTGCGGTGGCGATGCTGGCGGCCGCGAAGGCGCTGGCGATGACGGCGGGCGATCTACTGGCGGAGCCGGGCCTGTCGGAGCGGGCCTGGGAGGAGTTCCGCACGACGTAGTCGGCACCGCGAAGGAGGGAACGGGCCCCGCGCATCGGCGCGGGGCCCGCCTGTTGGGGGTGTGCGGAGAGGCACACAAGCCCCGGATGTTTTGGTGGTGCGTCGAGCCTAGAAGCCGTAGAGGGCCGGATCGACGGCACCCAGTGCGGAGGGATCGAACAGCGCAAGCGTCAGGGGCGGCGTCGGTCTCCGCAGATTGGAGATCGTCACCGTCGATGTGGTGCCCTCGGCATGGTCGATCGTACGAATGACCTCGGGGACGCGATCGCCTTCGAACTCTCCGAGGGCGAGGAACGCCATCTCCGTTTCGAGCGCATCGAGGTCGCTGTACGCCTCCATCCTAAGCGACAGGAAGTCGACTCGGTCGACCCACAGCAGCACACGGGCGTGGTCCGCCTCGACATCGGGCTTCGGCGTCAACTCGAGCCGCCAAACGTCGTGGGTCTCGCCGTCGACATCCAGCGTCTCCTCGCCGATGAGGATCGCATCGTAGTCGTCACGCAGGTCGCCGGTGCCACCGAGGTCGCCGTAGCTCATCGAACTGCCGGCGAAGCTCCCGGATTGATCCTCGTCGGAGACGAGTTCCTTCGTCAATCCGAGCGCCGGAAGGTAGAGCCACATCCGGCCGTCGAGCGTGTCGTCCTCCGGGGTCTCCATCAGGAAGATCGAGCCGTCCTCGTCTCCGCCGGAGAAGTACATCAGAACATGCGTCGTCTCGTCGGCATCGTCGGCCTGCGCCGTATCGAACGTCGTCAATTCGAACAGGTGAAGCGTGTACTCGGAGGTGACGTCGTTCCCGTAGTCGTTGTGCATCGCCATCGTCGCGAGGACGCCGTTCGCATCGTCGGTGTCGACCGAAAACAGGTCCTCCATCTCCGCCAGGATCTCGTCCGCGGTGATGCCGAACGTGGCGAACGCCGCCCCGATCACCATCAGACCGCCAAGAACGGTTACCAGCATCGTGTTTCGTTTGAACATCGTGGTCCTCCTCATGATTGTGATTCGCTTTCCTTCGCGACGATCCCCTTCTCGTTCGAGCGCGCGCGTCGCGTGCGGTTCCGTCCGGGGCGCCGCGCGGCGAGGAACCGCGGCTGCCATTGCGCGAAGATCGCCGGGATGACCGTCAGCGCACTGAGCGCGCTGACCGCCATCGACAGAGAGATCAGGCCGCCGAAGCTCTTGAACGCGCTGAACGCGGAGAACGTCAGCACGAGGAAGCCGGCGATGACGGCGGCCGCGTTCTGAACGATCGCCAGCCCCGACGTGCTTGCGGTCTCGACGATGGCCGCCCGTGGATCGCGCCCCGCGCGGACCTCGGCCCGATATCGGGAGATGAAGTGGATCGCATAGTCGATCCCGATTCCGATCGTGATCGACGAGATCATCGCGGTGGCGATGTTCAGCGTCATCCCGCCGAACCCCATCGTCCCGAAGTTCATGACGATGGCGAACACGAGCGGCAGGGCGGCGATCAGTCCGGCCACCGCGGACCCCATCAACAGCGCCACGATCGCGGCGGCGATGACGACCGACGTCGCGAGACTGATCAGCTGGCTGGAGACCAGTTGTGTCGTCATCCGATGTTGCAGTCGGGTCGAGCCGACCATCACGCCGTGCAGTCCGTCGCCGAGTTCGGTGTCGAGGTAGGTCTGGATCGACGTGACCAGCGTCGCCAGCTCGTCGGAATTCAGCTTCGGGTAGAAGCCAACGATCTCTCCGGCGGAATAGTCGCCGAGCGCCAGACTCCCGAGGTCTCCGCCCTGGAACGAAAACAGCAGCAACAGCTGCGATACGAGTCTCCGGTCGTCTGGAATCGAGTCGTAGGCTGGGTCATCCCCGTGGAACTTGCGATGCAGCTCGCGCACGAGGTCGGTGATCGACAACGTCTTGCGCACGCCGAGTTCCTCCAAGTACGCCTCCAGTGCCGCCATCTCCTCGAGCACGGCCGGCTCCTTCAACCCGTCCCGTCGGCCGGTGTCGATCTCGATGACGACACGCTCGCTGCCCGAGAAGTGCGCCTCCATCACGTTCATCCCCTCGACGGCGGGATGGTTCTCGCCGAGGAACGCCGACGTCGAGGAGTCGATCGGCATGAATGGGATGCCGACGGCGAAGCCGCCGAGGACGATGGCGGAGATAACGAGGATCGTCCGACTGTGACGTCCGACGAATGCGCCGTGGCCGCGGAGGATCCGGGAGATCCATCCGACGTGAATCCGCTGCGCCCGAGGTTTCGGCGCCGGGAGAACCGAGAGCAGTGCCGGGATCAGCAGAAGGGACAGGATCATCGCGATCGCGACGCCGATCCCGGCCGCGAGGCCGAACTCGGCGATGACGGGCATGAACGACGTTAGCAGGGCCATGAACCCGGCCATCGTGGTCAGACCGGTCATCAGGACCGGGGCATGGATTTGAGCCATCGCATGCCGGATCGCATCGCGCTTCTCGTCTCCGGCTGCGGTGCGCTCGTTGACGTGGCTGAGGATGTGGATCCCGTACGCGATCCCGATCGCCAACAGCAGGATGGGGAGGATGAACGAGATCGCGGTCACCGCCATTCCGGTCAGGCTGATCAGCCCAAACGCCCACACGATCGACAGCGCGACGACGGCCAGCGGGATCAGAACGCCGCGGATCGAGCGGAAACTGGCGTAGAGCACGGCGGCGATCACCAGCAGGACGATCGGAAGGAGGATTACCAGGTCCCCGGCCATCGACTCACTGAGCGATTGCGACATGAAATGGACGCCGCTGAGATAGAAGGTGAATCGGTCGCGATACGAGTCGACGATGTCGGTGATCCG
>Ga0272442_10003077_pt1 | contig 23656 bp, 47 predicted proteins | sample SSMForm2O_FD_200262 | JGI IMG/M metagenome (GOLD analysis project Ga0272442, IMG submission 200262) | Marine sediment archaeal communities from Little Sippewissett salt marsh, Falmouth, MA, United States - SSM-Form-2O | ecosystem: Environmental > Aquatic > Marine > Wetlands > Sediment ...
CCTTAGATTTCATCCAATAATAAATATAGCCAAAAACCATAAAGCAAACCCCAATTCCAGTTCCTAAAACTAACTGGCTTACATCAGGGTATCTAAAAAACCATTGCATCCAACTTACTCCTAAGATAAACATTCCAATCCATCCAATAACTAATGCTATTTTGTTTTTCATTCTTTATTCCTATACATTTTAGTATCACATAAATGACATCTGTAAACTGCTACTTGTTTCCAAGGCACACCTTCATATCCTTTAAATTCATATAATCTTCTTTCTCCTTTGCATCTTTCAGATGGACATTCTATTACGATTGTTTTAAGTTGTTTTCTTTTCATCTTTAAATATTCAATCTCAATATTTTTATTTTATTTTTATCTTTATATTCAGTTACACATCTTTCTGAACAAAAAGCAGTATATTCAATTTTATCTTTACTATAAATTTTACAAGGATACCTTAACTTTAATTTTAATTTATTACAATTTCTACATCGTTTCATTTGTCAGCACTCCTTTTCTTTTTTCTTTCGTTAGAAAGTTCCAATGTAAAATAATAAATCACTAAACCAATTATCCAAAGATATAAATATAATGTATTATCTGTTATACTACTTACATAACCAGTTGTAAAAAAAGTCATTGATGCTATTCCAAACATTTTTAGAAAATTACTTATTGTCATCTCTCGCCCTCCATTAGATATTCTTGCATAATTGCAACTGCACGGCGATATTGATTTCCTATGAAGTGGTGATATATTTCACATTCGTGCTTTGATGGTAGTTCTTTTGTATCTGGTGCATTTCTTTCTATACATTGATGATTTTCACAGGTGTCGCAGATGCTGTTTTTCATTTTAAAGTAAGTCCAATTATTAATCCAAAAATAAATAATAACCAAACAACCCCCATTTCAGTTTTACCTTTAATAAAAATTGTTCTTAAACATTCTTTGAATTCTTTATCAAAAATTTTCATTCTTTTGCACCTGCTTGTTTAATTTTACTTTCTATTGCTTTTCTAATCCAATAACAATTATCTCTTAAAGTATCAAAAGCATCTTCCATTGAACTTATTTGTTCGCATATTCTTTCTAAATTTTCTTTATTCATTTTCCATCTCCACAAAAATCTTTATTGTAAGTTTCATTTGTAGATTTGCTTTTTAGTTTTTCAAAAGCAACCTTACATTTATTACATCTTCCACATCCCTTATAATCTTTATCAATAGAAATAAAACAATTTACACAATCATCATGTTCTATTAAACAATAAGGTTTTTCATATTGAAATTGTCTTGCTGTTGGTGTTTTCATCTTTTCACCTTGCTTTGCATACAACCAATTATAAAAAAAGTAATTCCAATTAATGCTCTTGGTAGATTAGGAATTATTAAACTCCAGATACAAATTCCAAAACCAAATAAAGTCCAAAATTCTTTCCTATTCATCTTTTGTAGCCTCGCTTTTTAGTTTGTATCTAATTCCACAATTATTACAAGTAAATCCTTTTTCATCTAATGAAATTAAGTCACTATCACAATATGGACATTCATTTGGAACTTCATTTAATATATTGTCAGCAAAATCGTTTCCATTAAAAGTGACACCATTAATATCACTCAGTTTTGGCATATCGTTGGTTTTTGTTTGCTGACTTTGAAGTTTGGATTTTAATTCTTCATTTCTTAAATAATCTATTGCTTCTCTTAAAATCTTAGTCACACTTAATTTATTTTTTGTAACAAAAATTCTATCTTCTTTTGTCATAGAAACCATTGTTTTGTAATAATTATCTTTACTTTTCTTAACTTTATCCAAATCAATTCTCATCTTTTAACCTCAATTTTAGTTTTGCTGTTAATTTTGATAATTCACTTGCGTGAATAGTTTGTTCAGGAATATCATAAGCATATTCATCTTTCAAAATATCATCAATCATCTTGATAAAATCATCTCGGGCTTCTTGATAACCCAAAGTAAATGCGTTGTTATTTTGTTTGATAAAATCATCTTGTTGGGTTGAGAGTGCTTGTTTTAAAATCTTTTTAGCGTCTGCTACTTTAATAGCGTGTCTTGTTCCTGAAACCTTATCAGTTTCCCTATCTCTCAAAGTAAATCTAAATTCCTTTTGTTCAAGTTTATCATACGCTTTCTTAATTATCTCGTCGTGTGTATGAACCTGCTGGGATTTGAACCCAGAACTTTCGCCACATCGGGACGATACTCTACCTGATTGAGTTACAGGTTCTCCTTGTGTTTTATTCATCTTTTGTAACCTCGCTTTTTAGTTTTTGTTTTAATTCATAAATCCTATTACATAACTTTTTTCTTACAGAGGATGTCTTTGAAACACAACCTTCCAAAAACTCAATTTCATCTTTGATTAAATCATCTTGTTGGGTGGAGAGTGCTTTGTCAATTGCCTTAACATCAATAAAATCCCTACCATTTGCTCTTAAAGTTTCAAATTCTGTTAAATCAATCTCGTCGTGTGTTTTCATTTGCTCAGCTCCTTTTCAATTTGTTTTAAATATCTTTTAGTTAGTGGAAACTCTCCAAATTCATTGTTAATTTTATACTCTTTTTTTAATATTCCCATTTCCATTAAGTATGGAAATAAAACTGAATTTGGTATTGCTTTGATTATCTTTCTAAATAATTTCTTTTGATTATCATAAGCATCTTGTTTCCAATCATTCATTTCTTTTATTGTTTTTGTTTGTTTTTCCATTTTGATTATGAGTGGATGATTGAGGTTAAACCATAAAGGTTTATGGCGTGGCAATAACTACCACCTCACACTACTCAATCATCCTGTGTGAGTGTTATTTTGATGAGCCCTACGATAGAAGGGGCTACGAACGCAATAGGGGGCTTTACAGCGACTTTTATGGGTTTAAGGGTTCAATATGCTTTGAAGCATAAATATCCCTTTTCATCCTCTGCTGTTGAAACTTCTTTTCCTTCTGTTTCTTTCAATGTTTTCACATTTAAGAAAGCAAGGAATGTTGAAGTTGCTGAACCTTTTCTAAGCATTTTATCTTCATCTAAGTTAATCCAAGTTCCAGATAGATTCAACTTTCCTTTCACTTCATACTTAACTGATGAAATGTGGATAGTTTCTTCCTTGTCTGGATGTTTAACTTCAAATACTGCTTTCTGGTTTTTCTTTTCCCCAACTTCTTCAATTGTTACTTTCACAATCTTCACTGGTTTAGGCGATACAGTAGTTACTTCTTTTGTGCCTGTTTCAACGTTTAATACATCTTGTGTTTCCATTTTTTACCTCCATTGTTATTTAGATATAATAAATAAACAATTGCTAATAAAAGAACATTACCAAATATTATCTGTGAAGCAATTATATTAAATATATATCCAGAATGATTTCCATAAGCAGAATATATTACTGCAGTTATATTAAGTAAAACTGCTGGTAATAAAAGACATAAAAAATAAGATAAAATAAATAATTTATTTCTTGTTTTAGTTTTCATAATCTCCCCTCTGCATTTCTATAAACTTTATACCTGTCGCACCTATTCTTGTTTGGGTGTTTGCATTTTGGTTTGAATTTTTGATTTGAGTAACCATTTTTGAATGTGCAAGTCCTTGTGTTTTTATCCAAGAAAGGACAATCATTTATTTCTTCTTTTGTCATCTCTCTTTAATCTTCTCAAACATTTAGTTATATTCAAGTCAGCTTGTTCTAACTTTGCTTTTTCTGGATAGAACATTTCTTTGAAATCTGGAATGTTTGATTCATTAATCAATTGCTGTGCTGATTTCATTTTCTCTTTTTTGTTAATTTAGTTAGTGATTCTGGAACTGATGATTTGAATACTGCTTCTTCTATGTCTATCAAATCCCCTAACTTTATGTTAAGGTCTTTAATATCATTTGACTTTAATGGAATAACAAATGTGTTTCCATATTTTTTTACTTTTCTGTATCTTGCCATGTCTTATTTAGAAAAAGAATGTTTATAAATGTTTCGTTTTGTTATACTTCTGTTTGTAATAACTCAATAGTGAAACTAAAACTTTATAAGCAAAAGGAATATGTATTTTACATGACAGATGACATAAGTGGTGATAAAAAGAAGGTTCTTGAATATTTTAAAGTTAATGAAATAAAGGTTCATATAAAAGTTATTGATGGTGATGATAAAGGATTGTTTAGGAATGGAATTATTCTTGCTACATCTGATAAACATTTTTTAATTCTTGATGAGATGGTTGGTTCTTGTAATTATTTCTATGATGAGATTTCTGATAAGATTGTAAAGTTTAGGGAGGATGGAGAATGATTTGTGATAAATGTAAAAAAGATTTTGAAGAACATAAGATACAAGAAAGTCATAATGTTCCTTGCTATTTATTTATTAATGATGGAAATAGAAAAGGAAGAAAAAATGCAGCAGATAAATTTGGAAGAAGTTGGTTATGCAAAGAATGTCATGATAAATATGAAGAAATATTAAATAAATTATTAAAACAAATTGCTCTTGATTTTTCAAAAGAGTATTTTAGATGATATGGAAATACCTGATAGATTAAAACAAAAAGGAATTAGGTTTGTTCTTCTTGAGAAGTCTGGAAAGAAACCATTTCAAATGAATTGGCAGAATAAGGTTATTGAATTTGATAATCCAGAACTATTAAACCATTTGAAGATTGGGGGAAATTATGGAGTATTAGGTGGAGGCTCAAAGCAATTAGTTATTATTGATTTTGATAATGAAAGAATCCAAGAACAAGTTTGTAAGAAATTACCAAATACATTCACAGTTCAAACAGGAAGTGGAAAGCTACATAAGTATTTTGTTTCTGACAGATGTGATAGTTTTAAGATATTTGATGAAGAAATGAATACCCTTGCAGATATTCAAGGAGAGGGAAAACAAGTTGTTGGAGCTGGTTCTATTCATCCTAATGGAACTGAATACAAAATTGTTAATGATATGGATATTGCTTTCTTACCTTATGCTGAAATAAAAGCAATAATGATGCAATACGATAAAAAACCAAAGAAAGAAGAAAAGAAGTTTGATAAACCAAGAGTAGAGCTTCAAGATGATTTTTTAGATGATTTAAAGAGTAGTTTAAGTATGGGAGATGTATTATCTTCTTTTGGAATTGATACAAATAGAAATCCAACAGAATGTTATTTTCATAGTTCTAACGGTGGTAAGTGTCTTGGATTTAATAATGAAACAGCACATTGCTTTCATTGTAATGGTTCTTGGAATATCTTTAGTTTAGTGAAAGAAGCAAAGAATTGTTCTTTTAAAGAAGCATTAGAATATTTGGCTAACCTTGCAGGGATGAGTGATGAACTTGAAGTAAGTAGGCAGAAATATTTTGATGGCTTAAAACAAAATCAGAGAAATGAAAAAAGAGATTTGAAAGAAGAATTTTTAACATTCATAAAAGATAAACAAATTAATAGTGCTTCTGAATTGATTGTAAGTTATCTTAAAAATAAATATTATATTTATACAACAAAGGACGATAACAAATCAGAAGTTTGGTTTTACAAAGATGGAATTTACTTGCCACAAGGAAAGAGTGAAGTAAAAGGAATTATGAGAGATTTGCTTGGGAATTGGTTTAATAATTATTATTACAATCAAGTTATGAATAAATTAGAACCAGATACATATATTGAATCTGATAAATTCTTTATACAAAACTATCCTTATGAAATTCCTGTTCAGAATGGAATATTAAATATCTTAACAAGAGAAATAAAAGATTTTACACCAGACAAGATATTTTTTAATAAACTTCCTGTGGATTATAATGCTCTTGCAGATTGTCCGAAGGTTGAAGAATTTTTAAAAGATGTTCTTTCAAAAGAAGAAGATATTGATGTTTTTTATGAGCTTGGTGGTTTTTGCTTGTTAAAAGATTATAGATATGAGAAAGCATTTATGTTTGTTGGAGATGGAAGAAATGGAAAGGATAAATCTTTAGAATTAATTAAGAGATTAATTGGAGCTGAAAACTGTTGTTCTATTCCATTACATTCTCTAATCCCAGATAGTTTTATTATATCTGAATTATTTGGAAAGATGGTTAATCTTGCTGGAGAGATAAGCAATCAAGATTTAAAAGATACAACAACATTAAAGGGATGCACAGGAAGAAGTTTACTATCTGCCCAAAGGAAGTTCTTAAATGCAGTAACCTTTGTCAATCACGCTAAATTCATATTCGCATGCAATGAGCTTCCAATGGTTTATGATAATAGTAGAGGATTTTGGGATAGGTGGGTTTTACTAGAATATCCTTATACTTTTGTAACTGCTGAAGAATTGAAATCAAGTGATAACCCTTTCTTTAAATTAAAAGATGAAAACATTATTGAAAAGATTACAAGTCCTCAAGAATTGTCAGGATTTTTGAATAAATGTTTAGAAGGATTAGATAGATTGATGTTGCAAAAGGATTTTAGCTCTACTCTTGGAAGTAAAGATATTAAAGATTTATGGATAAGAAAATCAAATAGTGTTATGGCTTTTTGTATTGATAGTTTAGGTGAGGATTATGATTCTTGGATTTCTAAAAAAGAGTTTAGGAAGAAATATAGTGAGTTTTGTAAGAAACATCAGATTAGATCCAAATCTGATTATGTTATAAAAAGAACATTAGAAGAAATGTTTGGGGCTTCAGAAGAAAACAAAGAAGTTATTAGTGGGAAGTGGGAAAAGGTTTGGGGTGGTATTAAATGGAAATAATTACTTTGAGGACTTTGCCCATTTTTATACCTTATAGAGAAGTAATGAAGTAACAGTATAGGGGTGAATATGGGCAATGTCCTCAAAGTTTTTTAACCTTTACACATAATCTTAATATTTTTTGTGCACTAAGGTAACCTTAGTGCAAACCTAAAAACTATAATTTTCACTAGAAAATGCGAACTTTTAATTAAACCCACCCAAACTTTACAGAGTTTACCCAACCTTCATTTCCTTTGGAGAAATCCAAAATGAAGGATAATCTGGGTGGGAAAAGATGATTGAATTTTCATTCAATCGGTATTTCTCACCACTAAGTCCATCTCTGAACATAGGTGAGTATAAACCGAATAACTAATCCTCTTCAACTAAACTTCTTAAATCTTCATCCCCAAATTGTAAATATTGTTCTGTCATCCCCATATTTGAATGTTCTAAATATTGTTGTAGCTTTCTCATATCAGCAGGACTTTTTAACTTTTTCGCCTTATCAATTGCAAAACTATGTCTAAAATGATGTGGATGTGGTGGTTTTTCACCTATAAAATATATTTGAGATTTCTTTGCTGCAGCCCTAATTATCTGAAAAACCCTTTGTCTTGTTAAATATCCTGCTTTTGAATAGCTTGGAAATAACCAATCCTCATCTTTTAGTGAGTTTGATTTAACATAAATCATTATCATTTCCATAGTTTTAGAATCAATAGGTTTCCATTTCCTAAATTCTTTCTTCTTCTTTTCTATATTAAAAAGGATATTATTATCTTTAAAATTAATTTCCTTTATCTTTATCCTAAGGATCTCACTAACCCTTCTTCCAGATTTCCATAACAATCTTATGATTAATTTATCCCTTTCTGATTTACAATTATAATATATCATCTCCCTTTCACCAGGTTTGAAGTAACCGGATAAGTCTTTCATTACATCATAAGTTCTATTAGCCATTGTCTATTGGAATACTTAACAATAAGTGTATAAAGTAAAACATACCCTATTCTCTTTGAAATTAATCAAAATTATCCTCCTTTTTATGATTATTATTAAAGTTATTCGGTGTAACGATTAGGTTAGGTTCTTCTTTTAAGTAAAGCCCAATAGTTTTAACAGATACATCTAACATCCCTGCAATATCTCTTAATATAAACCCTTTATTTCTTAGATTATGAGCTGCATTTATTAATCTATTTTTATATTCAGTTGCTCTATGTCCTGGAGCAACCTGTCCTTGCTTAATCTGTTCCTCTAAATCCTCATAAGCATAAACTGCCTTGCCTTCTTTGTATATCTTTTTTAATTTATTATTCAAATCCTCAAACCGAATAACTCCAATAAAATTCTTTAATCTTGATAGTGCTTGAATCTTTTGTTCTGTATTGAAATCTCCTGTCTTTCTTCTGGAATAGAGATTAAAGTTTATCTTTTGAGAATCTTTTAAGAACCATGGATCAGCAGAAGAAGGAAACCAATCCTTTTCAAATATAACTCCAACTCCCCTATCAACTACATGTATCCAAAACTTTATTCTATGATTTCTAAAGAACTCATTAAAATCTAAGAACCTTGGCATACATAAAACACTAATCTTATTCTCTTGACGACATAAAGCATAAAACATATTTAAAAACTTCTGAATAGGCGTGGCCCAATTTTGTTTGTATAATATTTTAATTGCTTCATCAGCATTAATAATTGCATATCTCTCTGATTTAGTTATTTGTTCTTGAACTCTTTTCTTACTTGGAGAAAAAATTGTATATTCAATAAATTTTTTTAATGCTTCTTCTTCACTTAATCCATCTTGGATACATCCTTCATAAACAAACCACGAAGCAAGAGTTGATTTACTTGAACCTTCTTCTCCGGTTATTGCAACTACAGCATCCCAATCTTTCTTAACCCTCTTTTTTAAAATATGAACAAATTCATTTGGTGTTAATTCATTATAGTTTGACATTTATACTCCTGCAGCTTTTTCCATTCTTTCCTTTGCTGTTGTTTCAGTTCTTGTTGGAACTCCTAATTTAATTTGTTTTTGCTTAACTTCATAAAGCCACCTTTTATATTCTCTTAACTTCAATAATAATGTTGTTGGTGTTTTGTCTTTATTTTCTGGTTTATTCCAATCAGCATATAATTCTTTTAATTCATTTTCAAATTTTGTAAATGTTAAAACTTCCTTATCTTTATTTGTCTGTATTTTTGTCCAGGAGAAAGCCCATAATCTATCTGCATAAACAAAAACTAAATAATGATAAAGATTTTTAATTCCTAATCCATCTGAAGCATCAATTCCACCATTATATACATTCCTAAACATTTCATCAATGTTCCATTCCATTGTTGCAAGTTGTCTTAATGAATCTTGTGAAGTATTATATTCAGCAACTTGTCTTTTTGTGAAAAATGTTGATTCAGCCATCTTTAAAGTTTAACAATTCATAATCTTCTGGATTTATAAAGATTTATAATTTATCATTCAAAAAATAAAATCTTTATAAATTAATTTTTTGTAAATTAGATATGATTAAATTATTAATTGTCATTGCAGTTATAGGATTATTAGTATGTGGGGGTGTTTTATCTTTTTCAATTAATAAAAATTGTGTTAAAATAGATTATGATAATAAACCTTTATGGGATTATTTTCATTCAAGAAATCTATATCCAATTATAGATTATAAAACAAATCAACCAATTAAATATCCTATCGGTTGTGAAGGTTAATAAATGGCAAGATTTACAAGTGGTGGAAAAACATATGAAAGTTCTGGTGGAGGTCCTTATAGGGTTGTTGGGAGAGATTTAGGTGGAGGACGAACACAAGAACTTTATCCTATAAAAGATATTGCAGGACGCCCATTAAAAGCACCTATTGGTTCTCCAGAAGAAAAAGCCCAATCAAAAGAAGCAGAACAAATCGTAGCAAAACAAAAAGCACAGCAAGAACTCTCAAAAAACAAAGAAACTTCAAAAGTTACAGTAGCCCCAGCAAAGGTAAGTGATATTAGGAAAAAATCATTAGAACCTTCTGTTTCAACTTATAAAAAAATGTCAAGAGAAGAAAAAGAAAAATTATCAAAAGAAGATTTTGCAAAGAGAGGACTTCAAAGAGCAACAACAAAAGATTTGAATAGATTTGGAGTAACTCCTGGGTTAACACAAGTTGGAGATGATTATTTTTTATATGGTGGTAGAGGAACAAAATTAGATGAAGGGTTTGTTCCAAAGATAACAAAGTTTGAAGCTGCAGAATTTGGAACTTTTGTTGCAAGTATTCCTGCAAGTAATATTGCTGCAAATACATTTAAAGAAACTCAATCGGAAATTAAAAAATCATATCAATTAAGAATACAAGAAAACCCAGAAAAATATACTTCTCAAGAAGAAATTGATAAATTAAATAAAGAATTTCAATCTGAAGTTACAGATGTTTATCAAGGAAGATTATCTGAAAGTCCAGAATATAAAAAAGCGGTTCAATCGTATTCTGGAAAAGTTTCTGGTTTTGGAATAAAAGAATTAGAACTAAAAAACAAAGAACCTTTTAATATTGAAAAGGCAGGACAAACAAGTTTATTACTTACACCTTTAGCTGCACCTGTTTTATTTTCCAAAGCATTAAAAGAAATTCAAGAAGATCCAAATTATTATTCTTCTTCAGGTTTAGCAACAACTAAAGGAGATCCTTTTGCTTTTAATGAAGGTCAAGTTAGATTATCAAAACAAGCACAAATAAATTTAGGATTAGGTGTTGGTGTTGTTGGAATAACAACAGTCGCATCTCTTTCAAATATAGCAAAATCTTCAGATGCTTTAAGAATTGAAGAAGGTTTAAAATTACCTTCAAAAACAGTTGGTAGAGAAGTATATAAAGTTGGAGATGAAACTTTTATTAAGACAGTTACTTCAAGAAAAACTTATGGATTTGAACAATCAAGTAAAATAGAATTTCCCGTGTTTGCAAAAGGTTCAAATGAATTTGCTATTGGTGTTGGAAAAGGAACATCAAAGGTTAGGACATTAGATTTTTGGAAACAGATTCAAAATGTTAAAGATCCATATACAATAACAACGCAAGAATTTAGTTCTGCTGGATTTGGAAGAGTTAGTGGTGGTGTTGTAAATGGGTTTAAACTTCCAGCTTCTTTTTCAGTAACTGAAGGTTCTGGATATGTTGCAACTGACAAAGGACTTACAAACTTTTTATTTGCAGGTTCATCAAAAGATTATGGTAATTTTGTAAAATCTTATGGAGGAAAAGTTACTAAGGTTAGAGCATATACAAATCCTATTATTGAAGTTGGAAGTAAAGGTGAGGCAATTGGTTTTGGATCTCAAGTTAATAGAGTTGTTATTTCAGCACCTTTAAAGGATAAATCTATTATTTTTAAACTTCCAAAAGACACTGGAATTGATAAAGGATATAGTGTATTTACAGGAGGTGGAAAGAAAAGTAGCCAAGCATATCTAAAATCATTATATCAAGCAGATGTTTTATCATTTTCTTCTGCTGCATCAGATATTTCAGTTAAATCTTTATTACAATCACAAAAGACAATAGGATTTATTCCTGGAGTTTCTGCAACAAAAGGAAAACAACAAGAATTAATAAAAGTAACCCAAGAAGAACAAGAATTATATTCATTTCCAGAGCAATATCCTATGTTAAGAGAAACTCAGTCTACAAATTTATTCGGGGGATTATCAAGTGGTTTAATAAATGTAAATGATAATCGTATTTTTAATAGATTCACTCCAGCATTTACACAATTACAAGGACAAAATTTAAAATTAAAACAACAACAGAAAATAGTATCACCTAATTTGTTTTCTCCAACACCTGTTGCTCCATTCACAAATCCATTCAAAGGAGAAGGTTTTGGGTTTAAAGTTCCTCCAATTCCATTACCTAAATTTAGTTTATTTGATTATGGAAGAAAAAGAAGCAAAAAAGGAAAATACTTCAAAGGAAGATATGCTCCATCAGTTGCTGCAATTGGATTAAATATAAAAGCCCCCAAAATTCCTAAGTTATATTCAAAAGGTTTTGGAAGTTTAATTTTAAGGCCCGTTATTGGAAAACCAAAAAAAAGAACCAAAAGCAAAACTAAATCTAAAGGAGGAAAGAAAAATGGAAGAAAAAGAAAAAGAAGCATCTTTGAAGATTGGGGATATTAAACCAATCATTCAGATTGCAGGATTTGAAGTTGTTAAAAGAATTGAAAATAACGAACCGGTTACTGTTCAAACACAATCTCAAGCAGAAGCTGAAATGTTAAGTTTTATATTTAAACAGAATAAATAAATAATGGAAGAAAATTACCAGAACAATTATGATAGTGAAAGTGCTAATTATAGCAATGCTGATTTATTAAACCAGGCACAGCCACCAGCTTCATCACCTCAATATGACCGGGTGATTCAAGAAGAAAAGGTTGCTAACTTTATTTCTCAAACTTCTCCTTATAAATCATTAAGCAAGATTGATTGGGTTTTGAAAGGATATGTTTTTGATGAAGGTGAAAAAGAATGGATTAAAGTTGCACAAGGTATTCCAGATAAAATAAGAATGGATTTCTTACAAGTCATGACACCTCATTTAACAGAAGATGTTAGAATGACAAGATTAGATGAAAGAACAATCAATTCTATAATGGAATTTGCAATTGAATGGACTATTGATTATTTAGATATAGTTGCAGACCAATATTATTGGGATTCTGAGAATCAGGTTTTTAAAGAATTTAAAGAAAAAGAAATAAATAAAAAATATAATTTTGATTATTTTGATGGTTATGTTTTAGAAGGTGCTAACCAATTAAATCAAATTCATCAAACATTATCAGAAGAACAAATGACTAAAATTGCTTTGATGATGTGGAGTGCTTTATTCTATACATTATCAAGAAGTTTGAATGGTGTTGAAAGAGATAAAATGTATGGTGTTTTAAAATTAGGAGATGATTTCAGTAACTATGCAAAACAGGAGGAAAAGAAATCAATACTTTCTTCAATATTACCATGGAAATAGAACCAGAAAAAATAACATTTTTTATTAAACTAAAAAAAGGAGGTAAAATGAAAAAACAAGTAAAAATACTTAAGGAAGGGAAAAAGGTAGTTCCTAAATTAAAAAAAGTTGCTAAAAAAGCAACAAAGGGATGTAGAAAATCATATCCGTATTAATTATAAGGGAGGAATAAAAACAAATGGCTGAAGATTTTGGCACAGTAATAAGTGGATTCGCATTAGGAGCAGTTCCAATATTAGCTATTGGAGCATTAGTTCTAGTTATAGTTGTAGGAGCAATAGTTTTATCTATCTGGCTTTATAAAAGAAAGAAATGGAATTTGAGAATTGAAGTTAAACTTCCAAGAAGTGATGGAAGATTAATTCTTTCAGACAAAGCAAAAGGATATTGGGATGCTGAGAATGGTTGGATTGTAGTTAAAAGAAGAGGTTATAGGAAAGTTCCAACACACCCGATTGATCCAAAAAAATGGTTAAAAGGTAGAAACTTTGCAACGATAATTCAAGTTGGACCTGAAGATTTCATAGTTGCAGATGAACATAGCTACACATTGGTAACTGATGAACAAACCGGAAAACAGATTGCTTTAATGGATATTATTGCAGATGTTGGAAAAAGAAAAACATGGAAAAATTATACTGAAAGAATGGGTAAAAAAGCATTTACTTTAAAAGGATGGGCTGAAGCTCATCAAATGGCAATTACATTAGCAATTGTTATCTTTGTAATCTTTTTAGGATTTGCAATATTATGGATGCGAATGCCTTCACTTTGCCCTGGTGCTGCAGCATCTATGGCTTTATTAAAAATAAAAAAATAATATGAACCAAAAAAACTTTTTAACTTTTGCACTAATTTTCTTAGTTAGTGCTATTTCTTTTTCTTCCTCTTTAAATGTGGATATTCCTGTTCCAACAAATTATTCTTTAATCCCAACAGTAAATAATTCTGAATACTTTGATGGCTATTCAGTTGATACTCTTTGGACATACTTCTCTGGACTTGGGGATGATTTATGGTGTGAATTAACTGGTTGTAATATGACAGGGGATTTAGATGTTTCTGGGAATGTAAGTTTTACAGGTCCTTTTGAAACTACTTGTTTACATTGTGAAGATGGAGAAGTTTATTTTCACGGAGATGGATTTTTTGAAGGAAATGTAACTGCTCCAAACATTGAAGTTATGGAAAGTTTAATTGTTCACGGAAATTCAACTTGCACAGGAACAGCAACTGCCTGTGGAGATATAGGAGATGCAGGTTTATGTGGTTGGACAACTTGGTTAGGACAAAGAGGATGTCGGTGGACACTTGGTGGAAGTTGTATTGGAACAGCAACACCTTGTGATGAAATGTCCACAGCAACTTGCGAAGAACAACATGTTTGTTCATTAACTTATGATGCTGGATTTATCTTTGGGGTTGGTGGGTTTGATGGAAATATTGTTTTTCATGATAATGTAACAATAGAAGAAAACTTAAATGTTGTTGAAGATATAAATATTAGCACAAGTTCTATAATCCATTTTGAAGATGGTGCAGAAATATCAAGCACACCAACAGAAGATATAAGATTTTCAGGAAATAGTTTGGTTTTTAATGTTGCAACAATAACTGAAGATGGTGCATTAACAAGTTTTGATATGGGTGCTGGGGATTTAACAACAACAGGAGATTTACAAGGAAATCAATTAATAGACGGAACATATTATCTAACAATGGGTGCAGACCCATGGGTTTTAGATACAGGATTATCTGTTGATGAATTTACATCAGATAGTGGATTAATTTATTCAGATGGTGCAGGAGAATTAGCAATACAAAGTTTAACAGACGGAACTTATACTCTTGATATGGGGCAGGAATTATGGGATTTAAATACAAATTTAGAAGTTAATAGATTAGTTATTTCTGACAGAAGATTATATTTTGGGGCTGACGCTTCAAGTCCAAATAACGCAAGAATTATAAAAAGTAGCACAGGAGACGATAGATTGACAATCGCCTCTTCAATTTCAGGTTTAACACACACTCCAATATATTGGCATACAAGAGCAGGAGCAACACAAGATATGATTTTAGATATTAATGGAAATTTAGAATTAGTTAGTGGAGATTTGACTTTGACTGATGGAAATATAAATGTTGGTGGAAATTTATCTGTTTCAGGAAATATAACAGGTAATCAAATTTATGGTGGAATGTTTTATCATAATCATACAGCAACATTAATAAATTTTGAAAGTGCAGAGACTTATTATAATCTTTTTATGACTAATGCCACTCATTTAAATGGATTTACTTATAATGGTGCTTTTAACAAAAGTTCAAATTTAACAGCACAATTCGCAGGATTATATAGTGCAAATTTTATGAGTTCAGGAGATGGTATAAATAATCACGAGTATTATTCTTCTATTTTTGTAAATGGTGTAAATCAAGAAAATTGTGAGAATCATAAGAAGATGTCAGCAGGTGGAGATATAGTTACTCAAACAGGAATTTGTTTTATAGAATTAGATGTTAATGATATTGTTGATGTTAGAACAGCAGATTTTACAGATGCAAGTTTAGGGAATTATTATTCATCAAATTTAAATTTAGTTAGAATAGGTGATTAAAATGAAAAATAAAATAATTGGAGGTGTAAAATAAAATGACAAGAATAGGATATGGAAGGAAGGACGGAAGTCAGAGGGGAAGAAAGTCTGGAGGGCAAGGAAGAAATAGAACTACTAAGTGTAGACATCCAAAAATAAAAGCAAGAAGGACATAAAATGAAAAATAAAATATTAATGATAATAATAGGAATGGTTTTATTAATTGGAGTTGTAGGTGCAGGATTAACATTAACAACAAACACAATTCAATTAGACAAGGCACAAATTACAGCATTAAACTCAAATGATTTTGATACAAGCGAATGTGTTTATCAAAATGATAATATTCTTTATTGTGGAGAAAGAAGTTTAAAGTGTAACCCCTATAAAAATGAAACAAAAAGAGATGCTTATGAAAGATGTTTAAGGATAGTTGCAGACAAATTCATAGAAAAAGAAAAAGAAGTTATTGAAAGTGGAACACTTATTGTTCAGGAGAAAAAATGAAAATAAAAAGAAAAGTAGTTTGTGTCTTTGGAAAGTTTGATGATAAATCAGATTTTGTTTTAGAACCTGCAACAGATAAAGACGAAGATGCTTTTTGGATTGAGGTGTGTGATGAATAAATTATTAACGATTTTGATGTTAGGAATGTTTTTGATTAGTTTTGCGAATGCTTCAACTGAAACATATAAAGTAAATACAAATGTAAATCTTATTCTAACTTGCACGATTGATAATTCAATTCCATCTGACTCAGCCGTTATGAATTTAACCGTTGCCTATCCTAATGGAACTTTATTCATTAATAATCAAAATGCAACCCCCTTGGGTGGTGGGATTTTTAATTATACAACAAATTTTCCAATAATAGGAACTTATCACCCAACCCTTTTATGTGTTGATGGTTCAAATTCTAATTCAGATTCAAGTGGTGTTTATGAAATAACCCCAGATGGTTTAATGATGAATGGTTGGAGAATAACAATAGAGATATTTGCATCTCTTTCAACTTTAGGTTTAATGATTTTATTTTTATATTTAGCTGGAACCGGGGTGAAATCTGGAATGGCAAAACAAGAGGATGGGGCAATTAGATTTTTCTTTATTGGGTTATCTTTAATTTTCTTAATAGCACATATTGCTTTAACTAATGTAATAATTCATGATACCTTAGGTTCATTAAGCTCAATGGCAACAGCATATACTGCAATAATGTATATTTTCTTTACAATAATCATTCTTGCTTTCCTTTATACTTTAATTAAAGTAATCCTATGGGAGGTGGATATTTTTATGAAATCAAAAGGTTTGAAATAAAATCTTTATTAAAACAAAATGGTTAATAATATACGATATCCAATGCCAAAAGAAATGATTGAAGCAATTGAAAACAAGAGAAAGATATTAATGAAAAATCTTAATCTTAGAAATATTCCTAAAACTAAATTTGTAAAGAGGTATGTAAATTTAACTTTTAATATTCCAGATGAAATTAAGAAAAATAAAAAGAAATAAAAGAGGAAGTATTATAGATATAGGGTTTTTATTAATTGCAATTTTAGGACTTGCTTTGTTTATTTTAATAGTTGGATATGTTTTTCCACAGATTACATCACAAGTAAAAACATCTGAAATCGGAACTAATGCTGATTCTGTTAAGGCATTAGATAGTTCAGATAATATAATTTTAAGGTTTGATGGAATATTTTTAGCAATTTATATTGGAATTGCAATATCAGTTTTAATAACATCATTTTTTATAGATAGTTCTCCGATTTTAATACCAGTTTATATTATTGGGTTAGGAATTATGATAATTTTTGCTGTGGTAGCAGAGAATGTTTATGAAAACTTTGCTGAAAATGGAACTCTTTTAGCAGTTGCAGCATCTCATACAATTACAAATTATATTATGTCACATTTAATCTTAATTACAATTGGACTTGGGGTTTTATCAATGATATTGATATTTGCAAAGCCAAATAGGGGAGGGCCTTACTAATGTCATTCAAATACCTTAAAAAACCAAAAAATAGAAAAAAATGGTTTGATTGGAGAGCTTCTAAGCCACTTTTTATCATAGGGGTGCTACTTCTTATAGCTATTTTATTGTCTTTTTTTGTAGCATCAATCACATGGAATAGTAATGCATATTATAACTTAGATGGAGCAAGTCCAACAGATTCAACAGGGGTTTATGATGGAGCTAATATTGGAACAATAGCAACAGGATTAACAGGAATAATTAATAATGCTTTTAATTTTACAGCAGGATATGTAAATACAACTTTACCAGTTGCGATTACAGGAAATGATACTTATACAATTTCTTTATGGTTCAAAACAAATGTTTCTAATCAAGAAATGATTTTAGCTTCAACAACAGGTGCAAATTATGATTATTTTAGATTTAGTGGAACATCAGGAAAAATTGCTTTTCCAAATACAGCAAATGAAACAACATTAGGATATGCAAATAATAGTTGGTTTCATTATGTAGAAACAAAAGATGTTAATAGAAGGGTTTTATATATTAATGGCGAAGTAAAATTAAACACAACTTATAGTCAAACAATTACTGGACATTGGATAATTGGTGCAAGAAATGATTTAGCACAATCATTTAAAGGATTAATTGATGAAGTTGGTTTTTGGGATAGAGTTTTAGATTCAACTGAAGTTTCTGAACTTTATAATTCGGGAACAGGATTACCTTATCCTGGAGGAAGTTCTGTTATTGGAATTATCGATCTTTCAAATCCTATTGATGATGCAGTATTATCTGCTGTTGGTGCAAATTTCACAGCTTACTTTAATTTATCAACAGGAATTTATAATTGGACAAATGCAACTTATAATATTTGGAATACAAATGGTTCTTTATTCAATTCAACTTTTGTAACATTACCTGAAAGTAATAACACAAATTATACTCAATTCATTGATGATTTCACAATTGGTTCTTATAAATGGAATATTTATGGATGTTATGGAAATACAACTTTTTCAAATTGTTCATGGGCTGCAAGTAATTACACTTATAAAGTTGGAGCAACATTTTCTAATGTAAGTTATACTGATGTAGTTTATGAAACTTCAACTCAATACTTTAATGGCACTTTAAAATTAGTTCCTGGAACTGAATTATATGATGTTAAAATAGTTTATAATGGAACTGAACATTCTGGTTCTTTTACAGAAATGGGAAACAATACCTTTTTAGCTTATTCCACAATAGATATTAATGAGTTAGAATCAACAACATCTCAAAATAAATCATTTTTCTTTAAATTAATTTATTCAGTTGGTGCTGGTTCTTTTTTATATGAAAACACAACTTCATACAATCAAAGTGTTAGTTCAATCTCTTTATTTGGATGTTCTGCTTTAAATCAAAATGTAACTTTAAATTTTACATCAGCAAGTGAAGAAAACCTTACAAGTATTGATACATTTAACTTTTTAGGCACATTTGAATACTGGTTAGGTAGTGGAAATGTAAGAAAGAATATATCAATCAATAATTTATCAATAAATTCTGCTGCCTTATGTATTAAACCAATGGAATTAACTTACAAATCAGATGCAATCATCCAATATGAACAAGAGAATTATGTTAAAAGGAATTATTACCTTTACAATGCTTCTTTGAATAATCTTACCCAAAATATTACCCTTTATTTATTGGATTCAACACAAGCAACAGCATTTATTGTTTCTGTAAAGGATGGTTCGCAATTACCAATAACAGATGCTTTAGTTTATGTTCAAAGATATTATCCTGGAACAGGAATGTTTCAAACGGTTTCAATGGCAAAAACAGATGGGAGTGGAAATACAGTTATTTATTTTGAAGCTGAAACAGAAGATTATAGAATAATTGTTATTAAAAATGGAATTGTTTTATACACTTCACCAATCCAGAAAGTTTATTGTTCTGCAACTCCTTGCACATTACCTATTCAAACAGAATCTGCAGGTGTTTCTGGTTGGACAAGAGTTGGAAATTTATCTAATCTAATTTATACTGGGCCTTCTTATGATAAAACAACAAATCTAATAACTTATACTTATATTGATACATCTGGAACTACACATTATGGGAGGTTGTATGTTTATCAAATTGAAAATTCAATTGGAAAACAAACAATTTGTGATGTAAATTCAACTTCAAATGCTGCAACACTAACTTGTAATGTTGCAGGTTACAATGGGACAATTTATGCTGAAGCATATATTTCAAGAAGTCCAGAAACAGAAATATTGGTTTGGGGTGTATCTTTCTTAGTTAATACATTAAAAGGAATTATGGGTGTTGAAGGATTATTTTGGGGATTAATGATAACAATGATTTTAGGAATTGCTGGAGCTTTGATTGGTGGCATTCCAGGGGGAATTATCGGCGTTGTTTTAGGTTTGATTGCTTCAGCTTGGTTTGGAATTGCAACATTCGGAGCTGTTACAATATTTGGGATAATAATACTGGGGGTGGTTATAATATGGCTATTAAAAAGTTAAATTTAAAGAAAAATTGTGTTATTTGTCATAAAAAAATAAACTTTAAGAAAGACAGATATGTAAATATCAGAGATTATAATGGGAAAGTTTTTGAAGCTGAATGTTTTTATCATTTAGAATGTTGGAAAAATAGATTTGCAATTCAACAGCAAAAAGCATTAGAATTTATTAATCCTATGGTTAAAAAATTAAATACAATGATGGGTGGAAAAGAGGTGTTTGAAGTATGTTAGCAAGAGATTATGTAATAATGATTATAATTTTTAGTGTATTTGCAGGAATAGGAGGTTTAATTGTCTATGATATGGCTGATAATACTAACGGATATGGTGTTACAAATATGACAGATGGAAATTTTGATTCTGCATATAATAAAGTCCAATATGCTGAAGGAATAACAAATCAAATGGCAAATTCAACAACAAGTAAGGAGGGCTTGGGGTTATTAGGAGGAGTAGAGTTGTTCTTTGGATCAACTGTAACTGTAATTCAAATTGTATTTGGAAGTTTAGGAACAGTTAATTCTGTTTTTGGAGCAATGATAACAACTTTTGGTATACCTTCGTCAATTGCTAATTTAATATTTCCAGCAATACTGGCGATTATAACGACTATTTTAGTATTTGTAGTTGTATCCTCACTAACTAAAACAAAAATGTAAAAATGGCTGCAATGTTACCTACAAACGAAACAGTAAATATTACTGGTGTAAAATCATATTTTGATTATGTTCAAACAGTTTCATCTGGAAGTTTCTTTCCAATGATATTATTTGGTTTGTTTATAATTATGTTTATGATATTTAAAGCTGGAACTTCAGGTGGAAAAGCATTTGTTGGTTCTTCTTTTATCATAATGGTGTTTTCAATAATTTTAACTGCTTTAAGTTGGTTAGCTCCAATGTATATGTATATGACAATTGTCATGACAGCTATTGGAGTTGTTTGGGCTTATGCAGATGGATTAACTGAATAAAATGGAAGAACATGAAGATACTGCTGATGTAACCCCTATAAAATGTAGAAAGAATGGAAGATTTATAGAATGGTTTGAGAATTGTAAAAAAGCATTTGATGATAAAAATGGAACAAGTATAAGTAATCCTGATATGTGTGAAGTTATTGCTTCAAGATTTAAAGGGCAATTTGTTCCATAGTTCCACTTTAGTTCCAAGATAGTTCTATTAGTGGATAAACCTTTATAAGTTAATTTTTAGCTAAAATTATATGAATATTATCAATTATAAGGGAGGTTATAAAAATGAGATCAATTTTAAAGATGGATAAAAAAGCTCAATCTTTAGGTGGATTATATGGTGGGATTCTTGTTATTGCCTCCATAGGTATTTTACTTGCTTTAGTTTTATATATTTTGTCAAGTATTGGAACATCCTTACCTAACGGAAGTTCAGCACAGAATGCTACAACTACTATAGTTGGACAGTTTGTGAATTTCTTGCCGTGGTTAGGAATAATCCTTTTGGTTCTTGCTGCAGGTGTTGTTCTATTCTTCGTGATTAGAAGCTTCGCTGGTGGTGGTAGAGCTACTGGAGTTTAAAGCTAATCTAAATAGTTTGGGGTTGCTATTAACCTTCCAACAGAATAATAGCACTACTCCTCCCAACAAATGTTGAGGAGGGTTCATACTCACTTATCAAAAAAATATTGAAAGGAGGAAACAAAATGAGAAAAATAGATAATAGAGCACAATCCTTGGGGGGATTATATGGGGGAATCTTAGTTATAGCTTCAATCGGAATGTTAATTGCAATTTTGTTGTTTATCCTTTATAATGTTAGTGAGGGCATAAGAACTCCAAATGTTGTTGAAACAATTGCAAATGAATCTGATGCTTGGATTAATTCTTCAGGATATACTTTAGTTGGAGCAACTTCAAATGATTTTGCAGGTCCAGTGATAACTTATATGATAAATTCAAGTGATACAGCAGTTATTGCAGATACACAATACTCTCTTTCAAGTGCTGGGGTGGTTACGAATGCAACAGCAACTGTATATCCGGCAGTAAATGTTTCTTATTATTACACTTACTCAAGAGATACAACTGCTTCAAATGCTACTGATACAATTTTGGGTCAATTTGTTAATTTCTTGCCTTGGTTAGGAATTATCTTATTAGTATTGGCTGCAGGAGTTGTTTTATTCTTCGTAATAAGAAGTTTTGCTGGTTCAAGTAGGGGAGTCTAAAGTTGATATGGAAGTTTGATTTCGCTTTCTAACTCAAGAAATCAAGGTTTAGGATTATCCTAAAATAGTGCTTAAAACGGTTGGAAGCCCTAAAAATCCTAATCATATTCACAATGGGAAAAATAACAGATGCAATAGGTTTTGGAATTGGTGCTGTAATCACCACAGCTGCAGCCGGGCATGTAATAAAACAAATTCATAAATTTCCAAGGCCCTATACAACTAAAAGAAAGAAGAAAAGGAGGTAAATATTATGAGAAGAAAAAGATTATTATTAACACCAGATGAAAGGAGAAGGATGAAAGAAATGATATCAACATTTGGAGGTAAAGAATTAGTTGATGAATCTAAAATAAGAAAAAGAATATTATCTCAAAGAAAAAGGAAAACAAATAGGGTAACAGCAAGAGATATGGAAGATATGTTTGGATATTAAATTTTAATGGAGGTAAAAAATGAATAATAAAAGAGATAAAGCAAGAAGGAGTAAACAGAGTTGGGAAAGGGGTAGAGGAGCAAAGAGAAAAGGCAATCCTTCTTACAAACCAGTTATGAGAAAAGGAAGAAAAGTTTATATTGTTAGGAAAAGAAAAAGATAATCATTCCTCAACAACATAAAATAATTGTAATCCTTTTTTTAGGTTTTTGCCATAGATTTTTCTGGCAACTCTAACATCAACTTGGATTGCTTCAATTTCACCAAATTTCTTTAATTGTCTTATTGCTTTTGCTATTGTTTGTCTATTTGCTTTTCCTATTAATTTATCTGCAATTTCTGTAACAGATAAAGCTTCACTTTTACAATTCTTTAGTATTTTTATTATATCTTCTTCAGCCATTATATTCTCCCTTCCTCTAACCATCTCATTAACATGTGTATAATACACATAAAAACAAAGAGCAAAACTCCACTTGCAAAACTATCTGAAAAATATCCAAATATTACTGCAATTGCTAATATTAAGGCAAATCGCCAAAATCCCAATTCATCACCATATCTTTATTTAAATTTCTTCCAGATTCTCTTAATAGTTCTATTTTATCTCCAAAAATTTTATCACATCTTTTTAGAAATGAAAATTCATAATCATCTTCTCCTAAACCATAATGGGGAAATTCTCTATAAAAGGCAATACAATCATTCTTTTCATCAATGTTTGCCTTTATTGGTGCTAAAAATATTATTACATTTACTGTGTATAATAATGCAAAGATTATCATAAAATAAATAAACTTTTTTGTTTTTACTTCTTGTCTTGATAAAACATATAAAAAGTAAGATCCTAACCCAATTTGAAAAACTGCAATGATATATAAAAGCATAATTATAAAATCCATTACTTCAATTCCTCTTTAATGAAAAATTTAGTTATATCATCCATTCTTTTATCAATTTTTTTAAATTGTTCGTCCTTAGATTTCATCCAATAATAAATATAGCCAAAAACCATAAAGCAAACCCCAATTCCAGTTCCTAAAACTAACTGGCTTACATCAGGGTATCTAAAAAACCATTGCATCCAACTTACTCCTAAGAAAAAACATTCCAATC
>Ga0272442_10003079_pt1 | contig 23633 bp, 13 predicted proteins | sample SSMForm2O_FD_200262 | JGI IMG/M metagenome (GOLD analysis project Ga0272442, IMG submission 200262) | Marine sediment archaeal communities from Little Sippewissett salt marsh, Falmouth, MA, United States - SSM-Form-2O | ecosystem: Environmental > Aquatic > Marine > Wetlands > Sediment ...
TGTCTACCTGCGTGACGGCATGGTGGAGCGCATCGTGAACCGCGAAGACCTGGATATCAAGATCGGGAGCGTGGAAGAATGATGAAGTCGCGCGCTCTGAGTTCCTTTGGTGCCATCCTGCTTGGCCTCGTGCTTATCGTTATCCTCGTGCCGAGCTCGCAATTCCTGACATACAAGCTCAACAATTCCGACCTGGAGACGGCGGCGCCCGTGGGCTGGGCTGTCGGACTGCTCGTGAGCCTGGTCCTGCTGGTGGCCACTATCCGGCTGGTCGCCAGGATGCAGATCGTCAGCAAGAGCGGCATGGTGATCATCTACGCGATGCTGACCATCGCTGTGCCCATGATGAACATGGGGCTGGTCCGATCGCTGTTCTGGAGCCTGATGGCGGTGCAGGAACATTACGTCGGGTATGGGGTGAACACCTACCGGACGGCCTACCAGGCGGAGAAGCCGGGGTGGTTCCCGTTGGTGCCTACGACCGAGGGCCTGGCATGGAACAAGGCGGACCGCCTGCTCCGGCTGTTGCAGGACGCGAAGAAGCTGAAGAAGCGCGAAGGCGCGAAGCGGGGCGTGGTACTGGGGGTTGCGCTGGAGGCCAAGCGCCTGGCCAAGGCGGGCGGGAAGCCCGACGCCGGCCACGAGGCGCGGCTGGGGAAGATCAGGCAAAGCATCGCGCTGCTCGGGGTTGACGAAGCTGCCACCATACTGAAGCAGGCCGAGCCGACAGCGGGCCAGACAAACGATTTCCGCCGGGCGCTGGTGGACCTCGGGCTCCTCGGCAACATCGAGAAGCAGCTCGAGGAAAGGCGGGCCGCCAGCGAGGCGGCCGCCGAGCGGCTGATCGCGGTGTTGGGCAAGTACGACGAACACGAGGCGTGTTACTTGCCCGTGGTCATGGCCGGGCGGCCGCGCAAGGCGAGAACGCGCTTCGAGCAGGACAGGGACCGTCTTACCGCGGAGGAGCGGGCCGACCTGGAACGTCGCTTGGAGCTTCTCGAGGCGGAGTTCGATTCCCTGCGCGCGGATGCATCGCTGCTGAGCCTGGCGGATTTCGTGAAGGTGCGCGAAAGCCGCAAGGCGCAGTACATGGCGGCGTTTTCGAAGCTTGACGAGGAGACCCTTGCCAGGATCAGGACGGCGTTCGTGTTCCGCTCGAGCGGCCGTGAGCGCAAGGAAATGTACAAACAGGACGGGCGACAGGGAACGCCGAACCAGAACGCGCTGGGTTTCAAGCAGACCCTGTGGGTGAGCGCCCAGGCGAAGCAGGAGCTGCTCCAGACCGCTTCCGCCACGCCGTTGGAAAAGAAGAAGGACCGTTTTCGACGGGTGGTCCACGGCCTGCCCTGGGGGCTGTGGCGCGGGCCGATGATCCGCTGGGGCGCCCTGATCACATGCATCTTCATGTTCTTCATGTGTCTTTCCGAGTGGCTTCGCCGGAAGTGGGTTGACCGGGAAAACCTGGCCTTCCCGCTGGTCGAGATCGCCGACAACGTCATACGGCACGACTACGCGCTGGAGGACGCGGAGGACGTAAGGGAGCCCGGCAGGCGAAGGCGCATGTTCACCGTCATATTCTGGGTCGGGGTGCTGCTCGGCGCACTGCCGATGACCATCGAAGCGTTGGGGAACTACGCTATCATGTCGAGCACGAAGGTTGTCACATACAACATGTCCGAGAAGATTCTGACCACCGGTTTCATGAGGAATATTGATGGGGTGTTCTTCGTCCTGTCGCCCATCGCCGTCGGCATACTCTTCCTGGTCAGCCTGGAAGTCAGCTTCTCCATCTGGGTGATCTACATCATATACGAGTTCGTCTGGGCCTTCGGCAGGATCGGCCGCGACATACGGGACAGCGTCTACACCGGCTGGGGCGGCGGCGTCAGATACCCGTTCGAAGGCGAGCAGCTACTGGGCGCATGCCTGTGTTTCGCGTGCATCGTTCTGTACAAGACGTGGCGTTCAGGCAGGAAAGGCGAGAGTGACGGTAAGGACCGCGCCGCGGCGGAGACGGCCGTGGACCCATACATCCCGGCATGGCTCACGCGGTCGGGCCTGGTCGGAACGCCGCTGCTCATCGGCGTACTGCTGTGGAATCTGGGCATAACGAACATCCCGTTCATGGTGTTCGTCGGGCTCGTTGCCGCGGGGCTCGCCATTGCCGCGGCACGGGTGCGCGCCGAGAGCGGCCTGCCTACGCAGCACGTCACCTACGAATTCACAAAGCTGCCGCTGGTCTTCGGGCTCGCGGGAGTGATCGGCGCGAAGGTCTACACGGTGTTCATATCACTGGCTTTCCTTCCGGTGACTCTTCTATTCCGGCTTCTGCCGCAGCAGCTCGAGAATATCGAGCTGGCCCGTCGCAACAGGGTCCGGTACGGAACGATCGCGATCGCGAGTTTGCTGGCGTTCGTGGTCGCGCTCGGCATGGGCATGGTCACGTTCCTGCTGAACTGCTACTACGCCGGTTCCATGGCCTACGGTGGCGGCACGCTGCAGGGGGGCAAGGGGATAAGCGCGGTGTCCTGCTACCCCCTCTGGGTCTCCCATTTCACCGGGGAAGCCGGTCTGGACGCACTGACGCAGGTCCACTGGATCCGGATATGGTTCATCATCATCGGCGCGGCCGTCGTGGGCCTGTTGATGTTCCTGCGCAAGCGGGTGATGCGATTCCCGCTGCACCCGATCGGCTACCTCCTGGTATTGCTGAGCACGTTTTTTTCGTGGATCCAGCCCTACTTCAAGTCGCCGGCCGGGTTCTCTGACGCCGGCCAGGAGACATCGTGGCTCTGGGGAAGCGCTTTTGTCGCGTGGGTCTTGAAGAAGGTCATCATCAAATACGGGGGCATGAACACGTACAAGAAGGCGAAGCCGCTCTTCATCGGGCTCGTGGTGGGCGCCGTGTTCTGTGTCTTCGTGTGGAACGTGATAGACCTGGTGGTTTCAATCCAGGGCGCCTACCTGCCGGAAGGCGTGGAGCCGACCGAGTTCATGAAGACGTTCATGGACCAGCCGGCCTACAGCCCGGCGGCCTACTGAAGAAAGGGGAGCAGGGAAGAGCAGGGGGGTATCGAAAGGTATCGATAGGTTTCGATAGGCTTCGACAGGAAACGATGCGAAGAAATCCTGACAGTGTGAGAAACGTGCGGGGTAACGGAACGCGTCTCGCGGCGTTCTCTGTCCCATTCTGCCTGTTTCTGTCCGTTTCCGTATCTTCCGCCCAGCACGACAAGCGCATGGCGCGGATGTCGATGTCGGAACGCAATTCGCTTTCGAAGCTGGTGACGCTGTCCGCGCAGTCGTTGGAGGAGGTGGCGGCGGCCACGACCCCCGAGAAGATGGAAGCCAGGATCAGGGGGATACAGGAAGCGGTGGATAGCCTTGCGATCACGACTCGCGCCGTTGATGCGGACGGACGGGCGGCGATCCACCGCTACATCCTGGAGGAGATCGAGCGGCTTGCCCCGCGGGGCGTGAAGCATATCGGATCCCTGAAAGGGTCGATTGCCGTGCCGGTTTCGACTGACCGGCTGCTTGACGAGAGGAAGAGGGAGCCGGCGGCCACCGTGACCGTTGGAACCCAGTCGTGGCGGGTTCTTCCATTCTGGCCGAATGGGCCGCTGCCGACTGTGTGCCCGAAAGAGGGGCTGTCGGGCGCGCTTGTTTTCGTGAGCGCCGGGCAGTGGGAGGACGTCAAGGGCCTTGACCTCGAGGGTGCGGTGGCGCTGATGTCCTTCGAAGGCGGCCGAAGCTGGAACAGGCTGTTCATGCTTGGCGCGAAGGCGGTGATCGCCGTGGAAGACGACCATGTCAACCGCCTGAACGCAGCCGGGCTCTACGCCAGCACGCCGCTTCCGTTTCCGCGTTTCTACGTGGATCGGGAGATCGGAGCGGAACTGAGAGAGCTGGCCACGCGCAAGGCCTTCCGCGAGGACGGGACCCACATGGTAATCCGCGGCAAGGAGTGTACCCTTTCCGGCGGCAATATCTACGAGAACCGGCCGATCGAATCGATATTCGCCTACCTGCCGCCTACGCCGCCTATCAAGTACGAGGTCACGGAGAACGATTTGATCGAACGGATCGCGCTCCAGCACGGAGTCGGCAGCGAGGACTTGCTTGTGGAGAACGCGCTCCTGTCGCCGGCGGTCGCCGCGGGAAAGAAACTGGACATCCCAAACCGGCTGGATCCGTACACGGTCAAGAAGCGCGACCTCCTGCTGCGACTGAGCCAGGAGTTCGCGTTCGGAACGAACTCCTTCGCGAAGCTGAACGGGCCCGCGGCGATGGATCTGAAGCCCGGGATGACCGTGTCCATCCCGAATGTAAACGACACGTTGGTCATCATGTGCCGGATCGACAGCGTATGTTCCGTTCCGGACGCGCCGCACGGCGCGAAGGTAGCGGGCGACCTCGCCGCGGCGCTGACCATTCTGGAGCACCTGGCGACGGGCGAGAACGTGCGCCGGCGGAAGGGCGTACTGTTTGCTTTCATCGACGGGGACAACTACGGTGGGCGAGCGAGCAGGTCTTTCGCAGAATACGTGCTCCGGGGCGAGGGTGAGTTGAAGTCATCCGTGAGCGAGATAGCCGAAGCCGGCTCCGGGATGTACCGTTTTCTGACGATCCTCGTCTGTACGGCGATGGGTGTTGCCGTGGGACTGGTCCTTGCGCGCATCGTGAAAAGGAAGCTGCATGACGAGAATGACGAGGTGCGGCGGGCGGCCTGGATACCACGGACCATCGCCACGTGCTTCTGCATCCTGGGCCCGGTAGTGGGCATGTTTGTGCCGACGCGCGATCCCGGGGGCGCGGCGGAGAGCTCGGCCGGTCTTTCGACCGAGGAGATGAGGATCGTGCGGTACGAGGAGGCAATCCGCTGGCTCGAAGCGCCCGACGGCCCGCTGCCTTCCTCGGACACCTGCCGCTGGCTCGCGGAGGACTGGCTGGCGAACCGGCTCGACAAACAGCGTATCCTGCTCGTGGAGGAACGCATCCCCATCCAGAACGCCGGGGACGCGTCGGACGACCCGGCGGAGAAGAAGAAGCTGTACGCGGAATTGAAAGTGTTGGAGGCGGAAATCGATCTTCTGGCGAGGGATATCCGTGACAAGACTTTCGGCAATATTCGGAACAGCTGGGAGGGCCGGTTGACCTCTTTTCGCGAGACTGTCGAGGAGCCGGCAATGGCCGAACGGCTGACGAAGTACGGCCTGAGAATCCCGACCCTTCTTGAGAGCCTGCGCGAGGAACACCGCGAGGAAGTGGACCTGCAGAAGGAGACCGCCAACAACGCGAAGGTGGTCAAGGACGTCATCGCCATCCTCCACCCCGATCCCGCGGATCCCGACAAGCGTGCCGCGCGCCCGGTAACGGGCTGGCTCCTGAACCTGGGAGACGGATCGCGGACAATCACCTCGGTCGATGACAGGGGCGGGCGACATGTGACGGTTCCCGGCGGCAGCGAGGGCAAGGCCCTCGATCCGATGTTCTACAACGTTGCGGCGTATGCAGCGGTTAACGGCGGGTGGCCGGAAGCGTGGACGTATTTCGGGGCATTGAGCGACCCCGATTTCACCAGGCTCAGACTGACGGTCAACACGCCGATCTATGGCGAGTTCCTGTACCCCGGGAAGATATCGGTTGCGCTTATCAGCAGTGTCAACGACCGCCGGATGGACCTGGACACGCCCCGTGACATTATCGAAAACACGAACTTCAAGAACCTCGCCGTGCAGGCGCGGACCGCGCTGCTCTTCATGAAGGTCCGGACGGAGAGCTTCAGCGCCGGCTCGGGTGGTGAACGGGTGGCCGTGAGGAGGTTCGGGCGCGTGGTAGGGAGTACCCGGCGGTTCAACATCCGATCCGGGATCGACGCCCAGGATCCCGTGCCACGCTCCTACGTATACTATCCCGCAGTGAAATCGAATGGCACCGGGAGCGACACGGCATACAACGCGATGGCGGCAGCGGGGGCGCGGCACGGGATCGTTATCATCAGTCAGCTCAACGGAAGCTACGCGCTGCCGGTTGAATCCCAGGAATTCGCGAAGAGGGGCGCCTTGAACCACGTCTACGCCTACCGGTTCGACCGCGAAACGGCCCTGTTCGATATGGTGGTGGACCAGGCGGCGATTGGAACGAAGAAGGAGAAGCCGAAGTTCAAGCTGCTGCTGGGACGCGATAAGGAGAAGAACCTCATCCTGACATCGGTGTATCCCAGGACGATCTTTACGGGTGTCGACCCGATGAACTACAGGGGTATCCCCGACGCCAGGGCCAAGTCAGCGGACTCTATCAAGGTAATCGATGCCATTCTCAACGGACCGCCGCGCCACTATGCCATCGACGACCCGGTGATCCACTATGCCGAGAGCGGTCTCAGCGCTACGGTAGTCTACGTGCCGAAAGGGAGGAAGGCGCGTGTACGGGCGGTGGACAAGGGCGTGACCAAGGCACTCTTGAGCGGCAAGTTCGTTGAGGAGAATGACACCAAGGGCGCCGGCTACGAGATCGGGCCTACGGAGGAAGGTGACAGGAACCTCGGCCTCTACATGACGCCGCTGCGGATCGCGGAGGACCTGCAGCAGATCGCCGAGAAGCGCAGGGAACAGTATCACGGCTACGGGATCAGGGACCAGGCGCTGGAGAACGCGGTGAACAGGAGCCGGAGCAAGCTCGAACTGGCGCGCCGGCTGGCGGACGATAGGAACTGGAGAGGCGCCATAGGCGCGGCGCGCGAGTGCTGGGGAATAGTCATAAAGAACTACCCTTCCATCATGGGGCTGGGACGGCAGGCGGTGTTCTCCGTTGTGTTCCTCATGGCGCTGCTCGTCCCTGCCGCGACCTTCCTTGAAAGACTCGTTATCGGTTCCAAGACCGTACTCTCCCGGCTGATCGGCGCAACCGTCATCTTCTGCCTGGCAACCGCGTTCCTGAACTGGTGTCACCCGGCCTTTGAGATCGCCGTATCACCCTTCATAGTGATGATAGCCTTCGTGATGATCCTGATGTCGGCCTTCGTGCTTGGGCTGTGCTACCAGCGCTTCGACGTGCTGGTACGCCGGGCCAGGATCGCGGGCGGCGAGGTGGAAAGCGAGGAGATAAGCCTGGCCAGCTCGCTCGCGACCGCGTTTTCCCTCGGGGTGTCGAACCTCAAGAAGCGCCCGGCACGGACGGCGCTGACCGCGTTCACCGTGTCGGTTCTTACTTTCTCAATCATAACGTTTGTTTCCGTGAAGGGACACGATGCCGTGCTCGAGCGGGAGCTGGCGCTGGATGACAAAGTCGAGGGCGTGACGGTGGCGCCCATACCGCCGAGGCACGAGGGAGTGATGTTCCGCGGGGCGGCCTGGCAGACGTTGAGCGACGGCATGGTGTCCGCGGTCAAGACAGAGTATGGGTCGAGCTACGACCTGGTTGTCCGGGGCCACTACATGCAGAGCGAGGGCGGCAACAACGCGGCGCGGGAAGGGGTCAACCAGATAGAGGTGGCCCTGGGCCGCGACAGCGCGATCATCAACGGGATCATGGTGCTCTCTCCGGAAGAGAAGGACTTCTCGGCTCTGCACGAGGCCGTTGGGCGGCAGCAGTGGTTCGAGGCGGAGGACAAGAAGGCCGGCAAGGCGGGACACCGGTTCCACATAATACTGGCGGACGACACGGCCGAGCATCTCGGAATCGAGGAGTCGGACCTGTCCGTTGACGGCAGGCTGCGGCCGGAGGAGGAGTTGCCGGTCGTTAGGATGATGAACTACGAGTGGCGGGTGATAGGGATACTCGACACGAGAAAGGCGGACCGTATCCGGTGCGTGAACGGGAAAAGCGTGGCGCTGGTGGACTACCTGACCAGCGGCATCACGCCGAACGCGGCGGGCAAGCTGGAAAACGAGGGGGATCACCGGCACATGAGCTGGCGCCGGCTCGCCATAGTCCCCGCCGCGGCCCGGAAGGATGTCAACGGGAAGTGGAAGTCGATCGTCGTGAAGTTCAAGCCGGGCGACGACGTGGAGGGGTTCCTTGGCGACATCTCGCTGCGGCGGAACGATGCGGCGTTCAGCCATATCGACGGGAAGGTCAGTCTCCTTACCACCAAAAAACAGAGATCCGTGGGCGGCCTGGCCAAGATCGTGGTGCCGATAATCCTGTGCATTCTTATTGTCGCCAACACGATGATGGGCACGGTTGACGAGCGGAAGGCCGAGGTCGAGATGCTGGGCGCGGTGGGGCTTTCGCCGGGACAGATATCGATGCTCCTGCTTTCGGAGGCGACCGTATTCTCCGTCCTGGGTATCGTTATCGGGATGCTGGGCGGGCTGGCGTTCTCGAAGATCATGCTCAACTACCCGGATGTGCTCGGCGGCCTGTCGTTCAATTTCACCTCGCTGGCCTCTACCGGGCTGGCGATGAGTACGGGCCTGATTGTTCTCATCGCCACCCTGATCCCGGCGAAAAAGGCGGCCGCCGTCGCTGCGCCCAGCGGCATGGAAAAGTGGGAGTTGCCGGAGCCGGATGACGACGGGACGATCCTGTTCAATCTGCCGTTCACTCTCACGCGGGGCAACGCGGTTGGAATGGTGGCGTTCTTCAGGCGCTTCATGCTGAATCACACGGAGGCCACGAGCCTCGACTTCAACTGTCGCGGGATAGAGACTTCGCTTCGCGGCGAGCCGGATGATGCGCTGGTGCTCACGGGCCACATGTGGCTTGCCCCGTATGACCTTGATGTGGCTCAGCTGTTGACGCTCGAGGTATTTCCGACCGAGAACGAGGGTGTTTTCCGGGTAGGCATCCGCCTGGGGCGCACATCGGGCACCGAGGAGTCGTGGCTGCGCACGAACTACTCCTTCATGGACCTGGTCCGGCGCCAGTTCCTGCTGTGGCGCAACATGACCAGCGATTTGCGGATGAAGTATATCCAGGAAGGCGCTGCCCTCCTGGGCGCCAAGCAGCGCGGGGCAGGGGGCATGGAGCAAGGGGCGGAGAAGTAGGATGAGAGGCGGGGATTCCAGGGATGGCTGACGACAAGAAGAAGAAGAAAAAGAAGCGCAAGGCCGAGAAGTTCTACGACGCTTCGTTCACCATAGAGGCCATGCAGAGCGAGCCCTGCGAGGACGGGTTCACGTGGCGGTCGGTTGTCGGCGCCTTTTTCATCGCATTCGTGATGCTCCCGGGCGTCATATTCATGGGGCTGATGATCGGACAGGACCTTGGAACGGCCGCGGACTGGGTGGTCATCATCCTGTTCGTTGAGCTCGCCCGGCGTTCCTTCATGATGCTGAAGAAGCAGGAGCTGTATATCCTGCGGTATACAGTGGCCCACCTGTCCCACATTGCCGGGGGCGTCGCCCTCGGCGGTGGCATATTCGCGTGGTTCGTCTACAACAGGTTCCTGAGGAACTCCGAGGACTTCCACAACTTCGGGATCGCGCACCAGGTTCCGGACTGGTTCGCGCCGCTGGGCGACGCCGCCTTCAGCGAAAGCTTCCTGTCCAGGGTATGGTGGCCGGCACTGACGGTGACAATTCTCTCGATGCTGCTGTCGAAACTCACATCGCTGTCGCTTGGTTTCCTCGCGTACAAGGTGACCGTGGATGTCGAGAAACTGCCGTTTCCCATTGCTCCGATCCATGCCGAAGGCGCAATAGCGCTGGCCGAGAGCAGCCAGGAAAAGCATAAGAAGGGCTATCGGCAGTACTGCTTCGCCATCGGCGCCATGATTGGCGCAGTGTTCGGGCTGTTCTACGTTGGGATCCCGATCCTTTCCCAGGCTTTTCTCGGAACGCCTATCCAGCTCATACCGATACCTTTCTGGGACCTGACCCAGGCTTGCGAGGACTTCATTCCGGGTGGAACGATAGGCATCTGCCTGAACCTCGGGCTGCTGTTCACGGGTTTCGTGCTGCCTTGGCGCATCTGTGTGGGGATGTTCGTGACGACGATGACCTTCCAGCTCGTACTGAACCCGATCCTGCAGCGGGTAGGCTACCTGCCACACTGGGTCCCCGGCAAGGACGCGATCCAGACGCATGTTGCCACGCAGTTGGACCTGTATCTCTCAGTGGGCATAGGCACAGCGCTGGCGATCTTCTTCGTGGGCTTCTGGAACATGATAAAGGCGATTATCAGGCACAAGAGGAAGACCGCCGACGACCCGAGCGACATCGATCTAGGCGCCTTCTGGCGACGGAACAGGGATCGCGGCGATCCCCCGACGTGGGTTGCGCTGGTGGCGTGGCTGGCATGCTCGACGGGGTTCGTCGGCCTCTCAAACTACCTCATCAATCACGGCATCCCGAAAAGCGAACAGTTCCCGATCTGGTGGCTGATCGGTTTCGCGTACTTATGGACCCCGCTGAATACCTACATCAACGCGCGGATGGCCGGCATCGCAGGCACGCACGCCGGCGTTCCGTACCTGAGGGAGGCGGGCATATTCCTCTCACGCTACCGGCACGTAAACATATGGTTTGCTCCGCTTCCCCTGCACAACTACGGGGGCATGGCGCAGAAGCTCAAGGTGTGCGAGCTGACACGCACCAAGTTCACGTCGATCCTGAAGGCGGAGCTGCTGGTGTTCCCGCTGATGCTCGTGGCCTCGTTCATTTTCTGGACGTACATCACGAGCCTCGGCCCGATACCGTCCGATTCCTATCCGTTCGTTCAGAAATTCTGGCCGATGCACGCTCAGATGCGCGCCCTGTGGGCGTCCGCCATGCAGGAAGGTCAGAGCCTGCTGCTCGAGGCAATCAAGCCGAGAGTGATTTTCACCGCACTGGGTGCCGCACTGGCCATGTTCACCGGCTTCCACTACGCCGGGATCAGCGCGCAGTACATCTACGGCGGGCTGGGCGCCATGAACAAGTACCCGCACATGGCGGTGATGATATTTCTCGGAGCGTGTATCGGGCGCTTCGTGCTGGCGAAGAAGTTCGGGCGCGAACGCTGGCAGAACTTCGCGCCGATCCTCGCGGTCGGCTTCGGAGCCGGCCTGGGGTTGATAGGCATGTTCGCGATTGCGCTGAATTTCCTGTGGGTATCGATTGGGGTGGGATATTGAGAAGGATTCAGGAGCAGGACGTGGGCGCTAAGGAGTGGAAGATAGGGAAGCTGGAGCTGAGGCTGGACGTGGTCTGGTCGATTGCCGTCAACAGTCTCAAGCTGCGGTTCACTCGATCCGTGCTGACGGTGCTGACAATCACGACGTCCACCGCCTTCATGATGTACCTGCTTACCATGGCCCGAACCGGCGACGAAACCGAAACCCAGAGCTGGTACCTCATGATGATCCTTGCGCTCGTGGTCAGTGCGGCGGGCGTTCTCAATACAATGCTCATGTCTGTTACCCAGCGTTACCGTGAAATCGGCACCATGAAATGCCTAGGCGCTCTGGACAGCTTTGTCCTCTTGAGCGTCCTCCTCGAGGCGGCCATTCTCGGTTTGCTTGGCGCAATGATCGGGGTGGTTGCAGGTCTCTTAATCTCGGTCCTGCTCGCGATTGCCGATTTTGGGCCACATTTCCTCAGTCACCTCGAGCTGGGCGGCGTAATTTTCAAGATCCTGGTAGTGTTTCTTGTGGGCATGGCCCTGACAACGTTCGGGGCCTCGGTTCCGGCCTGGATAGCCTCAAAGATGCCCCCAATGGACGCCATGCGCGGAGAAAAATGAGTACCGACACGCGACACGCGACACCCGATACCGCCGCCGCAGGCGGCTCGATTGACTGGTTCGGACACCTTGCCGACCAAGTGGACTTTACGGTCATGACAAAGAACGTGTGCAAAATCTACCACATGGGTGACGAGGATATTCACGCGCTACGGGACGTCAGTGTTACGATCCGCACCGGTGAGTACATATCCATTATGGGCCCGTCGGGATCAGGCAAGACCACGCTTTTCAACGCGATCGGCGGGCTGATGAAGCCGACGTCGGGCAGCGTGTTCATTGACGAGATCGACGTGGCACAGCTCGACGCCAACGAGCTGGCGTGGCTGCGTTGCCGCAAGATCGGCTACATCTTCCAGAGCTACAATATTGTCAAGGTGATGACGGCGCTCGAGAACGTTACGCTTCCCATGCTGTTCGGCGGCGTGCCGCCGGACGAAGCGCAGGACAGGGCCGTGGCTATCCTGGGCCGAGTGGGGCTCGGGGACCGCATACTCCACACGCCGAAGGAGCTGTCGGGCGGGCAGCAACAGCGCGTTGCGATCGCTCGCGCCTTTGCGAACAAGCCGGCGATCATACTCGCGGACGAGCCGACCGCCAACCTTGACCTGCACACCGGTGAAGAGATCAATCAACTCATGAAGGACATGAACCGCGAGGAGGGCGTGACCGTGATCTGTTCGACCCACGATCACCGCATGCTCGACATGTCGGACCGGATAGTCTGGATGCGCGACGGACGTGTCGAGAAGATCGCCGACCGCAGCGACGTCGAGATCGAGATCGACACGATCGAGGAGAAGTAGGTTCTGCCGGCCATTCAGTGGAGATCCAGGATCCGCGCCACCACTTCATCCACGGTCAGCCCCGTCGTATCCACCTGGTTCTCGATTGCCGCGTAGAGATCCCTGCGGGCCTCCAGGATGCCGGTGATCCTGGCCATCTTGTCGTCGCCCTCCAGCAGGGGGCGGTTCGTGTCGTCCGCCACGCGTTCGAGTATCGTCTCGGGCGTCGCGCTGAGGCAGACTACCAGGCCGGAGCCGGAGAAATCCGGGATGTTGTCGGGGTTGAGGACTATCCCTCCGCCCGTGCCGATCACGAGGCCGTCCCGTGCCGCCAGCTCGCGGACGAGGGCCCTTTCGGTTTCGCGGAAGTGTGGCTCGCCGTCCTCTGCGAAGATCCGGGGGATAGACTTGCCGGCCCGCTCGACTATGACATCATCCATGTCAAGGAAGGTCATTCCCAGTTCCTCCGCGAGCCGCCTTCCGACCGCCGTCTTCCCTGTTCCCATGAACCCGACGAGGACTATGTTCTGCCTTGTTTTCATGGAAGACGATTATCTATGGGGTGCGATGTGGATGCAAGATACAAGATGCAGGATTGCGGGGGCGGCATGCTTCCGCTATAGTGGCAGCCGTGAGAACAGCCTTGAAAACTGTTATCTGTTTTGTCTGTCTTGTCTGTTTTGTCCGCTTCCTGCTTCTTCCGCCGTCCGCCTTCGCTTTGGGCGGGCACGAGCTGCTGGTTCTCGCCAACGGGAACTCGGAGGTATCGCTCAGGGTTGCACGGAAGTACGTTGAGCTGCGGCGTATACCGGCGGAGAATCTCGTGGTGCTGCCGGTTCCGGCCAGGCTCACCGAGTCGCCCAGGCCTGTGTCGCACGCTGACTTCACGCGCCACATATGGGAGCCTGCGCAGAAGGCATTGGCGGAGCGAGGGATCGCGGACCACGTGCTCGCGTGGGCATACTCGACCGACTTCCCGGTCGCGGTGAGCATACACGAGGGGATGTCCATACAGGGCATCACTTTCCTGCGGAACAAAGCTCCCCGGATCCCGGCCGACGTCAACAGGGGCAACTACGGCTCGCCGCTGTTCACGGGGCCCGACCGCCCCACGGCAATGGGCCATTTTGCACAGAGCCTGGACATGTACAGGCGTTGGCTGGGCACCACCATGCCGCTGCCCAGCATGATGCTTGGATACACGGGAAAGCTGGGAAACACCGAAAAAGAAGTCATTCATGCCCTGCAAATGGGCAAGAAAGCAGACAATACGGCCCCGACGGGAACCGTGTACTTCGTCACAAGCTCCGATATCCGCTCAAAATGCCGCCAGTGGCAATTTTGGGGGGCGGTCAAAGAGTTGACAAGGCTGGGCGTCCGGGCGCGTGTTACAGACGATTTCCCGTCCGGCAAGGAAGACGTGCTCGGCGTAATGATGGGGGCGGCCAACGTCAAGCCGCGGGCGGCGGGAAGCTACCTCCCGGGCGCGATGGCCGAGCATCTCACCAGCGCCGCCGCTGTCTTTACCGGCAGCTCCCAGACGAAGCTCACGGCCTGGATCAGGGCCGGTGCCTCGGCATCGGCCGGGACGGTTGTTGAGCCGAGAGCGATCTGGACCAAGTTCCCGTCGGCCCGCTTCTTCGTGCATTACGCGTCCGGTTGCACGATGATGGAGAGCTTTTGCCAGTCGATCAGGTGCCCGCTCCAGGTCCTCCTGGTCGGTGACCCGCTGGCGGCGCCCTGGATGCCGGCGCCGGAGCTAATCGTGGACGGGATGGAGCCGGGAACTGAAGGGGCAACGGTGCTCCTCCGGGCCGAGGTGAAAGACGAGCGTGGGCACTACGGCAAGTTCCTGTATCTTCTCGACGGCAGGATCATCGGCCGCGAGCCTCTCATGAAGCTGCGGGCGGGTGAGATACCGGCGGGCGATCACGTGCTGCGGGTCGTTGCGTACCGTACGGGACTGGTGCGCACGCAGGTGTTCGTGGAAAGATCGCTGACCGTCAGGGACGGGAAGGTAAAGCTGGGAAGCTGACCGTGAGGAAGTGCGTGTTTTTCGACCGGGACGGGATAGTGAACAGGTCGCCCGGTCCGGGCTGGGTGGAGCGCTGGGAAGATTTCGAGCTGATTCCCGAGTTTGTCGGCGCGGCGCGGCTGGCCGCGGAACGGGGCTACGAATCGGCCATCATTACCAACCAGCGTTGCGTGGCCACCGGCCTGGTTTCTGCCGAAACGGTCGACTCGATTCACGCCAACCTGAGGCGAACATTGTCGGAGGAGCACGGCGTTGACCTGCTGGACATCTACGTCTGCATGCACGATCGCGATGAATGCGATTGCCGCAAGCCGAAACCCGGTATGCTTCTGAAGGCGGCCGAGGAACACGGGATCGATCTTGCCGCGTCATGGTTGGTCGGCGACCAGGGACGCGACATCGAGGCGGGACAGGCCGCGGGCTGTCGGACGATCCTCGTGTCCGACAAGGAGTGGGATGTCGAGCCCGACTTCACGGTTGCCGGCATGGCGGACCTCCAAAGAGTGATTGCCAACGTCCTCTGAGGTCGGCTAGACTCATCGAAACTCAGCAGGGGATTCTCATTCATGAAAATTCACGTTCCGGGCAGAATATGCCTGTTTGGCGAGCATAGCGACTGGGCGGGCGGCTACCGGCGCATAAACGCGGATCTCGAGAAGGGCTACACTCTCATCACTGGAACAAACCAGGGGATCTACGCGGAGGTGGAGCCGCACCCGACGAAACTGATCATTCGCTCGACGTTGCCGGACGGCGCGAAGATGGATGATTTCGAAGTCGAGATGGACAGGGCCGCACTGCAGGCGGAAGCGGAGAAGGAGAGCTTCTTCAGCTATGCCGCCGGCGTGGCGCACCAGGTGCTGACCCATTACCGCGTTCGCGGGCTGGTCATCGACAACTACCTTACCGATCTCCCGGTCAAGAAAGGCCTATCCTCCAGCGCGGCCATTTGCGTGCTTGTTGCGCGCGCCTTCAACCGGGTTTACGACCTGAAGATGACAATCCGGGGGGAAATGGAGTACGCTTACCTCGGCGAGATAACGACTCCATCGCGTTGCGGGCGCATGGACCAGGGCTGCGCCTACGGGTCGCGCCCGATTATGATGGTATTCGACGGCGAACACATGGACGTGAAGGAGGTCAGCGTCGGCGCCGATCTCTACTTCGTGATAGTCGACCTCTGCGCGGGCAAGGACACTAAGAAGATCCTGAACGATCTGAACCACGCATACCCGTTCGCCGACGACGAGGAACAGCGAAACGTGCAGAAGTATCTCGGGCCCATCAACGCGGGCATCGTCCAGGAAGCGTTCGAGGCGCTGTGCGCAGGCGATGCCGCGAAGATTGGCGAGCTGATGACCAGGGCGCAGGACGAATTCGACAAGTACGTTGCGCCGCGCTGTCCTTCCGAGCTGACGGCGCCGGAGCTCCACAAGGTCCTCACTTACCCGAAAGTGCAACCCTATGTGCTGGGCGGTAAGGGCGTCGGCTCGGGCGGTGACGGAACGGCCCAGTTCATTGTCCGGAACGAGGAAGCACAGTCGAAGGTTATCGAGGTCCTCGAACGCGATCTGAAGAAGGAATGCCTCAAACTCACCATCAACTCCGGGCGACGCGTACGCAAAGCCCTGATCCCTGCCGCCGGCTACGGGACTCGGCTTTTCCCGGCGTCGAAAGCAATCAAGAAGGTTCTCTTCCCCGTGGTCGACGGAGAGGGCAGAACCAAGCCGGTGATCATGGCCATTGTCGAAGAAGCGGTCAGAAGCGGCATCGAGGAAGTGTGCATTGTCGTGGAGAAGGCCGACATGGAGTTGTTCGAGCAATTCTTCGGCACTCCGCCGCCAATCGAGAACTACAACAAGCTCTCGAAGGAAAACCAGGCATACAATGACTACCTGCTCGAACTCGGCAGGCGCGTTACGTTCGTGGCCCAGGAGACCCAGGAAGGCTTCGGGCACGCCGTGCATTGCGCCCGCGATTGGGTAGGGGGGGAACCGTTCCTGCTTTTGCTCGGCGACCACCTCTACGCTTCCAGCGGCGATATCCCGTGCGCGCGCCAGATTCTCGACGTTTACGATCGCCTTGGGCGCAGCGTCGTGGGACTGAAGGTGACGCCGGGCGACGAAATCCATCTCTTCGGCTGCGTCACGGGCACGTGGCTCGAGAAGGACTCCGTGTTGTCGGTCACCGAGTTCGCGGAGAAGCCGACACTGGACTACGCCAGGAAGCATCTGCATATCGGCGGCATGCAGGAGGACACCTTCTTCACGGTGTTTGGACAGTACGTCCTGAAGCCCGAAGTCTTCGACTTCCTCGATGAACACATCAGCCACAACGTGCGGGAGCGAGGCGAGTTCCAGCTGACCTCATGCCTCGACAGGCTTCGTCAGGAAGACGGCTTCGCCGGCTACGTGGTCAAGGGCAGGAGATTCGACATAGGTATCCCCGAGGCCTACCGCCAGACGGTGATGGACTTCAGGAACGCGTGATTCGTTACTGATCCGGGTTCTCCTCGGAGAACTCCCGGTCTTCCGGTTCCACGGCTGTGGCGGAGACGAGTTTGTCTCCCGGGTCCAGGTTGATGAGCCGAACGCCCTGTGTGGCGCGGCCGATCACGCGGATATCCTCGATCGCCATCCGGATCATCTTGCCCTGCGCCGTTATGAGCATCAGGAAATCCGAATCTCGGACCGCGTGCGCGCCCACGACCTGCCCGTTCCGCTCCGAGGTCCGAATGGCTATCATGCCGCGCCCGCCACGATTCTGGCTTCTGTAGTCATCGAAACTGGTGCGCTTGCCGTATCCGTTCTCGGTACAGGTGAGGAATGTGGCATCGGGATTGACGATTTCCAGGCTCTTGAGACAGTCTTCCTGGGCCAGGGTAATACCTTTCACACCTCGGGTGGCTCGGCCCTGATCCCGCAACTGCGTCTCAGGAAAGCGGATGCCCAGCCCCTTTTTCGTGGCCAGCATGATATCGTCACGCCCGGTGGTCATCTTCACCTGAATCAACGCATCGTCTTCATCGATGCTGATACCGATTATGCCGCCGCTCCGCGGGTTGCTGAACGCTGAGAGATTGGTCTTTTTGACAACGCCCTTCCTCGTCGCCATCACAAGGTGGCACTGCTCGTCGAACTCCCTCACTCGAATCATCGCGGCGATATTCTCTTCGCCGGTCACGTTGAGCAGATTGACGATCGCTTTCCCACGCGCAACACGGGTTGCTTCAGGAATCTCGTAGACCTTTTCCCAGTAAACACGCCCCTTGGAAGTGAAGAACAGGATACAGTCGTGAGTGCTTGCCACGAACAGGTGCTCAACAAAATCCTGCTCCTTCGTCGCCATACCGGCGACACCCTTGCCGCCGCGCCGCTGAGCTTTGTAGGTGTCTATCGGAACACGCTTGATATAGCCGGCATGACTCGTGGTGATGATGCAACCGCGATCCGCGACAAGGTCCTCAATGTTGATCTCGCCCTCGTCGGGCGCTATATCGGTCCGGCGCATATCTCCGTATTTCTGCCGGATCTCCAGCAGTTCCTCCTTGATAACGCCGTAGAGCTTCTTTTCGCTGCCGAGCAGTTCGGTCAAAGCGGTGATATGCTTGATGAGCGCGAGGTACTCGTCTTCGACTTTCTGCCGTTCCATGCCGGTGAGCTGGTACAGACGCATATCCAAAATCGCGTTGGCCTGAATCTCGGACAGCTTGAACTTGGTCATGAGATTCGTTCTTGCTTCGTCCCGGTTCTTCGCGGCGCGAATAGTCTTCACGACCTCATCCAGGTGGTCGAGCGCGATCTTGAAGCCCTCCAATATGTGCGCCCTTGCTTCGGCCTTCGCCAGCTCGAACTCCGTACGCCGTGTGACCACATCGAAACGATGATCCGTGAAGCAGCGCAGCATTTCTTTCAGGTTCATCACACGAGGGCGGCCCTGATCGAGCGCCAGCAGAATGGCTCCGAAAGTTGTCTGCAGCTGTGTGTGTTTGTAGATGTTGTTCAGCAAAACCTTGGGAACCACACCACGCTTGAGTTCGACCACAACGCGAATACCCTCGTTGTTCGACTCGTCACGCACATCCGAGATACCTTCCAGCGTTTTGGCCTGGGCAAGCTGGATCAGGTTCTCGACAAGCTTGGCCTTGTTAACGGTGTAGGGGACCTCCGTAATCAGGATGCGCGGCCTGTTCCCATCCTCATCGATGTGCGCTCTGCCGCGTACGCGGATCAAGCCCCGGCCAGTACGATACATCTGGGCGATCGGAGCTGTGCCGCATATCACCCCGCCGGTCGGGAAATCGGGTCCTTTCACGTGCACCATCAGATCATCAACCGTCGCGTCCCGGTTATCGATGAGATGTACTATGGCATCGGTCAGCTCTCCCAGATTGTGGGGGGGGATGTTCGTCGCCATGCCGACGGCAATACCCGTCGATCCATTGAGGAGCAGGTTCGGAAACTTCGACGGCAGGACCAGCGGCTGCTGCAACGAACCGTCATAGTTGGGCCCGAAGTCGATTGTCTTCTTCTCAATGTCGGCCAGCATTTCCTCGGCGAGGAGATCCATCCGGACCTCCGTGTATCGCATGGCGGCCGGAGAGTCACCGTCGATGGAGCCGAAGTTGCCCTGCCCGTCAACAAGCGGGTACCGCATCGAGAAGTCCTGAGCCATCCGGACCATGGTATGGTACACGGCAGTGTCACCGTGCGGATGGTACTTACCGATGGTATCGCCTACCACGCGCGCGGACTTCTTGTACGGTTTGTTGTGAGTGTTGCCGAGCTCACGCATCGCGTAAAGAACACGCCGGTGAACGGGTTTCAGGCCGTCCCGAGCATCAGGCAAAGCACGGCTGATAATAACGCTCATCGAGTAGTCGATGAACGATACACGCATCTCTTCTTCGACGTTGATATCATCAACGCGCTCGATTGGCTGGTCCAGTTCTTCTTCCTCGGCCATCAGATATCCAGGTTCCTCACACTCAACGCATTGTCGTAAATGAACTGCCGTCTGGGCTCCACCTCGCTCCCCATGAGAATATCGAATATCTGATCACTCGAAGCGCGGCTCCCCAACGACACCCGAAGCAGCTTCCGGTTCTCCGGGTCCATCGTCGTATCGAACAGCTGGTCCGGATTCATTTCGCCGAGCCCTTTGTAGCGCTGCACTGTCAGCCCCTTCTGGCCGATGTTCCTGACCATATCAAGCAGCCGCGGCAGCGAATGGACCGGTTCCCTGGACTTGTCCTGGGCGACCAGGTAGCCGATAGGCTCTTCCGACGGGCCATACTGCTCTATCGAAAGCCCCTTCTTTGTCAGGCCGGCCACCAGGCGACTCAGAGATTCCGCAACGTAGATCTCGACCCACGTGAACGCCGTGCCGTCATTCTCATTGTCATCCTCGTTACCGAATATCTTGAGTTGCTTGCCGATCCGACGCTCAACATCTTCTCGAAGCTGTTTCAGGTCGGCATCGGTATATACGAAGTGCTGTTCGACATTGGTCTCGTTGTCGACGCTCACGAGATACTTCGGGAACCGCCCTGTCTCGGGATGCTTACGTTTCAGGAAGTCGAGGAAAGGTATGTTCTTTCGAGTGAGATTGTGCGCGACGTGCTCCATTCGCGTCAGCGTTTCAAGAATCGACCTCAGCTCCCGGCCCTTGAATCGCTCTTCGCCGTACTCGAAGACTATGTCGTCCGCACCCAGTTCGAGCAGTTTGCGCGTCAGTTGTTGTTCCGACTCGATATACTCTTCGTGCTTCTTCTTTGTTATCTTGTAGAGAGGCGGTTGCGCCAGGTAGATGTAGCCGCGATCGATCAACTCCGGCATCTGTCGGTAGAAGAATGTCAGAAGCAAGGTCCTGATGTGCGCACCATCAACATCGGCGTCAGTCATGATTATGATCTTATGGTATTTCACCTTGGTCACATCAAAATCGTCTTCGCCAATACCCGCACCGATCGCCGTTATCAGGGCTCGGATTTCCTTATTGTTCAACACCTTGTCCAGTCGCGCCTTCTCAACGTTGAGCACCTTGCCTCGCAACGGGAGTACAGCCTGGAATTCCCGTTTGCGGCCCTGCTTGGCTGAGCCGCCGGCACTATCACCCTCAACAATATACAGTTCACACTTCTCAGGATCACGCGATGAACAGGTGGCCAGCTTCCCGCCCAGGGAGGCGCCCTCGAGAGCACCTTTCTTGCGTGTCAGGTCACGGGCCTTCCTCGCCGCGGCACGGGCACGGGCCGCCACCAGCGCTTTGTTCACAACGCGTTTCGCAACGGACGGGTGTTCCTCAAGGAAGTTGCCGAGTTCTTCGTTGACCACCGACTCGACGATGCCTTGCGCCTCACTGTTGCCGAGTTTGGTTTTCGTCTGGCCCTCGAACTGCGGATTCGGAAGTTTCACGCTTATGATAGCGGTGAGCCCCTCCCTGATATCGTCGCCGCTCATCGCTTCTTTGTCGTCTTTGATGAGCTTGTTGGCTCGCGCATAGAAATTCACGGTACGCGTGAGCGCGGACCGGAACCCGCTGAGATGAGTGCCGCCTTCGATGGTGTTTATGTTGTTGGCAAAGCTGGATATACTCTCGCTGTAGGCATCCGTATACTGCATGGCAACTTCGACGGCGATGTCGTCACGCTCGCTCTCTATATAGATAGCTTTCGGGTGCAACGGTGTTCTGGCCTTGTTCAGATGCCGAACAAACTCCTTGATGCCACCGTCGAACTTGAACTCTTCCTCTCGGGCCGGCACCTCCTGCATCAGCTTGATACGGACGCCCTTGTTGAGGAACGCAAGTTCGCGCAGGCGGTTTGCCAGGATATCCCACTCAAACTGGTTCGTAGAAAATATCGTCGGATCCGGAGCGAATGTGATTCTGGTCCCGGTGCTGTTGGTCTGGCCTATCGACTCCAGGGGGGAGACAGGGGCGCCATGTTCGTATCGCTGATGATACACATTCCCATCGCGCCTTACCTCGACCTCCAACCATTCGCTCAGGGCGTTGACACACGACACACCGACACCGTGAAGACCGCCGGACACCTTGTAGCTCTCGTTGTCAAACTTGCCGCCGGCATGCAACGTGGTAAGCACCACCTCGACCGCCGGTTTCTTCTCCGTGGCATGCATGTCGACGGGAATCCCGCGGCCATTGTCGTTAACGGTTACGGACCCGTCCGAATTGATCGAGACCTGTATCTTGTCACAGTATCCGGCGAGTGACTCGTCGATGCTGTTGTCGACAACCTCATACACACAGTGATGAAAACCACGGACCGCGGTATCACCGATATACATCGCGGGCCGCATCCTGACCGCCTCGATGCCCTCGAGAACAGTTATCTTTGTGGCGTCGTATTTTGGACCTTGCTTCATGTTTTTCCGCCAAACCGGGGTAGAGTTCGCCTTACCCCCCTGTTCCGATTATACAACCACGAAAGGGCCGGAAATGCAAGGGAATTCAGGGCAAGAAATGGTTGATTTCAGGCCTGATTTAGTGCTATCTACCCTGCGCGTTTGGCCTGTCAGGGGGACGCCCCTGCCTAGAACCCCAAATTTCCGGGAGGAGAAAATGTACAGTGCGTCGGACTTGAAAAAGGGTCTCAAGGTAGAGATCGAGGGGGCCCCCTATGTCATCACCGAGTTCAACTTCATGAAGCCCGGGAAAGGGCAGGCCATCTACAACTGCAAGCTCAAGCACATGGTCAACGGCAACACCCTTTCCAAGTCTTACAGGTCCAACGACAAGATCGACAAGCCGGAGCTCGAGGAGAAAAATCTTCAGTATTCCTACTTCGACAACGGCGACTACGTGTTCATGGATGACAACTACGAGCAGGTGTCGATAGGCGAGGACGTCCTGGGTAACGGCAAGCATTTCCTCGTGGAGGATATCGCCGTGGGCGTTCTCTTTCACAACGGCATGCCTATCGAGGTCACGCTACCGAACTTCGTCGAGAAGACGATCGTTAAGACCGAGCCGGGGGCGAGGGGCAACACCGCCACCAACGTTTTGAAGCCGGCTACGATCGAGGGCGGCTACGAGCTGCAGGTGCCGCTTTTCGTGAACGAGGGCGACATCGCGCGGATAGACACGCGGACCGGGGAGTACGTGGACCGGGTCAGAAAGTGACACTCGTTGAAGGAACCACTTGAGATCCGAGGCGCCGTGCTGGCGGCGGTCCGGGACTTTTTCCGGGGCCGCGGCTTCCTCGAAGTGGAGACATCCGTCCGCATCCCGGTTCCCGCACTCGAGCTCCACATAGACGCGGAGTCCTCCGGCGACGGGTACCTTCGGACCTCTCCCGAGTTTCGCCTCAAGAGGCTGCTGTGCGCCGGCCTCGAGCGGATCTATGAAATGGGACCGTGCTTCCGGAAGGGCGAGCGGGGACGCCTCCACAATCCCGAATACACCATGCTGGAATGGTACCGCAACGGGGCGGACTACAGGGGCGTGTTGGACGACACCCGGGACCTCGTCCGCCATGTCTGCCGAGTCGTGCGCGGCCGGACGGTCCTGGCCTACAGGGGGGCGGAGATTGACCTGGGCGAGGACTGGGAGCTTGTCACGGTGTCGTCGGCGTTCATCCGTCACGCGGGCTGGGACCCGGTGGCGGAATACGACGGGGACAGGTTTGATCTGGATCTGGTGAACACGGTCGAGCCCGGGCTGCCCGTGGACAGGCCGGTAGTTCTGATGGATTACCCCCTGGGGGCCGCCGCTCTGGCACGTGCCCGTGAGGGGGTGGCGGAGCGCTGGGAGCTTTACATTGGAGGCATGGAGATCGCCAATGCCTACAGCGAGTTGACCGACCCGGACGAGCAGCTCCGCAGGTTCCGGGAGTGCGGCGAGGCCCGGAAGGCCCTCGGGAAGGAGGTCTACCCGGTGGACGAGGAGTTCATGGCGGCCCTTCGCCGGGGGCTGCCCGAGTGTGCGGGGGTGGCCCTGGGGATAGACCGGCTTGTGATGCTCTTCGCGGGCGCGGAGAGGATAGAGGAGGTACGGGCCTCCTAGCCAGAAACTTCATGCGGCGGCACCCACGGGTTTGAGTTCGTAACCCATTTGTTTTGCGGTAGTTGCGAGAGATCGCAAGCGTCTCTGTTTGAATTGTTCTTCGTAGGCCTGGGCTC
>Ga0272442_10003080_pt1 | contig 23627 bp, 24 predicted proteins | sample SSMForm2O_FD_200262 | JGI IMG/M metagenome (GOLD analysis project Ga0272442, IMG submission 200262) | Marine sediment archaeal communities from Little Sippewissett salt marsh, Falmouth, MA, United States - SSM-Form-2O | ecosystem: Environmental > Aquatic > Marine > Wetlands > Sediment ...
GGAAGTGAGGAACTTCTTAGATATATACCGATAGAACTTCTTTACAATAACATCAAAAAAAATGTTATATCAATATTTTCGGTTTCTTTAATAACAGCAGCTCGTCTAGAACATCTAAAAGCAATCTCATTATTAGAACTCGTCAATTGGGAAAATGAATCTTACAAAAAAGAAATGAAAGATTATTTAAAAAAAGCATCAAATAATAGAATTATCTTTCCTGAAACTTTTGAAGAATTAAAAAAAATAATAGTTTGATGAAATAGTTGTCTTTGACATATCAAATTAATTATTTTTTTAATACCCACCAATCAGGATGAATACTATCACCTACAAAATATTCTTCGATTTCATCATTATCGTTAATAAAATCAACAAATGCTCTAGAAACACCTTTGTGATGTAAATCATGGCCACCAAAAACACCACCTTTTCTAACTTTTGGAAAATAAAGTTCAATATCCTTTTTTACAAATTCATATTGATGATTACCATCAATATACACAAAATCTAAATCATCAGGAACTTTATCTGCTACATCACCAGAACACCCCCGAACAATAGAGATTTTCCTTTCCCATGGAGTAAGTAGTTTCAGCATCTTTTCATAATTACTAACATGATCTGTACAATATTTATCATTTTCAAAATATTCGTCCCATGGATCTACCAAATACATCTTTTCCACTTGGAGGACACTCAAAATATTCATACTGTTCATACCTGCACTTACTCCAATCTCACAAGCTCTTAAATTCTTATCTTTCATCGTATTTTTTATATAACTTATCATAGGGCGCATACATAAATCAGGAGATTTTTTTTTCAAATAATATGAATAATGCCTATCAAAAAAATTATAAAATCTATTAATTAAACTCATTTAACACATCACATCCCGATAAATATCAAAATAATAAATTTTCTTGACGTTAATAAACTTTGTGTAAATAATATTACATCTAAAAATAAACCAGAATCATTTTTTCATAAAATCTTTAATTGAAACTCCTCTATCATCAATAAAAAAATCTGCAGCTGGTTTATTAAAAAATATATGATGATATTTTACATTATTACTCTTCAGCCAATTTTTAGTCATTTCACAATTTAGCATATGCCTAGCAGTATATATGTAAATTATATTCCCAGAGTCATATAGCCTGTTAATTTTTTTTATAATTGATTTATTTGGTTTAGCAATTTGATAACTGTCCGGTTTTTCCTGAGTACAGATTGTACCATCTAAATCAAAACAGTAAGTTGCCATCTACCAATACCTCTGCTTTTCTAAAGTTATTTTCTCATTTTCATTTACATTTTTTTCTCCAGAGCCCATAATTTTATTTATGCTTCTTATATCTCTGACTAATATCTGAAGCCCTCTTTTTTCTAAGGATGCTGCTTGATCTGTTCCAAACATAGCTCTATCAAGAGTTATATGTCTTTCAATATATTCTGCACCTAGACTAACAGCGAGTATTGATGGCAATAAATCCACTTCATGACCAGAATAACCAATTTCACATTTATATCTATTTTTTAAAGTGGTAATAACCCTTATATTTAATTCCTCCGGAGGTGTAGGATAGGTGCTAACACAGTGATTTATCACATGTGGACAATCATATTTTTGAAATATTTTTACTGCTCTATCGATTTCCTTTAAAGTACTTATCCCAGTTGAAATTAAAGTTTTTTTATTCCTACTTGCAAGTTCTTCCAAAAATTTAATATTAGTTATTAAGACAGAAGGTACTTTCTGAAATTTTAAATTATATTTATCAAGAAACTCTAGACTTTCAAGATCCCAAGCGGATGCAAACCAGTCAATATTTTTTTCTTTACAATAAGCATCTATTTCATCATATTCTAAACTGTTAAATTCTATCTTTTTTTTATATTCAAGATATGTAATATGTCCCCAAGGAGTATCTCTCTTATCATTTTTTTTCCATTCAGGAACACAGATATCTGGATTTCTCTTTTGAAATTTAACAGCATCACATCCACAATCAATAGCCATATCAATCAATTTCTTGGCTATATCTAAAGATCCATTATGATTTATACCTATTTCAGCTATTATATATACCATTTGATCAGCATCTCCGCAATCTTAAAATCAATTTCGTTATCAATATCTATACTTGGATGATTTAGAATATAATAACCTATTTTGCCATTTAATCTGCATTTTGTTTTTAAAAAATTATCCCTTGTTGTTATATAAATCCCTCCTTCTTCGACATATAATCCGTTAAAATTCTGATATCGCGGACGTTTTCTTGGATTATAATTTTTTGGTGACGCCTCAATATCATCTTTTATTTTCCAAACAAAAAATTTCTTATTTTCAAGTGTCAGCAAGCTATCACATTTAGAATCGGCAAACTTATCTAATGATAAATCAATATCATTTTTTTGAATCATAGGATATGTTGGCTCAATTAGAACTAAAATATCATAATCAATATTTTCTGTGAAATGACCAATAACTGCCTCCGTAGATGTATTGTCTTTTGCCAATTCTTTTGGTCTATCTAACACCTCAGCTCCACATTTCAATGCAATATTTTTAATTTCTTCATCTTCGGTACTTAACCACGTTTCGTCAATCTTTGAATCAATAGACGCTCTAATAGCATAATCAATTAGAGGTCTACCTAGAAGTTTTAAAATATTTTTTCTAGGTAATCTTTTGCTACCACCTCTTGCAGGGATTAAAGAAACAATCTTCACTTGAAATCACCCAGAAGTCTCATATCACACCTTTTGGTACATCTTTCAATTCCTTTTTTTGTAAGATGCGATTTTCTAAATTTCTTGTATTTTTCACTATTCCATATATCATGCAATGAATCTATTTTTGCATCTCCCAGGATTATATCGTTATTATAATCTTCTACACATTGTGTAGCCATTCCATCGCTTTTTATTGTCATAGAACTCCAGGGAAATTGACAAGGTTCAATCCAATGTATTGAATTAGTTGTGGAACCTGTATCATTGTACCATAAACAATCTTGGCTTTTCAAGTATAGATACACATTACCAAAATCCTTAAATTTTTCAACTAAATTTTGGTACTCTTCATACTGAGATTCTTGATTCAGATCAAGCATTGTTATAACAATTTTTGTATCATAGTTTTCATCTATAAGATGAAGTATTTTTTTATAACTATCAGAAAAATTTGATGCTTCACCTCTAATTTTTTTATGCTTTAAATCATCCACAGACTCTATAGAAAACTTAATATAATCTAATCCTGCTTTAAATATCTCCCGCGTTTTATTAAGGTTGATATTTGCTGGATTACAACTAAAATAGGATGGTATTCCTCTTTCTGATAAAATTTTAACTCTTTCAACAATATGTTTGTCAAGTAATGGTGCACCGTAACCATGTAAAACAATAACTTTTGGAATTACATATAAAAAGAAGTGGTTTTCACTCATATCATTTTTTTTTATAAGATAATTATTTGAGACAAATGATTCCCATTTATTCCATTCATCCGATGACCATGGTTTAAGTTGGTCAACAACTTTAGTATAAGATTTCATATCCAGTTCTACTATGGATCTATCCATCAAAGTTGTTCGAGGACACATAACACATCTCATATTGCATAAATTTGTGGTTTCAATATTGTAAACAACAGGATATTCCCGTCTATATTCTTCAAACTTTTTAAAAGCATCCTCTCCACTAATTTCTCCATTTTTAAGTTGTTGCTTTACACCGAATGCCTTCATATAAAATAATATATCAATCATATTTATCCATGACTTTATCTATTATATTTTATAATTACTATGTAAATTTATGATTTTTAATTGTTTTCTTAAGCGCATCTGTTTTTACTTTAGCTCCTTCAATACTCCCATAGTTGGTACAAAACTGCATAATTTTAGGTTGGATCTTCTCAGTTACCGGGCAAAGTCCTTTCTTATATTCAACTTTGCCTTTATAGAATGGACATTTTATTGGACAACCTTTACCATAAAAAACACCTTTTTGGAAAACTGGCTCTAAATATGTTGGCGTCCAAGCAGCATATATACCATCTCCACCATTTTTTATATATTCTTTCCTAAATTTTCTCCAATTTTTACCTTCATATTTTAAAGCATAAGTCCAATAAGAATTCTTACGACCCTTAGGATTATACTGAGGAATAAGCCAATCGTAATCTTCAATAATTTCATCAAAAAGCTTTGCGATTTCACATCTAAGATTAATAATATAATCGTATTTTTCAATTTGAGATATCCCTATCGCACAAGCCACCTCAGGTAGTTTATAGCTAAATCCAAAAGATACATGACGATTATAACTTGGATCTTGGAATAAATCCCTCCCAGTTCTTGCATCACCAGTTTCTGAACTCATTACATCATAGCCTAAGAAACAAAATGAACGTAGTTTATTAGCCAACTCCTCACTATTAGTTGTAACAATACCTCCATCGCCAATTGCAATATGTTTTGAAGCTTCTAAACTATAACTGGCCATCTCTGTTATTCCACCTATTTTTTTACCATTATACATTGCCCCATGTGCTTCTGCGTTGTCAGCAATTACTGTAAGATTATGTTCTTTAGCAATTTTTAAAATTCTGTCAAAATCTACCGGTAAACCGTAGAGAGATACAGGGATAATTGCTTTAGTTCTAGGAGAAATTCTTTTCTCGATACTATCTGGATTGATATTAAATGTATCCTCTTTAGAGTCCGCAAAAATAGGTACTGCATTTTGATATAAGACAGCAGCAGCAGTATGCAGAACGTTAAGAGCAGGGACTATTACTTCATCACCAGGGCCAATACCTAATGCGCCAAGACAAGCATGCAATGTAGCAGTACCGGAAGTAAATGCTATCCCATACTTTGCTCCAACTTTTTTAGAAAACTTTTCTTCCATTATTTGACACATGTTTGTGCCCTTAGAAACTGAGAAATTTGATTCCAATACTTCTCTAACTCTTTCGATATCTTTCTCGCTAAATCTCCAATTTATATCTTTGGTCATCATACCCCTCATTTTATTTATTTTTGCATTCTTAAATATCTGAATTAAAGATGTATCTATTATTTCTTTTGGTCAAAATAAAGAGAAATAAAATATAAAACAAGCTTATATAAAAATTACGATTACTAACATCAAAATTTTTTATTTTATTATTATGCTATTTAATAAAAATAATTCCCTTTTAGATAAGAATTAAACTGTTCCAAACATACTTTTATCATAAATATCTTAAATTAAATAAAAATATCAAACTTAGCGTATAACAAAAAGAAAGAATACTTATAAGTACAAGGAATTTATTTTCACAAGAAAACAGGTTAGAAGACAAGAGTAAATTACTATGGCAAAAAACAAAAACGATAGTAAACTTAAAACCATATGGTATTTCACAAGTAAATACAAAATATACTTTTTTTTAATAATAGCATTAGCAATATTTGCAGGGGTGCTAGAAGCATTAAACGTAGGATTAATGTATCCTATTATAAATAATATTCTAAACACACAAGGCGGAGAAAACACATTCATAACTTTTATAGATCCATACTTAAAAATAATACCGATAAATGATGACCTTCTAAGATATGCAATAGCATTTATAATGATCGCATTAGTTTCATTTATATTTAAAACAATATACTACTATCTTTCTGCAAAATTTTCAGCAATAATTGTAAAAGAAGCAAAACAGAAAATGTTCAATAAGTGCATGAATGCTGACTATCAATATTTTGTAGATAATAAACAAGGAGAAGTTCTTTATAAAACAAGCCAAGCACCAAATAATATTGCAGCTGTTTTACAAACATTATCTGATATATTTTTGCATTTATTTCTAGCAATAGCTGTTTTTGCCATGCTTGCAACTATGTCATGGAAACTTGTAATTATAGTCGTTGTTGCTGGATTAATTTACCTTTATCTAATCAAAGAGATCAGTATAAGGATATCCTACAAAGCAGGTACTAAAACACGTGATTCTGGGCAACAAGAAAAAGTGATAGTTACTGAATATACAAGTGGTATAAAACAAATCAAAGTTAATGAAACATTTGATTATTGGAAAGAAATGTTTGATAAAGCAATTAACACTTTTTGGTTTCACAATAGAAGAAACTATTTTTGGAACAAGTTTCCGCAAGTTATGTTGTGGATGGTGATATATTTATCAATCGGCGGAGCTATAATTGTAATAAAAATATTATACCCAGGGAGATTTTTAAATCTTTTACCTTTGATTGGGACATTTGCTACAGGTATATTTTTGGTTCTTCCAAAAATTTCACAATTTGGTCAATTCAGAATGAGATTTATGAACCTAATGCCCAATGTAGAGACAGTATATGAAGAACTTAAAGACAAAAGTTATAGTGAAATTGAAAACGGTACCAAAAAATTTGAAAAATTAGATAAAGGAATATTTTTTAGAAATGCCACTTTTTCTCATAAAGAACGAGATATACTTTTGAAAAACATTGATATGGATGTTAAAAAAGATCAAACTACAGCTCTTGTAGGCCCCTCGGGGACTGGTAAATCAACAATAGTAAACTTGATGCTAAGGCTTTATGATGTAGATGAGGGTGGAGTATACATAGATAATACCAATATTAAAGAATATGATATTTTTTCTTTTCTTGATAAAGTTGGTTTTGTGAGTCAAGACACTTTTATTTTTAATGCATCTGTAAAAGAAAATATTTCTTTTGGTAGAGAATTTAGTGATGAAGAAATAATTGATGCTGCAAAAAAAGCAAATGCACACGAGTTTATTAAGAAACTTCCCAATGGATATGATACAATTGTTGGAGATAAAGGTATGCGCCTATCTGGTGGTGAGCAGCAACGTGTAGCAATTGCTAGAGCAATAATTAGAAAACCAGAAATACTATTTTTAGATGAGGCAACTAGTTCTCTTGATACCGTATCAGAAAAAATGGTACAAAACGCAATAGATGAGATATCAAAAACTTGTACTGCTTTTGTAATCGCACATAGACTTACTACAGTAAAAAATGCTAACACAATACATGTTCTTGATAATGGAAAAATCGTAGAAAGCGGAAGCCATAAAGAACTTATGAAAAAGAAGGGAAAATACTGGGAACTATATAAAACACAAGAAGAATAAAACCTACATTATTTTTGAATAGGAATCAATGTATCCCCTTGCAATGGCACCTGGTCCTACATAAGTATTATTACCAATCATTGTTCCAATATTTATCATAGAATTTATACCGGTTTGTACATTATCTCCGATTATTGTTCCTAGTTTTCTTTTATTTGTATCAATTTTTTTACCATTGAGAATTACTTTTATATTTTTTTTATCAAGCCTGAGATTTGCTATTTTTGAGCCAGACCCAAGATTACAGTTACTGCCGATAACACTATCACCTACATAGTTTTGATGGGGGATATTACTATTACTAAAAATAATTGAGTTTTTTACTTCACAGGCATTACCAACGTGGCAATTATCTCCAATTGAAGTAAAAGGCCGTATGTAACAATTAGGGCCAATCTTACAGTTATCCCCAATTATACAGGGACCCTCGATATAGCTTCCATTCATAATTTTTGTATTATTGCCAACAACTACATTTCCCTTAACTGTTGCATTTTTTTCAATAACGCCCTTGTTTTGTTTTTTTATTTTTTCAAGATATTCTTTATTTAAATCAAATAAATCCCATGGATAAACTAGATCCTTCCAATAATCTAAAAATAAAGGTTTAAAAGAAATATCTTTTACCATAAGGTTTATTGCATCAGTTAGTTCGTATTCTCCTCTAGGTGATTTTTTTATTTTTTTAAGATAGTTAAATATTTTTTTATCAAAATGATAGATACCTGCGTTTATCATATCAGAAAAAGGGTTTTTCATTTTCTCATAGATTTTAATTACTTTTTCTTTTTTTGTTTCAACAACACCATAATCCTCAGGTCTATCCACCTTAAATAGACCCATTGAATCCTTATTTTGAACTATTTTTTTAATATCTTTTTTTAAAAAAACAGTATCTCCACATAAAACAATAAAACTACTATCTATAAAACTTTCAACTATTTTTACAGCATCACCTGTACCAGTTGGTTTACCCTGGTTTATATAGGATATATTTACATTCCATTTTGATCCATCTTTAAAATAGTTTCTCACCATCTCGCTTTTGTATCCAACGACAAAAACAAAATCAGAAAAACCTGCATCAATAAGATTCAAAAGATTTAGTTCAAGAACTGGTTTATTTACAATCGGAAGCATAACTTTTGGTCTAGTAAAAGTCAAAGGATGCATCCTCTTTCCTTCACCAGCAGCTAAGACGACACATTTCATAACTTATTTTTCTCCTTTATTCAACTGTTACAGATTTAGCAAGATTTCTTGGTTTATCAATACTACAACCACGAAGATCTGCAACATAATACGCTAATAATTGAAGAATTACAATAATTGGAATACAGGTTAATAGATTTGAATTTGATGGATAACGTAGTACATAATCAGCATGTTTTTCAATTTCAAAATCATCCTCAGAAGCAATAGCTATAACCTTTGGACCACGAGCTTTCACCTCACCAATATTCGAGATAATCTTATCATAGGTTTCACCTTTAGAAACAGTAGCTATTACCGGTGTATTTTTAGTAAGTAGAGCAAAGGGACCATGTTTTAGTTCACCTGCTGCAAAACCCTCTGCATGAATATATGAAATTTCCTTAAGTTTTAAAGCACCCTCCATAGAAATCGGGTAATTTATACCTCTGCCGATGAAAAAAACGGATTGAGAGTTTTTAAGAAGTTTTGCAATTTTTAGTATTTCATCAGATTTTTCTAAAACATTTCTTATTTTTTTAGGGAATTCTTTTATTTCAACTATATAATCATAAATATCACTGGGAACAATTTTGTTTTGAATGATCGCGATTTTTAGGGCGATTAAAAAAAGCATTAAAACTTGTGAGGTAAAAGTCTTTGTTGCAGCAACACCTATTTCTGGACCGGATTGAGTAAGAATATATGCATCAGAAATTCTAGTTGCAGTACTACCTATAACATTAGTGACAACAAGGGTTTTACAACCAGAATTTTTTGCTTCACGAAGAGCACCCAGGGTATCAGCTGTTTCACCAGATTGAGTGATACCTATAACTAAAGATTTTTCATTTCTACTTCCAAAATAACGATACTCAGATGAGATTTCTACTAAGACAGGTATATTAGATAGTTTTTCAATTAGATATTTACCAATCATTCCCGAGTAATAAGATGTTCCACATGCAACAATATGAATGGATTCGATATCTTTATTTAAAAGATTTTCAACTTTATCTGGAAAATCTATGTTTCTTTCTATTTCAGAAATTCTTCCTCTAAATACCTGATTAATAGAATCGGATTGTTCAAATATTTCTTTTAACATAAAATGTGGAAAACCAGATTTTTCAGCATCCTCCATATCCCATTTGATGATTTGTTCTTCTTTTTTGATTGTTTTTTGGTTTTTATCAAAGATTTCTACTCCATTAGGTTCTATTACACAGAACTCCCCGTCATCAACATAAATCACACGTTTTGTATATTTCAAAAGAGCAGGAATATCAGATGCTACAAAGTTTTCATTATCACCAATACCAACAACAATCGGGCTTTCTTTTCTAGCAACAAAAAGTTTATCTTTATGATCGTTACAAATTGCTACAATTGCATATGATCCATGTAATTTATTTATAGCTTTGACAAATGCTTTATGAAAATCTTTATTTTTTTTGTATTCTTCCTCTATCAAATGTGCTATTACTTCTGTGTCTGTGTTTGAAGTAAATTTGTGACCCTTTTTTTCAAGGTTTTCTTTTAGTTTTCTAAAATTTTCAATAATACCATTATGTACCAGTGATATTTTTTTATCACAACTAGAATGAGGATGAGCGTTTTCATCGGTCACACTTCCCATGGTTGCCCACCGCGTCTGTGATATTCCTGTTTTTCCTTTAAAATCTGGTATATTTTTTTCTATTTTTGATATTTCACCTACTTTTTTGTAGGTATTTATTTTGTTATCAATAACTGCAATACCTGCTGAATCGTATCCTCTGTATTCAAGTCTTTTCAAACAGTCTATTAATACTTTTTTTGCATCTCTAAAACCTGTATATCCCACTATTCCGCACAAGGTTACATCACTTTACTGTTACTTTTAATATCTTTTCTTATTCTTTTCATCGATTCGATTTCACATTTTCTACCGATTATAATCCCTGGATCCACTACCACGTGATTTCCAAAATTACAATCCTCACCGATAAGAGCACCTATATTTTTTACTTCTTTACATTCATCTTCTATTTTAATTAATCTTTCTCCAGATGAAGATGAAAAATTGTTATTCAGAATTGTTCCTTTGGAAATAACTGAATCTGTGATAAAAGAATTTGAACCAATATGGACATCGTTCATTATAACACTATTTCTTATTTCATTGAATGGGTGAATAACAGAGTTATCACCAATAGTTGTTGAAGGAAAAATACATACATTTGGACCTATCTCACAACCATTTCCAATAACCACAGGCCCAATAATATATGATCCAGATGAAATAACAGTATCTTTACCTATAATAACAGGGCCTTTCATTGTTACATTTTTTTCAATTTTACCGGCTATTGATTTTTCATAACTCTGAGTAATAACAGAATTTACATCAATTAAATCCCAAGGGTAAACTATATCCATCCACAAACTAGTATCAATTGTGTTAATATATTTACCTTCATCAACAAGAGACTGGATAACTGAAAATAACGAGTAATCCCCTTTTGACGTAAACTCTTTTATTCTACTAAAAATAGATGCTGGAAACTTGTAGATACCAGTAGAAATAAAACGACCGATATCTTCTTTCGGTTGTTTAATAATTTTATCAAGCATGCCCTCTTTTAGAAAAACTACACCATATTTTGAGGGATGAGAATGCTCTTTAATTAACATGCTATATTCTGATTTATCAGAAATTATCTCTAAAATGCTTTTGTGATCAATTATATTATCTCCAGATAAAACAAGAAATGAGTCTTTTATGTATTTTCTAGCAGTTTCTAAAGCATGGGCAGTACCAAGCTGTTTATCTTGAATGGAAAAACTTATATTTACATCTTCATAATCTTTGAAATGCTCCATAACAACTTCTTTTTTGTATCCAACAACAATAATTATTTCCTCTACACCTGCCCTTTTTAAAGAATCAACAATATGTTCAATTATTGGTTTATTTGCCACAGGTAGCATTACCTTTGGCATGGTTTCAGTAAAAGGCCTTAGTCTTTTTCCTTCACCCGCAGCTAGAACGACCGCTTTCATATCCTTATCCTCATTTCAATGGTAAGCATTAGTTTAGTATTTTATTTTTACTAAAGATACAATAATAATATACAAAAAATTAGTTAACAAAAAGAATTGAGTGCCCACATTTTTCTGCTATTTTTCTTTTTACATTTTGCTTGGGAAGACCAAGAATACCTTTTTTCTTCTGTTCACGACCTAAAATTACAAGCCCGGGGTTTATTTTTTCAGCGGCTTTTGCTATTTCTTTTTCAAGAACCCCTTTTATAGATTGTATATTAACTCCTTTTTTTTGCATATCTGTTACAAAATTTTGACTTTTAAATAGAAGGTCTCTTTCTGGTTTAATCTTTGTGCGTTTCCCTTTTTCATCAATTTCGACATGATCCTCTGTATCCACTATGTACATCATATGAAGGTCCCATCCTAATGCATCAGAAAGTTTTACGCTAATTTTTGGTACTTTTTTATTTTGGGCCAAGTTTGAACATATCGCAAGAATTTTGTTACTCTCACTTTTTTCCTCGATCCATATAGGAATATCCACATCATCAAGTATCCTATATTTTAACAGACATTCTTTTTCAAAACCCATTAAAATAAGATCATATGATTTTTTTTCTAATTCAAATTTAACACGATCGCTGAATTCTCCTCTCACTATCTTTTTTTCATCTAGCTTTATATTTTTTTCTTTAAAATATGCTTTTGCATCATCAAAAATTATAGTATCTGCTTTTTTTACTTGGTCTTTCATCATTTGTTTTTTTGTCTGATTTATTTCAAATTCTGTAAGATGAGTATCTGAGAGATCCCCTGTTTGATCTATTGTCTTTTTTTCAATAATATATACCAGACTAATTGATGATTTGAATTTATCAGCAAGAAACACCGCTCTTTTTAATACCTGTCTATTGTAGTATTCTGAAGAGATCGGTATTAATATTTTTTTAAACATTTTTTTCCTCAAGGAAGAATATGTAGATTTAATATTCCTATCCAATATATTGCTGCAACTATAAATATAATAATAATACATATAATGTTTGCAAAAACACCTGCTTTAAATAGGTCTTTTGTTGAAAAGTAACCTGATGAGTAGGTTATCGCGTTTCCTGGTGTTGCAATTACTAGCATAAATGCTAGTCCTCCTGATAGCGCTATTATCATAGATGTGAGAAGAGGATTTATATTTACTACTTGAGCTATTGATATTCCTATTGGCAAAAGTAGTGCTACCGCTCCTATGTTAGACATTATATTTGTTAGAAGCACTGTTAAAACTATCATTACAAGTATTACAATGAAAATATTTGTTCCTATTGATTGAAATATCTGGCTTGCAATCCATTCTCCTGCTCCCGTGGTTTGTATACCAATCCCTAGAGTTATTGCACCACCATATAGAAGAATTATACCCCAAGGTACACGTTTTTCTACATCTTTCCAGCTTATGCATCCAGTTAAAAATAATAAAAATGCACCTAATATTGCTATTGCTGCTAGACCAAAATAATGGTTATGCGACAAAAAAATCCACATTAAAACTGTTGCAACTAATATTATCAGAATAAGTATTTCTTTATTAGTTATTCTCCCGGTAATCTTTACTTGTTTTTCGATTTCTTTTTTTGCTATTGTTATATCTTTTATTTCAATCGGGAAAGCAATTTGTAATATTATCCATACAATAGGCAAGGAAATTATAACAATAGGCATTGCATATATCATCCAGTCAACAAATGTGACTGTTATATTTTGTTCAGACAGTACTTCTACAGTCAATGGATTTCTAGCACCACCAACAAGCGTTCCTAGACTTCCTATGGAACATCCATAGGCAACGCTTAACATACTTACTTTCCCAAAGTTGCTTATTTTAGGCGTTATTTTCATAGTTATAAGAATTGATGCGATAATTGGCAAAAAAAGTGCTGCCACTCCATGTTCGGGTATTACAAAGGACATAGTTGCACATGCTATCATTATTCCTAATGTGAAAAGTTTAGGGTTTTTATCAAATTTACTTAAAAACTTTAATGCAATTCTTTTATGAAGCCCATGTCTCTCTACTGCGGCTGCTATTATAAACGCTCCAATCAAAAAAAAGACTGCCTCATTTCCAAATGATGAAAAAACATCTTTTGATTTCATTATTCCTAACATTGGCTGAAGAAACATTATCAAAAGACCTGTTACTGGTAGAGGTATTGCTTCAGTTATCCATAATATAGCAGCCATCAGAAGAATTCCTATCATCAATTGGCCACTATGGGTTAATCCTTCCGGCGTTGGTATAAAATAAAATATTATTAGAACTAATGCCGCAATAACTAAAGCAGCTATATTTTTTGGTTTTTTGATTTTGGATACAGTATTTTCTCTAATCATTTTTATAGTAATTTTTAAGGATATAATTTTAAATAAAGTAGTTTAGGACTCTTTCCTCTGCCTATATAGTCTTTTATCTACAACGCTTATCATTTTTTCTAGTTTTTCATTTGGTAAATTTAGATATCTATGAATTTCTTCAATTTTTTTTCTAGGATTTTTAAGGATTTCATTATAGTTTACAAATAAACAACTTATATCTTCTCGGTTGATAATTTGTCTTTTAATCATTTTGTTAAGCTTTATGAAAATTTCTTTTGTTTCCTCTCTGTTTTCATCAGTTATCTGTGCCATTTTCTCCATCGAATCAAGTATTTCTTCGATGTTTCTCTCAGAATAAATTATTTTGTATTTTCCTTTTAGGAGAAATTTTATGCCGTAAGCAGTTATTTTTATAAATTGTCCTTTGTATCTTTCAAATGGAAAACTTTTTTCCATTAATCTGTTTATTATCTTTCCACCCTCAAGCTCATAATAACCCTTAGGGTTATTTTCATCAGGTTTTCTATCATCATCAAAGGCTACGGGTAATCCCCCTACTCGAAGTATCTGCATTAGCATAGATGTACCAGATCTTTCAAGACCAGATACAATATAGTTGATATCTTTTTCTAGTAACATATCAGTATTTTTTCTCCAAATTTTTTTATTTTATTATTTTTTCTTTTTTTAGCTTTTCAATTACTAAATTTGCACTTTCGTTTATATCATATTTATCTGTATCAATTACTATCTCTGGGTTTTCTGGTTCTTCGTATGGTGCTGAGACTCCTGTGAATTCTTTTATAACTCCTTCTCTTGCTTTTTTATAAAGACCTTTTGGATCTCTTTTTTCACATGTATCAAGACTTGCCTTACAATATATCTCAAAGAACCTTCCTTTCCCCGCAAGTTCCCGACAGAAATTTCTTAGTTTTCTATATGGTGAAATAAATGCAGTACATGCAATTACTCCAGCATCTGCAAATAGGTTTGCAACCTCGCTTATTCTTCTAATATTTTCGTTTCTATCCTCAGGTGAAAAACCAAGATCTTTATTTAGACCATGTCGTATGTTATCTCCATCTAGAACATAAGAAAAATTTCCATTTTTTTGTAACTTGTATGCTACCTCATTTGCAATAGTACTTTTTCCACTACCAGATAAGCCTGTGAACCAAAGGATTGCTCCTTTTTGTTTCAATAGTTTTTCTCTATCTTCTTTACTAACTTTATGTTCATGCCATGTGACATTTGTTGCTTTTTGTTTTTTCATATTTTTCCACTCCGTTTTTTTATTTTAAATATTCTAAAAGTTCATTTACAAAAGAATCCGTCATTTTTTTAGGAACTATTGCACCTAGTACTTCTTTTTTACCACCGCATTTAAGTCCTAGTTCTTTTCCTCTTTTAATCATTGGTTCAGCCGTTTTTTTACTTCTCATATAGATTTGGTCTTTATCATCAAAATATCCTGTATTTATAACTAGAGTGTTTTTCCCTGTGTTCCACGCGATTTTTCTAGTAACCGTTGATATTATATTGTAGGGTGTATCAATTTTTTTTAGAATTACTCCATTTATTTCTTCTCCTTTCTTGTTGAGTATTTCTGTCATTTCTTTATCTAGGCTTTCTAGGTTTTTGTTCCAGGTTTTGTTTTGCAGTATTTCTTCTCCATCTTGAATTTTTAGAAGTGTGTATGGTGCTTTTTCCACTGCTTTTTTGTCTCCTACTTTGTAGTTTGAATCTATCAAGTATACCATTTTATGTAGATCTTCAAATGTTAGATTATGTTCCTCACAAAAATTGTTTATTTTTTTGTTGAATTCTGGGTTATTTTTGATTTTTTGTTCATGATCCCCTATTATTCCTAGAAGAGCAAATAGATTGGTATCGTTTTTTAGATAATCGTTTATTATCCAGCTTGCAGAAGGATATTTATCTGGGTCTTTTCCTTTAATTACTGGGTTATGATGAAATACTTGGTCTATTACTTTTCCTAGATGATGGTCAAATATCATGACTTCTGCGTTTTCTGAAAGCTTTAATATGTTTTCCTCAGGTAGAGACATGTCTGCTACTATCACAAAATCATATTTTTTGTATTCATCTAGTTCTTTATCGGTGAGAAAATAGTTACCAAGAATTGGTGTGGCATTTCTGATATCTTTGTTTTTTAGTTTTTCAAGTAAGAGTTTTGCTGAGCAAATTCCATCGGTATCCCAATGATGTATAAGTAGGCCTTTTCCAGAGAGATTTTCAAACATGTGTTTTTTCCTCTTTTATTCTACAAAAGGTTTTTTGAACTCTAGTATCGTATCTGATACTTCTTTTCTCATCATGTCTTCTGGTGGAACTTTTCCTTCTCTTAGAATCGCTCTTATTTTTTTGCCACTAAAGTTTATATGATATTTTTGATCATGTGGACATATTTTATCGTTTACTACACTTCCACATTTTGTGCATCTGGAAAATGATCTGAAAAATATTGGTATTATTCCTAGATCTGGAAACTCACTAAAAATTTCGTGTGCATCGTATGGTCCATAGTAGTTACCTACTCCTGCGTGGTCACGCCCTACTATAAAGTGGGTGCATCCGAAGTTTTTTCTCATAATTGCATGGTGTATTGCTTCACGTGGTCCTGCATATTTCATACTGGTTCTAAGAATGGATAGTACTGCTCTTTCTTTTAGGTAATAGTGTTTTATAAGTGTGTCATATGATTTTAGTATTACCTCGTCTTTGAAATCCCCTATCTTCTTTTTTCCTATTATTGGGTTTATAAATATTCCATCTACAAAAGTTAGAGCTGTTTTTTGTACATATTCATGTCCTATATGTGGTGGGTTTCTAGTCTGAAATGCTACTATTTCTTTCCATCCTTTTTCTTTGAATAGTACTCTTGTTTCTCTAGGAGAGAGGTTATATTCATCGAAATCTCTAGTTTTACTTTCAATTAATGATAGTTTTCCGCCTATCAAATGATCTTTTAGATTGTATATGTATTCTACACCTGGATGGTTTTTGTCTTTTGTGGTAAAAATTGATTGGACTAGTTCTTTTTTATCGTATTTGTATATATCTTCTATTTCTAATAGAGCTTTAACTCCTGTTTCTTGATTTACTAAGAGTACCTGGTCTCCTTCTTTTATTTGATTACTTTTTTCTATGTCTAAGATTATTGGTATAGTCCAAGGGGTATCATCAGAGAGTCTTTTATGGGCAATTACGTTTTCTAAATCGTTTTGTGAGAGAAAACCTGTAAGTGGTGAAAATACGCCTTTTGTGATATTTAGTATATCTTCAGCTAGGTTTGTATTGATTTTTAGTATTTTTATGTCTCTTAGTTCGTTTGCATCTTTTTTTATTTGTCTTGTTATTAGTTTTCCTCCATGTGGTCTTGGCATTTTTTTCACCTCAGTCTAAATATCCTAGGGCTCTTAGCCTGTCTTTTACTTTTTTTTCATCTTCTTTACTGAATGCATCTTCACTTTCTTCATCCATACCAGATATTACCTCTCTTAGAACATATGTTACATATGAGGATAAGGAGTGAAAACCTGTACCTTCTATACGTTTTTTTATTTTGTTTGCAAGAGTTGTTGGTATGGATATTGTAGTATATTTTTTGTCTTCTGTCATAATTACACCTAACTATATATCATTATATTTAATTATATGTAATTATATATCATTAAAAACTAGTATATATAGTTTTTTAAAAAAAACAATTTTATAACATTAAATTATCAGATATTTTTTCTAGATTTAAATAAAGGTCTAGAAAAAGATAATAATATCAAAGCAACAAGAGAAACTATAGTACCAACATAAAAAGGTATCAAAACCAAGGTTCCAAGAATACCCCCTAAGATTGCTACCTCCCATCTTTTTTTAAAAATTGAAAAAAATCCTCCGATCATAGAAATTAAACAAAATGATATCTGCATAATAATGATATTAATCATATAACCTTTTATACTAAGATACACAGTCTGCTGATCCAAAGGTAAACTATCTAGATTGAAAAAAAACAATAATAACATAATGTAATACAAAAGAAATATAATTCCAGAAATAATCAAAATCATTCCTGCATATTTTGGATATTTTTCTAGTTTCTTAGTTTTATTTTTAAGTTCTTCTTTTTTAGGGGCAATTAACCCTACAATAAATAAAATTATTCCATCCAATATAAGAAGACCAGTTAAAAATAAAAAAAGACTACCGGTTGCTGCAGTGATTAGTATTCCTGCAACAACTAAAGAAAGACCGAGTTTTGTTGTAATATTTTTTAATATCATTGGTTTTTTAGAATCCTCTATCTCTTCTGAAATATATTCTTTTTTTTCTTTTGTTTTTTCTTTTTTTATTTGATTAAAAAACTTTTTGTATTCTTCTTCTGAATCAAAAATAAAGGGAAAACCCTGATAACCACAATCTCTACAAACATATTTTGTAGTATAACCAGTTAAAACTCCTTCTTTTAATCTACCCTGAAAGATTCTTCTACTACCACATTTTGGACAAGCTGTAATTTCCATAATTATTTATCTATAATACAAAAAGAAATAATAATAGTCTTCTATTACAGAAATTGCATTATCAGGGTGAAAAACTGTGAAAAAAAGTGATATTAGAGTAGGCGTAATCAGGATCGAAGGAACCAACTGTGAACAAGAATCATATGATGCCTTTAAAACAATTGGAACAAACCCTGAATTTGTTCATTTAAAGCAACTTCTTCATATAGACTGTAATAAAAAAGAAAAAAGAGATCTTTTTGATTTTCAATGTATTATGGTACCTGGTGGGTTTTCTGCTGGAGACTATATTCGTGCAGGAGCAATTCTTGCAGCTCGTATGAAAAGTAAACTTGCAGATGAACTAAAAAATTATGTAAAAAAGGGATACCCAATTATTGGTATATGTAATGGTTTTCAGGTTTTAACAGAATTAGGTTTACTTCCGGGTATAAAATTTGTTATGGGAGACGTTCCTGATGCATGTTTAAATATTAATGACAGCAACAGGTTTGAATGTAGACCTACTTTTTTAAAACATGAAAATAGGGGTAAATGTGCTTTTACAACTAAGATTCCAAAAGAAGATATAAGATTGATTCCTAGTGCTCATGCTGAAGGAAAAATTATGTTTCCAATAGGTAAAGAAAAAAAATATTTGAATGAACTTGAAGAAAATGATCAGATAGTTTTTAGATATGTTGATCCAGATGGAAAATATGCATCTTATCCGTGGAATCCTAATGGTTCGGTTAGTAATATTGCTGGAATATGTAATAATACAGGAAATGTTTTTGGTATGATGCCTCATCCAGAAAGGGTTTTTTATAGACATCAACATCCTAATTGGACTAAAGAGGGATTAAATGATAATGTTGGCGATGGTAGAGCTGTTTTTGAATCTGTTGTTGATCATATTTGTAAAAGGTTTTAGAAATGACAAGTGTTGTTACTTGTGTATTAAAAGATTCTAGTGGAAAAATTCTTATTTTAAAAAGAAGCAATAAAGTTGGAACCTACAAAGGTCTTTGGAGCGGTGTATCTGGTTATGTTGAAGAAAATGAAAAGCCAAAAGACACTGCATATAAAGAGATAAGTGAGGAAGTAGGGTTAAATAAAAAAGAAGTAAAATTAGTTAAAAACTCTGATCCGATAGAGTTTTCTGATGTATGTGATAGCAAGAGTTACAACTGGAAGATTTTCCCATTTTTATTTGAAGTTTTGAAAAAGGATAAAATAAATATAGACTGGGAGCATTCTGATTACGACTGGATCGATCCAGTAGACATTGAAAAATTTGATACTGTTCCTCACTTTCTGGATGTAGTATCTAGTCTATTTGAGTAAGATTTTTGGATGGGGAAGCCGTGGAGGTGGTGAGGAGAGATAGGAAAAAATAGGATAACTCCCCCATCCTATATAATATAATTGTTTTATTAGTATTTAAATTTTTTTATATTAATATTAGATAATTTTATGTAAATAAAATCTACTATAAAAACTTTATCCTTATCTAGGCTTTGCACGTAAATCAGTGTTTTTAACTGAATGAAAATGCAAAAAAGTTAATTTACATGCAGAGTAATTAAATTGAAATACATTTAGATAAAAAATAAGAAAACAAATTAACCTACCATTTATATCTCTATCTTATGACGGTTAACTGTTTTTGCTATCAAGGATTTTATTTAACTGATAAATCATCTACAAATAGGCCCACTGACTTCTTGTTAGAACTTTTATAGATAACTTTCTTATTCTTTCTTGATTTGATCATCTTTTTAAGTTTCTCAGTTGTGTTTTCCATTGTCTATCACCTCCGTTAGATGTTGACATTATTTTTATTTTAATTAAAAAGAAAACAATGTTGTTTGATTATCACATCAATTAAATTAATGCTAAACTAATTTCAAACAGCACATAAAAATTTTACGTGTTTTTTTGTTTTTTTACATTGATTGCTCTTTGACCTCTGTCTGAATCTTCGATTTCAAATTCAACTTGATCTCCTTCAGATAGTATTATTCCCATTGATATGGCTGTTCTATGAACAAAGACATCATTTCCGTCTTCGCATTCTATAAAGCCATAACCTTTCATATCATTGTACCATTTTATAGTTCCTTTCATATGTTTGTCACCTCCTCAGACTATAATGTCTAAGATGAGTAAAAGAGTGAAAAATAACAAATCTCAAAAATTCGTAAAAAACCGAAATTATGATACTTTTATCTTTATTCTTTTCTATTTGTATATAAGATGTACTATCTTAAATAGTTATGCATCAAAGATTTATATCAAAATTTAACAATCTATTGATACCATTTACAATATTCATAATTCTAATTGAAATAAATTTAGATCACGTATATTATATGTATTTTTAAAAGGCAATCAGATAAAATAATTAATATACAACGTCCCTTATTTATCAAGAAAATCAAGTATCTTTTCAATTCTGGAAAATGTATCTTTAATGCTTCCAGAAGTATCAATAACATACCAGTTTTTAACAAGTAATAAAGCTTTATTTCTAACTTTTTTAAGAGATTTAGGTGTTTCAAAAAGCTCTAATTCAGAACGAGACGACAAACGTTTAATTAAATCCTCTGGAGAAGCATCTAAAAAAAACATGTACTCTGATGTTGGGACAAAACCAAAAAAAAACTTATAAGAAATTTTAGCAAGCCTTTCTGGAAGATATGCGGTTCCAACCAAATATCTTACCATAATAAGAATATCAATATCTCCTCTTCGATAATACTTTCTTATAGATCTTAAAACATCTAACATATAAAAAATCGCAGCTTTTATCTTATCTATTTTACCATTTCCAAGTAATGAATCTTTTGCGTTTTTACCAAAAAAATTATCAGAATTTGGATGAGAACGAATCAATACTTTTTTACCTTTTTTAGAATATCTATCTTTAATTAGTTCGGCATGAGTATCTTTTCCCACACCATCAAGACCATCTACAATTATCAGTTTCATGTCATATACAAAAATTATTATAATTATTCTGACTAAAGCTATTATTAGATAATATATAATAATTATGAAATAATTAAATTCCAGTAAATTTTATATATTAAGTAAAATATATATTAAAGTTTAGAAAGGTGTAAACTTTGTCTAACAAAAGCTTAAACAAAAAAATAATTTCTTTTCTCATCATATTATTATTTCTAATAACACCAACAAGCCAATGCACCACTTTTACAAAAACCTCTGCAGAAAAAACTTGTTATGGTTTTGTTATACCACAATCAAGAAATGAAAATTGCACAATTGCTGATCAAAAAAACTGTAAAGTCAGAAATATGATAAATGATATTTTAAGAGAAAAAATTCCAGTTTTTTGGACTGCAACAAATATTACAGTAAAAATATTAGAAATAAATAGCAGCGAAGATGAAAAAAATAAAAACTTTGAAAAAGGAACATTTATAGTGCCATTTACGGGTAATGACACAAAAGATAAAAAAATAACAACAATCGTATATGACTATAACCAGACAAGTGAAATTGAAATAGAAAACAAAATATCTATTGACATATACATTATATTAGAACCAATAAATACTGAAGTTTTACCATTAAAAGATGCTAAAATTGCTATGTTTAAAAACAGAGTGACAGTTGGTGAATCATTATTTTTAAAACTATTATACAAATGTGGTTTCTTAAATTATGATATTATATGGAGTGAACAGATAAACTCAAAATTAAACACTGAAGAATATAATTTGTTAATTCATGCAGGTGGAATATTTGATACAGCTCCGCTTCTAATTCATTATGTCTACGAGGATATAGCATATAGAGAAGCAGATGGAGTCCGTGCTTTTATTGCAGATGGAGGAGGATACATAGGATCATGTGGTGGACTTACCAAAGCATCGGCAGGAGGTACATTGTTTGAAGATATACCAATACCAATTTATCTTAAGAGAAGGGTGTATAATCCAAAACTCAGAAGTATAGGAGTCTATGCCATTTCTGATATACTTATACGCCCCGCTATCAAAACACTCAAAGAAAACCAGGTAAAAATTGTTTCTAACTCTTCACCTGTTACATATGGACTAGATAAAATTGTGTGGGATCTCCATTGTGGCGGACCTGAGGTAATTGAAGTTGGGGAAAATACCGAAGTTATTTCACGTTTTTATGATACTGGAACAAGATTTGATGGCACACCAAGTTGGCTTTCTTCAAATTTTGGAGAAGGGAAAGTAGTAATTTTTGTTAATCATCCTGAAATAGCAGGCATTAAAGATGTTGTAAATCATATAAGTATGCATAATTCAGGGAAAACTGCAATTTCTAATTCAATTTTCTATACTACTGCAAGTGATAAAATAATATACGAAAAAACTAACTCTAAAAATTTAACTTTTATAAAAGATACATGGAATGTAACAAAGGATTTAAGTGAATCTTTAAAAGAAACTGAATCTGTTTTTGAATCAATTAGAACTAGTATGAACGAAACAGAGGACCACATGAATTATTTATCCTCTAATATTTCCAAAACTATATCTTTAATATTTGATATCGCAGAAAAACATGACATAAACTTATCAAGTAGAGAAAATGAATATTATCTTGGCATAATGTATAATCATGATATATTGTTTTATTTTAATTTATTAAAAGGCTATCAAGAAAAAATTTTTTCCATCTTAGATAAATTGGAACGAATTTATTTCTTATTAAAAAACGATGATGATTTTATACAGAAATTCGAAATATTGAAAAGTAACATATCGGAAAGAATATGTGAAATGAAACAGATACTAAATGAAACACAAAACATGATTAACAACTATGAAAGTGAATTAATAAGTTATAAGAATTGTAGATTTAGATTTAAATTAAGAGAAATTAAACTTAAGAATAATGTTATGGATATTTATCTACATGTTTTTCAAGGATTTTCTCTTCTCCCAAAAAACAATTTTAATTCTATTAAATTTATAAGACATCAATGGTACGACTATGAAACTAATACGACGTGTTGAAAAAATATTTTTATGCATGGTATGGATGGGGAAATATTTCAAAAAAATAATCTATACTAGGTTTATAACTATTTGTTCCATAAAAAGCAAAATTTCCTTTTGAAATCCCGGTTTCTATACAATAGTTCATAGGTCTAGATTGGATTAAAGATACAAGAAATATCTATCTAAAACAGACTATAGATTATTTTAGACAAATAGATCATATCTTTAACACTACAGAAAAGATTTATCCTCTATTAAAAAATAATTCTATTTTTCTACAAAATATAAAAGATTATAAAGAAAATTTATCAGATAGAATCAATAAAACAGAAA
>Ga0272442_10003081_pt1 | contig 23616 bp, 23 predicted proteins | sample SSMForm2O_FD_200262 | JGI IMG/M metagenome (GOLD analysis project Ga0272442, IMG submission 200262) | Marine sediment archaeal communities from Little Sippewissett salt marsh, Falmouth, MA, United States - SSM-Form-2O | ecosystem: Environmental > Aquatic > Marine > Wetlands > Sediment ...
GAACCTGTCCTCAACGGCCCAACGAGGAACCCCTGGGACCTCAGCCGCTCCGCCGGCGGCTCGAGTGGTGGGGCGGCGGCCGCCGTTGCTGCGGGAATCGTGCCACTCGCCCAGGCGAGCGACGGTGGCGGGTCGATTCGCATCCCGGCGTCGACGACCGGCCTATTCGGCCTCAAACCCTGTCGTGGGCGCGTCCCGCGACGGCCGGGCGGGAGTGTCGACTACCTCTCCACCGAACATGCCGTGACGAGAACCGTACGCGATAGCGCTGCGTTCCTCGACGCGGTCCATGGGGCCGCTCCGGGAGACCGATACTGGGCTCCCCCTCCGTCCGCGCCGTTTGCTGAGGCCGTGGATCGCGATCCCGGACGATTGAGCGTCGCCTTCCGCGTCCGGGACTTCAGAGGCGACCGAGTTCATCCCGAGTGCGAGGCCGCCGTTCTCGAGACGGCCGCCGTCCTCGAAGGCCTCGGGCACACCGTGGTCGAGGCCGACCCCGGCATCGATGGGGCGGCAATGGCCGACGCCTTCATCGAGGTGTGGGCGGCGCTTGCGGCGCACGCCTTCAGCCTCGTGCTCGACGCCGTAACCGATCGTATCGCCGGCGTCGGCCGTCTACGACGCCTCATCGGGGACCGTCGCACGATGCGAATGATCGCCCTCCTCGATCAGAAGGAGTCCGGGTTGCCGGCCTTTGAGCCGTTCACGATCGCACTCGCCGAGCGATCCAGTCGTCGATCACAGGCGGATCTCCAGAACGCCGAAGCCTCCCTGCAGACGATCGCCCACCAAACCGGTGACTTCCTCACCCATCACGACGTGTTCCTCACCCCTGTCCTCGGCTCACCGCCGGTGCCCATCGGGACGTTCGATCAGACGCGGCCGTGGGACGAGTTGATCGAGTTGGTGTATCGGTATGTGGCATTCACGCCCCTTGGAAACTTCGCCGGACTCCCCGCGATGTCGATTCCTTTCCACTGGACGCCGGACGAGCTTCCCGTCGGTTCACATTTCCTCGGGAGATTCGGATCCGAGGAGATCCTGCTGTCTCTGGCCGCACAGCTCGAGCGCGCGCAGCCGTGGGCCGACCGGAGGCCGCCGATACCGACCTAGACACATCGAGCGGGCCCTTGTCCTCTGTTGGAAACGTGCGGTGTGGGCGAAAGTGAGGAACGTTCGGGGTAGCGATCCCCGAGATGTCGAATGGACGGTGTGGAGAGGTTCTTGGTGCCTTTGACAGAGAAACTCCGGCGCTCGGCGAAGCACATCTCATGACGGCGGCCGCGTCCCCACAGGCTGCCGCAGGCAACGATGCCTTCTGGCTCGCGGGCAAGGCGACGGTGCGGCGCCTCGGACGTTGGAAGTTCCCCGTCTTCGAACTCGTACAGGACGGGAACGTGCTGGCTCATATGGGTCGGACGGGGTGGTTCAAGGTCTACCTGGGCTCCGGTCAACGGATCGACATCCCAAACAGAGGCCGCTGGACGATTCGATCGATTGGGGTTGGTGGAGCGTTCTCCCCCCTCATTGTTGACTCCAGCGGCCGCAAGGTCGCCCTCGCGGGCATGTCCCACGGGAGCTACGGCATCAACGGGAAGGACTACTCGTGTGTCCTCGCCCCGGTGGACAAACCCATGGTCGGCCGCGCGAACACGTGGAATCTGCGTCGGTTCGAAGACGACCTCGCGACCATCACTCGGTACCCGCTCTCCGTTGACGCGTCGCACCCGGTGCATCTTGGCGCCGTGCTGATGTCCTTCGTGCTCGTGCGGTATGGCCTTCCCGAGGAGTCGATGCCACGTATCCCAGCGTTCCGCTGGTAGCCGAGGCCACCCGCCTTGAGCGCAGCGCTTTGTCCTAGCCTCACGTGTGCGTGTTGGTCCGGTCGAGGACACGCCCCGAAGAGAGGTTGTTGGAGGGTATGGCTGCTGATTCGATCGTTCTCGACGAGTTCGGAGTTGATTCGATGGTCGGTCGGCTCCGGCATGTGGCGATGCGTCGGCCGGGGGCGATCCTCACCGCCGATCCCCGTGAGTGGCACTATGCCAAACCCATCGACGCCGATGCGCTCGCCGCGCAGTACGAGGCGTTCGTCCGTCTGGTCCATGCCGTCGGAGCCGAGATCCACTGGCTGCCTTCGGACGACCTCGACGGACTCGCCGACTCGGTTTTCACCTACGATCCGTCCTTCGTGATTCCGGATGGAGCGATCATGCTTCGACCGGGAAAACGGGCTCGGCGCGCAGAAGCAGAACTTCACCGCACCTTCTACGAGGGGTTGATGCCGATCGTTGGGACCATCGAGGAGCCCGGGGTGATCGAAGGTGGTGACTGCTGCTGGCTCGATCCGAAGACGCTCGCGGTTGGACGAGGGTTCCGTACAAACGACGCCGGCATCAATCAGCTGGCCGCGATTGTGGCTCCGTTCGGGATCGATGTCGAGGCCTACGACCTGCCCTACTGGAACGGGCCGGAGGCGTGCCTCCATCTCCTCTCCCTGGTGAACCCTCTCGACGACGACCTAGCTCTTGTCCATGCGCCGCTGCTCCCGACATCGCTCCATGAGCGCATGATCGAGATGGGGTACACGCTGATCGACGTCCCTGCCGACGAGTACGCGGAGAGCGCCGGACTCAGCCTCAACGCACTCGCTGTCGGCCCGCGTCGATGCATCGCCATCGATGGATTCCCGCAGACCATCGACCTCTTGCGAGCCGCTGGATGCGAGGTCATGGTGTTTGCGGCGGACGAACTCTGCCTCCCCTGCGAAGGCGGCCCAACCTGCCTCACGCGTCCGCTGCATCGAACAACAAGCCAACCTCCGAGCTGACGCTCGTCGGTGTTGCGGCCACCGGCACCGACACTGATTGCGGCCGACCTGTGGCACGCCCTGTCGGAGTGAGAACCAAGGCAACGCTCCGGACCTCGCTCACGGGCGACTTCCGTCCGCCAAACCGTGCCGGACTGTGCGGCTACTCGACGGTTCCACGGGCTCCGAGTTCGCGATCCAGGAACAACATCGCTTGCGGTCCGCCGTCGGCGAGGGCCAGATCGTCGAGGATCTGCGAAAACGTCGCCTCTTCCTCGATTTGCTCGGTGACGAACCAATCGAGAAGCGGAGCCGACGCGAAATCCCGGTTCTCGTTCGCGAGGGCGTAGAGGTTGCTGATGGACGCCGAAACACTCTGCTCCTGAGCCAACGCAGCCGCGAAAACCGAAACGACGGACTCGAAGTCGGCCGGTGGTGCTTCAAGGGATCCCAGGACCACTCGGCCGCCCCGATCCAGGACGAACTGGTAGAACTTCATGGCGTGGGTGGTCTCCTCGGCCGACTGGGCTTGCATCCACGCCGACATCCCAGAGAAACCTTCAGTTTCGAGCCAGGCCCCCATCGCAAGGTAGTTGTGCGCTGCCTGGAGTTCCATCGTGATCTGGTCATTGAACGCAGCGTTCATGGTGTCGCTGATCTGCATTCGGGCTCCCTTCGTCCTGATGCGAATGCTACCGGTTTCGTCGATAGGCTGGCCGCCGATGACCCTGTTCGTCACGATATTCACCGGCACGTGCGCGTTTCTCCTCGTGCGGGCTGAGGCCACCGACTCGCCCAAAGCTCGCCTCTTCAAGATGGCGGCGTCGACGGGTTTCGTCGCAATTGCACTCTCGGTTGGGGGGCTGTCGAATACCTACGGCCGCATCGTTCTGGTGGCGCTCGTATTCTCGTGGGCAGGAGATCTGCTGCTGACGGTCACCTCTCGACCCGCGTTTTTGGGGGGCCTCGTCTCCTTCCTTCTCGGCCACGTTGCCTACTCGGCCGCATTCGGGGTTCTCGGAGTCGATGCAGCGGTTGCCGCGGCGGCAGCAATCGCTATGACGACCGTCGGATTCTTCATCTGGCGCTGGCTCGGCCCACATGTGGGTGGCATGACCGGCCCGGTTCTTGCCTACGTCGTAGTGATCACCGCGATGGTCGTCATGGCGCTCGGCGCGTTCGGGGCAGGCGCCACCATCTTCATCCCGATCGGGGCCGTCTTGTTCTACGCATCAGACATTGCGGTCGCGAGGAATCAATTCGTCGCTCCCGGGATCGCGAACCGCGTGTGGGGTCTGCCGCTCTACTACCTCGCCCAGGTACTCCTCGCGTCGACGGCGGGCGGGTGAACCGAACGGGTAACCTCGTCCCATGCCAAGACTCATGCTGCTGCGTCACGGAAAGTCCGACTGGGACACCACAAATCGGGGTGACCGCAATCGACCGCTCAGCCGACGTGGGGAACGAGCGTCGACAACGATGGGACTGGTCCTGCGGAAGATGGGTGAGGTCCCGGACCGGGTCATCTCCTCGCCGGCCCTGCGGGCCGAAGCGACAGCCACGATTGCACGGCTCTCCGGAGGATGGGATTCGCCACTCGAAATCGCCGAGGACCTCTACGGGGCCGGGCCGGAGGCGGCGCTCGAAGTGGCCGCCCGCTGCGGGGCGGACGCCGAACGCCTCATGCTGGTCGGTCACGAACCCACATGGTCGTATCTGGCGGAACGTATCACCGGTGGGCGGATCACCGTTCGAACTGCCACCGTGTTGGCGTTTGATCTCGATGTGGGTTCCTGGGTTGAGGCTCCGCTCTCGCGCGGAACTCTGGCCTACGCCCTGCACCCCAGAATGTTCGACCACAGTGAGTGGGTGCTCAAGTGATCGACCTCCGCTCCGACACCGTAACCCGGCCGTCGCCCGAGATGCGCGAGGTCATGGCGTCCGCTCCGGTAGGTGATGACGTCCTCGGAGACGACCCGACGGTGATCCGGCTCGAAGCCCGTGTGGCTGAGATCCTCGACAAGGAAGATGCCGTTTACGTCCCATCCGGCTCGATGGCGAACCAGATCGGCGTTCGCGTCCACACTCGCCACGGCGACCGGATCGTGATGGATGCCGCATCCCACATTCGGGTTCATGAGAGCGGTGCACCGGCGGCACTCTCCGGTGTCTCGATCGTCCCGATCGACGGAGTACTCGGTGTGTTCACGCCCGCGCAGCTCATCGCTGCGGCTCCGGGACCGTCTCCCGAGTTCCCCCCGGGGCTCTTCGACCCGACCACGCTCGTCACGATGGAGAACACCCACAACGAAGCCGGCGGGACGATCTGGCCCCTCGAGGACATGCAGGCGGTGAGCGAGGCTGCAGGGGATCTCGGCCTCGCCGTCCATCTCGACGGCGCACGGCTTTGGAACGCCTCGGCGGCCACGGGTGTCCCCCTCGACGCGTACGCGGCGACTGCCGACACGGTCAACGTGTGCTTCTCCAAGGGCCTCGGCGCCCCGATCGGCTCCGCACTCGCCGGCCCAAAACCACTGATCGACCGAGCCCGCTGGTTCAAGAAGATGTTCGGCGGCGGTTTCCGTCAGGCCGGGATCATCGCTGCGGGAGCCCTCTACGCCGTCGACACGAACCGTGACCGCCTCGGCCAGGACCACACCCATGCCCGCTGGTTCGCCGAAGCGATCGATGAGCTTCCCGGACTGGATGTGAACCTCGAGGCCGTCCAGACGAACATCGTGTTCTTCGACGTACCCGAGGCGCTCGAGTTCGCCGCCGCCCTTCGTGCGAGTGGCGTTGACACACTCTCGGTCGCGCCCAATCGGATTCGGGCCGTGTTCCACCTCGACGTTTCTGAGGATGACACGCTGCGGGCAATTGAGATCCTACGTGAGGTTGCGGCCTCCTAGACCGGCTCCATACTGGACACGCACAGCCATTCCCCAAACACGGATTCGCGGGTAGCGTTCGCCATACAGAGAAGGAGGTTGCGTATGCGGCTATTCATCATCGTGATGGTGACCGTTCTGATCCTCTCTGGGTGCGGCGGGGGCGACGGCACCGACGAGCCCTCCGGCGCGTCCGACGGGGAGCCAACGATCCAAGACTTCATCCCGGGCGCAATCGCGTTCAACGAAGACGACGCCGAACAGCAGTATCTCCAGATGGAGCGCGAGGCCCAGGAGGCGATCGCCGTTTGTATGGCCGAACAGGGCTTCGAGTACATCCCCTTTGTGCCATCCCAAGACATGGGAGGATTCGTCGGGCCGGAGAACCAGGAGGAATTCGTCGAGCTGTACGGCTTCGGGATCGCAACGATGATCCTCGAAGATCAACGAATGGACGAAGCAGCCATCGAAGAGGAGATGGCGAAGGATCCGAACAACGCCATCGTCGAAGTGATGTCGGAGGATGAGCAGCAGGAGTACTACGCGGCGCTCCACGGCGCCGAGCCGGATATCGACTACGAGTCGATGACCGAAGAAGAGATCAACGAGTTCTACGAGGACTGGATTCCGGAGGGCTGCTACAACGACGCCTACGAGGAGTTGTGGGGCGGCGAAGCAGACATGGCGTTCTGGGAAGAGTTCGGCCCGCTGATGGACGAGATCTTCATCGGCGTCGAATCCGACCCGCGTATCGTCGATCTCGAAGCCACGTGGTCGGCGTGCATGGCCGACCAAGGCTACGACTTCACCGAACGTTTCGACGTCGACGTGTATCTCCTGCGACGTCTCGAGGATGTCGGAGCGATCAGCGACCTCGACATCGAGGGCGAAGGCATGGGATACGGCTACGGCAGCACTGAAGAGCCGATCGAGCCGGGGAGCCCGATGGCGGTCGCAGTGCAGGAGATCGCCGACGAGGAGATCCTCATCGCGAAGGCCGACCTCGTGTGTTCGGCTGACCAAGAAGAGGTGTATCGAGAGGTGTACGAGGAGGCCGAGCAGCGATTCATCGACGAGAACCTCGCCGAACTTGAGCAGTTCAAAGCGGATCACTCGTAGATGAAACGCCGCATCACGATCGGGGTTGCGATCCTGGTTGTGATTGCGGCCGCCGGGGTCGGTTGGATCGCGGCAGGGCAGATCCGGTCTCCTGCGCAGGTGGCCGCGGAAGCCGAACCCCCTGAGCCGTCGTTGATCACCGTGCCGGTTGAGTTGCTCGTCATCTCCAATGACGTCGTAACCCGGGGATCGGTGCGCTTCGAACAACCCGAGAGCATCGAGGTGACATCGGTGTCCCTCGAAGGGGTGTCCCCGGTTGTGACCGGTGTCCCCAAGATCGGCGACGAGTTCGAGGAGGGCGACGTTCTCTATGAGATCGCTGGACGGCCGACGTTTGTTCTTCAAGGCGATCTGCCGTTGTTCCGGACCGTCCGGATCGGTGACGAGGGCGAGGATGTTCTTCAGCTGCAATTGGCGTTGAAGCGTCTCGGATTCGAGCCCGGTGAATTCGACGGCGTGTACGGGGACGAAACCGAAGATGCCGTCGTCGCGTTCTACGAGTCTCGGGGCTACGAACCCCTGGAGCCGACCGACGCCCAGCGCGAGGTATACACCGCAGCGCGCGACTCCTACAACGTGAGCAAGGACTTGGTCAGTGACGCCCAGCTGTCGGTGCAGGTAGCCAAGGACGCCCAGGCGAATGCCGCCGACGATTTGGCTGCTGCGCAGGCACGGCTCGCCGAAGCCGAGAACTCCACGGATCCCGAGACGAGCCTTCCGCCAACTCCGGAGGAGCTAGCGGAACTCCAGGCTCAGGTTGACGCCGCGGAAGCCGTCTACGCGGAAGCCAGTGCCCAGGTCGTCTCGGCAGAATCCGCACTCACCGGGGCGCAGCGCTCCCGCTCGACCGCAGGAGCGGCCTTGAGTCAAGCACGCTCCGCCCTCGGGTACCCGGCACCGGAGACCGAGTTCCTGTTCTTCGAAGCGTTCCCAATTCGAGTTGATTCGGTATTCGTCGAACGGGGCGATGTCGCTCAGGGTGAAATCATGCAGGTTTCCGGCGCCAGGCTTGCGATCGACTCGTCGGTGAAGACCGAAGAGGCCGAATACGTGCAGGTCGGCGCCCCGGTGCTGATCGAACTCGACCGGCTCGATATCGCGACAACGGGAGTCGTGTCCGAGATCGCCGGTGCACCGGGCACCAACGATGTCCCGATCGACCAGGTCTACGTCGAAGTGCTCCCCGACGAGGTGCGGGCAGACCTGAACAACACAAACGTCAAGATCACCATCCCCGTGGCATCGCGATCGACGTCTGGGGAGGTATTGGCCGTACCCGCCGCGGCGCTGTCGGCGACCGGCGCGGGAGACACCATCGTCACGGTGGAGGATGCCGATGGATCGACACGGGCGGTGGTTGTTGATCCCGGTCTCTCGACTCCTGGTGGGATGGTCGAGGTCACTCCGATTGACGGCGGCCTCGATGCGGGAGACCGCGTCGTAGTCGGTACCCAGCTCGGGTCGTGACCAGCGTCACGACAGATCCCGAGACCTCGGCCGTCTCGCTCGATGCCGTGAGCCGCACGTTTCCTGGATCTCCGCCCGTGGAGGCGGTCAAAACCGCCAATCTGAAGATCGCCGCCGGCGAGTACGTCTCCGTCGTCGGTCCCTCGGGCTCTGGCAAATCGACGCTCCTGCACCTGCTCGGCTGCCTCGATCAGCCAACTGACGGTACGTATCACCTCAACGGCATCGACGTCGGTGCGCTTCCAGATCGCAAGCGAACCGCCCTGCGCGGCCAAGAGATCGGCTTCGTCTTCCAGTCGTTCCACCTTCTCTCACATCGGACCGTCCTCGACAACGTGACAACCGGGATGCTCTACAACCGGACACCGAGGCGCCGGCGCCGCGCACAGGCAACCGAGGCTCTGGGGCGCGTCGGTCTCAAGAACCGAACGGGGTTCACGCCGACGAAACTCTCCGGGGGTGAACGCCAGCGCGTCGCCATCGCCCGCGCGATTGCGCCGGAACCGTCGCTACTGCTCTGCGACGAGCCAACCGGGAATCTCGACTCGGCCACCACGGAAACCCTGCTCGACCTGTTCGATGAGCTTCGATCCGACGGTGGCCTCACGCTGATCGTCATCACCCATGACGAAGCCGTGAGCCGCCGCGCCGACCGCAGGATCAGGATCGTCGATGGTGTTCTCTCGGAGGTGGGCCCATGAAGGCCGGCTCGATTCCGAGCTCCCGGTTCTCACTCCGTGACCTCGTCTCCGAGTCCGCGGCAGGGATGCTCGCACGCCCCGGCCGGACCGTCCTGACGGTGCTCGGCACCGTGCTCGGCATCGCAGCATTGGTCGCGACCCTTGGACTGGCAAAGACCGCGGGCAACCAGATTGTTACCCGCTTCGACGCACTCGCCGCAACCTCAGTGACGGTCTCGAATCGCAGCCAGGGTTTCTCGTTCTCCGACGAACCCCGGGAGTCGCACATCCCGTGGGACGCCGAGGACCGCCTCACGCGCCTCAACGGGGTGGTCGCCGCCGGAACCCAGAGCATCGTTGATACCGCAGGCGAGCTCGTCCGCTCGGTGCCGATCAACGACCCACTCGGCCAGTCCGAGTTCTCCGTCGACGTGTATGCGGCGTCGCCCGGCCTGTTCAAGGCGATCGGCACCACACTCCACACCGGCAGGTTCTTCGATCAGGGTCACGATGAGCGTCGCGATTCTGTAGCGGTCCTCGGTCCTGGGGCGGCCAGGCGACTCAACATCTCTCGCGTGGATCAGCAACCGGCTATCTTCGTCGGTGACACAACACTTGTTGTCATCGGCATCCTCGAGGACACGGAACGAGAGCCGGTCCTCCTCGACGCGATCATCATCCCCAACGGCGCCGCCCGGGGCCTCTTCGGCCTTCTCGCCCCCGCGGAGGTTCAGGTCCGCACCGAGATCGGGGCAACGCGCCTTATCGGCGAGCAAGCGGCCGTCGCACTCTCACCCAACGATCCATCGCTGCTGCGGGTCTCATTGCCGCCCGAGCCGAAAGCCGTAAAGGAACAGGTCGCGTCGGATGTCAACACCCTGTTCCTCGTCCTCGGCGGCGTTGCGCTCCTTGTCGGAGCGATCGGGATCGCGAACGTAACCCTTGTTTCGGTGCTCGAGCGAGTTGGAGAGATCGGTCTCCGACGTTCCGTCGGCGCGACACGGCGCCAGGTCGCCGCCCAATTCCTCGGAGAGTCCGCCGCGATGGGATTCGTCGGGGGAATCATCGGAGCGTCCATCGGTGTTCTGGTCATCGTTGTGGTGTCCGCCGTCCGGCAGTGGACACCGGTTCTCGACGCGTGGGTCCCGCTTGCCGCACCACTGGTCGGCGCGGCCATCGGACTTGTCGCCGGTCTCTACCCATCGTGGCGTGCCGCGTCTCTCGAACCCATCGAAGCGCTCAGAAGCGGGACGTAGTCGAGCTGCGAGTCCTGAAACGCGAGCCGCCGGCCAAAGGCTGTTTCGGGGGTCGCGACTCGGCCGACGCTCTCGTCGCCGGAGGAGGAACACCGGCCACAAGAACGTCGGCCTTTGGAGTTGGTTCTTCTCCTAGACCATCGCGGCGGTCACGACGGCAGCGATGCAGATTGCTACGGCGAGCAAAGTCATGATCGTGACGAACCCCTTCGAGAGTCCACCGTCGTCATGCGGATCGCTGAGCGGACGGATATTCGCGATCGCGGCATTGATGTAGGAGTCCTCGTTCGCAGCAGCCGAGGCTTTCGACTTCGACTTCGACTTGGACTTGGATCTGGATTTCGGCTTGGGCTCAGCCTTGACGGCGAGCGGCTCAGCCAAGGGGACAGCGGAGGTACTCGAAAACTCAGACGGTGAATCTGGGCGGAAGACCAGAGTCTCTCCACCGAGGGTCAAGCCGAACGATCCGTTGGATTCCGGCGTGATCAGGTAGTCGGCCCGATCCCAGGACCCGAGCTGACTGTCGCCGGCCGTGAGGGTCACGCGCTCAGGGTCGAGGCACAGCGTGGCCTCGAGGCCGTTCCCTGCCTCTCCTGGGAGCATCACCGCTCCGGTGAACGTCTTGGTCATCGGTCCTCCATGTACGACTACAGGTTTTCATCGGCAGATCGACCGTCGAATATGAAGTGCATTATCGAAAATCTCGGGAGCGGACCCCGTCAACCGACCAACGCTCGAAACGGTGAGCAACGAAGTTCGTCACACCGTCGACATGTTCGACGACACCGTCGATTACCACCCCAACCGCCTTCCTCGCCACTTCGTAGTGGGTCTCCCACACCTGAGGGAGCACGACCACGTTGAGCAGACCTGTTTCGTCCTCGAGATTCAGGAAACGAACACCCCGCGCCGTCGAGGGGCGCTGGCGGTGGGTGATGATCCCACCGACCCGAGCCCTGGTGCCGTGCCGTCGGTCGGCAAGGACCGCGTCGATCGGAACACACCCATGGGTTAGCAACGTGTCTCTCGCAAGTGAGACGGGGTGTGTTGTCGAAATACCGGTCGACCACAGGTCTGCCTGGACTCGTTCCGATGTTGTCATCTCCGGAAGCGGTGGGGTGTCGTCACCGGGGGGAAGCGACAACCGATCGGGCCCGATTTCGGTCAACATGCCGGCTGCCCACATCCCATCTCGCCGATCAAGGCCAACCGGGGCGAGTGACCCGGACGCGGCAAGGCTCTCATACGCGTCGAGCGCAAGACCCGTCCGCTGTGCAAGATCCTCCGGGCTGGTGAAGACACCACCCGTCATCCGGGCAGCCTCGATCCGAGCGATCTCACCCTCGCCGAGATTCCTGACATACCGAAGCCCGATGCGGAGCGCAACGGCCGGTCGTACAGGATCGTCGATTGGGCCCCTCCCCCGCCTCCACTCACCCCTGAGGTATTCCGCCGTATCTTGCGGGTTCGCTTCGGTCGGTTCGATTGTGCAGTCGAACGCCGACCGGTTCACATCGGGGATCAGCACGACAACACCGTGATGCTGGGCATCCTGAACCAGCGAGTTGGGGGTATAGAAACCCATCGGCTGTGCGTTGAGCAACCCCGCGAAGAACTCGGCCGGCCAGTGATACTTCAACCAGGCGGCGGCGTAGACGATGTACGCAAACGAGACGGAGTGGCTCTCCGGGAAACCGAACGAGGCGAACCCCTGAAGCTTCTCCCAGATCTCGTCCGCCGATGCACCAACGATTCCGTTCCTCGCCATTCCGGTGAACACTTCATCGCGCAGCCGGTCCATGGCCTCCGAGGCCCGCTTGTGCGTCATCGCCTGACGCAGCCGGTCGGACTGGCCAGGCGTGAAACCTGCGCAGATCCTGGCAAGCTCCATCAGTTGCTCTTGGAAGATCGGGACGCCGAGTGTCTTCCTCAGGATCGGCTCTGCAGACGGATGCGGGTAGCGAACCTCATCCTGTCCATTACGACGGCGGAGGAACGGGTGAACGGATTGCCCCTGAATGGGGCCGGGACGGATCAGCGCCACTTCGATCGCGAGATCGTAGAAGCTCCGCGGCTTCAGCTTCGGAAGCGTCGCCATCTGCGCCCGTGACTCCACCTGGAAGATCCCGACCGTGTCGGCGCGAGTCAGCAAGTCGTACACGATGGGTTCCTGAGGGATCGTCGCAAGATCGATATCAAGACCGTGCATCTCCTCGATGAGGTCGACGGTCAAGTGCATGGCGTTCAAGGCACCGAGCGCGAGCAAATCGAACTTGACGATGCCCATCGTTGCACAATCGTCCTTGTCCCACTGGAGCACCGAGCGATCCTCCATCCTCCCCCACTCCATCGGGACCGTCTCCCATAGAGGCCGCCTGGCGACGACCATTCCACCGGAATGGATGCCGAGGTGACGCGGGAACCCGTCGAGGCGGCCGCACACGTCGACGATGAGATCACTCGTCAGCCCGTCTGGCAGATCAACCGCACTGCCGATCGACGCAGGGTCGCGGGTATCGAGATAACGCGTGAGGCCATTCACTTGTGCCTGGGTGAGGCCGAATGCCTTCCCGACATCCTGGAGCACGGACTTCGCGCGGTAGGTGATGACGTTCGCGACCATCGCTGCCCGTTCCCTGCCGTAGCGTCGGTAGCAGTATTGGATGACCTCCTCACGACGCTCGGCCTCGAAGTCGATATCGATGTCGGGCGGGCGCCCGCGCTCTTCCGAAAGGAATCGTTCGAATGGAAGGTTCAGGCGGATCGGATCGACGCGTGTCAGCCCGATGCACCGGCACACCGCCGAGTCGGCTCCCGATCCGCGGATCTGGCAGTAGATGTCTTGTGAGCGAGCGAAGGTGACGATGTCCCACGCCACGAGGAAGAAGCCTGAGAAACCGAGCTCACCGATCACCTCGAGTTCATGATCGAGCCTGCGACGGGCGGCAGCGTCGATACCGTCCGCGCGACCCGGGTACACATCGCGAGCTCCCTCTTCGACGAGGTGTCGCAAGTATTCGTCTTCGGTCGTGAACGATCCCGGCTTCGGGAAGTCGGGGAGTTCCGGAGCCAGGAGGTCGAGATCGAACGCGAGTGATGCTCCGAGCTCTGCCGCGCGATCGATCGCTCCCGGATACCGGGAGAACCGGGCAACCATCTCATCGGGTGAACGGAGGTGGCGCAGGTCGGTCGCGGGACGAAAACCGTCGGCAGTGTCGAGATCACGTCTCCCACCGATGGCGGCAAGCACCTCGGCGAGGTCGGCGTCGTGCCGATGTGCGTAGTGCACGTTGTTCGTTGCGACGTACGGGATATGAAGCCGGCGGGAGACCTCGAAAAGGAGATCATTGCGCTCGTCATCGTCCGGCATCCCGTGGTGGGTGAGTTCGATGAAGAGACGGCCGGGGAAGATGTCCCGCAGTCTCGATGCGACCGCCATCGCCTTGGCGAGGTTGCCGGTCTGAGCAGCACGCGGCACCGCCCCGTCACGGCATCCGGTGAGCGCAACCAACTTCCCGTCACGGGATGCGGTGTCGAGATCGGCGTAGTCGTAGCGGGGCCGGTCCTTCTGCCCGCGGAACTGCCCCCGAGTGACGAAGCGGCTCAGAGCGGCATAACCCGCCGGATCGGGGGCAAGGAGAACGAGATGATCGGTCTCCGGATGGTCCGTCGGTTTGCTCCCATGCATCCGCCGAATCCTCCCCCGCCTGGTTACGTCCCCCCCACGCAGTGGGGGGGACGCGGAGGAGCGAAGCGACGACGCAGGGGGGGCAACCTTCTCATCACGCAGTGGGGGGGACGCGGAGGAGCGAAGCGACGACGCAGGGGGGGCATCCACTTCCATCCCCACTTCCGTTCCGTACACAATCGGGAGGCCGAGTTCACGTGCGGCGACGTGGACTTTCGCTGCACCGCGGAAGCCGTCGTGGTCGGTGACCGCGAGCGCCGTGTAGCCCAGCTCAGCGGCGCGAGCGACGAGATCGTACGGATGGGAAGCGCCGTCGAGGAAGCTGTAGTTCGTATGTGCGTGGAGCTCTGCGTACCGTGCCACGACACCACCCTAATCGAACATATGTTCGATTCACATGGGTTCACGAATGCGCAAGAATCAGAGGGTGGACGACGAACTGACACCAGAGGAGATCGAGGAGATCCGGAGGCGGCGCCTCATCCGTTCCGTGATCGTTGTTGTTGTGGTTGTCGCCATGGTGGCCACCCTCCTCTTCCCCGTCATCGTTCGGATCGTGCGCCCGACGCGCGCCCCCGACACCGTTATCGCGATCCACGCAGAGGTCTTTTGGCGTAGGATGGGGCCATGAAAGAGTTCTCCGTCACCCTCGCAAACCAGCCGGGCCAACTCGCCACCCTCGCCCGACGTCTCGCAGATGCCGGGGTTCACATCCAGTCGCTCGCCGCGATCGGATCCGATAGTGAGAGCCTCGTCCGCCTCATGCCGGACGATGCCGACGCCACGCGCAGGGTCCTCCAGACGGCCGGGCTCCACTTCGAGGAGCGTCTCGTCCTCGACACCTTCCTCCCGGACGAACCCGGGGCTCTGGCTGAGGTCGCGCAGCGGCTCGCCGACGCGGGTGTCAACATCGATTCGATCTACTTGCTCCACTCGAATGCCGAGGGCCTCCACTTCGCGGTGACCGTGGACGACCCCCAGGCGGCACGCGCCAACCTCGGCTGAGCTACCCGGCTGCGGAACGTCGCAGGACGCTGAACCCACTGCGCTCCCACGGCGCCCCTCTGGCTACATCCCGCATTCGTTGGTGTCGCCATCGCTGGCTTCAACCGTCACGCCTCCAAGCACGTCGGCGACCCTTGCTCGAATTCGGTTCACGTTCGGAATGGGGTAACCCCCAGGCGTGCGGCCGCTGTTGTACGTGGGTGGGACCAGGCCGACGGTGGAGACCTGCTCGAGATTGACGCCGCCCAACACGTCGATGAGATCCGGGAGGAATGCCACAGGGATGTCGGTGACGACGGAGCGCTCGACGACGTCGGCGAGTGTGTGGAAGGAGCGGGCCAGCGTCAATGGATCCAGCTGATCAGCGGCTGCCCGAACCAAGCACCGCTGGCGCTGCATCCGGTCGTAGTCGGACGAGCCAATCCTCCACCGTGAGTAGGCGAGGGCTTCAAGGCCTGTGAGGTGGTTCATCCCCGGTTCCACGTTCACACGCGCCTTCGGCGATCCCTCCGACGGGGCGGACACTGCGACGTGATACGGCTCGGTGACCATCACATCAACACCGCCGATCGCATCGACGACCTCGACGAACCCCTCCATGTTGACCATGACGTAGTAGTCGATACGCAGGTCGATGAGGTGGGCGACGACGTCGCGAAGAGCAGCGAGACCGGGATCCGGCGTACTCGGGTACGTATCCGTCCAATCCACGGTGTTCTCGTGAACGCGGTTGAGCATCTCCGGGAAACAGCGACACGATTTGAACCGTGGTTTGTCTGGGATTCCGTCGCCGTTGCGGTCGGTCCACGTGTCGGGGAAACCGTCGCCGTCGTCATCGACCTCCTCCTTCTCAATGGCTTCCCTTTCGAGTTTGACAAACGAACTCTGGAACTCCGGCGGCAGTGGCACTCGCTTGAAGTTGCGCGGGAGACCGAACAACGCAGCTTCGCCACTCTCGATGTCGAAGGTCGCCACGATCATGGAATCGGTCCGCAATCCCTCCCTCCCGGGACCTTCATCGGCACCGACGAGCAGCATGGTGAGCCGGTCCCCCGCCACTCGTTCTTCATACGGGAGGAGAGGCGCCTCCGGCACTGGTGGGGCGACGATGTCGACCCACACTTCAACCGCTTCAGGATCGCCGATGCCCGGACGGAATACGAGGTTGCGTGCCGATCGACTGGATTCAAAGACCACCGGTTCCGACGGATCCGAACGCTTCTCGAGCGGCTCGGACTCCCGGATCATTTCGACGGTCATGACTTCCTGGATCGGTTCTTCCGCGGCCACGAACACCGATTCGAGGAGCGTGATGCTGCGGACCGCGTACGACGCGGCGGCGATCTGCGGCGCTGCCACCACGGCGACCAAAAGGGCGACCAGTGAGGCGGCAAGGCCAAGAGATGGGCGGCGCCCTCCCGCGACCACGTATGCGTCGATGACGGCCACCACACGCCACGCGAGCACGGCGGCGTTCGCTGCGAGCGAGATCCGAAGCAGGGTCGGCTGGACGACCCAACCGAGCAGTGAACGAAGCCCGAGCGAATCGGTCGCCACACCGATCGTCACTCCGACGAGCGCGAGCAGGATCGGAACGAGGAAGACCAGTGAGCGGAGACGACGACCGGCGTACCACTGGCCCGCACCGGGGAGGACGGCGGACAGCACTGCTGCGGCGATCGGCGATCGCCCTGACCCGCCTCCCACCGTGCGCCCTCCGGTCATACTCAGACGTTACGCCGCGATTCCGAGGTCTGCACGCCCGGGCAAATGATCACACCATGTCGACGGCGCTGATCGCCCATGCCGTCCCGTCCTGCGGATCTTCCACGGCGAGGTGGAGTGCCCACCCGCCGACGGCATCTCCCGGGTCCCAGAGCACCCACCGAAGCTCGGAAGCCTCATCGAGCACCGACGCGTCGTCCGGGATCTCGTCGTAACCGAGGAGAGCGGCGAGCACCCACCATGCCAACGTCCGGCCAACCGGCGTGCCGCGCCTGCTCCCGAACGCCCCGCCACTTGCGCCGGTCCAGACCATTGCCGAGAGCGCCTCGGCGAGATCCACGTCGGCGACACGGGCGCGATGGGGTCCGAGAGCTCGGATCGCACCGAGCGCGTCACCCTCCACCTGGATGACATCCGCGTGTCCGCTCGACTCGTCCCACCAGGGCCGGACCAGCGCCAGCAAGGCTTCACCCGCGCCTTCATCGTCGACAACCTCGAAGGTGTCGGGAAGGTCGACCCACTCAAGCGGGCTTCGGTCACCTTCTGGGAAGTCGGCACCGTCAGCTCGGTATACCGCGGTGGGGTACGTCGGCTCCCACGGTTCGATGGTCGGCGGTATCTCGAGGATGCGATCATCGATCGAATCTGGAGCCACCATGTCTCCACAGATCGAGCGTTCATGACCGATCAACGCCCGCAACGTCGGGACGGTGACGAGCGGCTCCAGCTGACTCCACGAGTGGCGCGACGCTGCGACCTCCCACAACGGCCCTGGACCGTATCGTCCCTTGCCGTCTCCGAGTACCGCAACGGCTCGATCCGGCGGCCCGTCGAGTGCAAGCCGGTATTCGGCGTACTCTGCCGGGCCCCACACCTGTTTCCCTCGCTCGACCGCCTCGCGGCACCGATCCCTCATGGTCTCGATGCCGCTCCAGTCGCGGGCGATCACGAGGCCGTCCACGAACCGGACGAGGCCGTCGAGGTCACTTGATTCGATGAGCGCGGTCAACGCCTCGTCTTGCACACGCAGACGTTAGGCGAAACCTTGGGAAGGCACCGGGCCAGGGAAGCGTGGTGCCATCCGAGTCGTCCTAGTCTTCCGCTTCCCCTCCTGAAAGACTCCCGTGGGCATCCGCTGTGGCATCGTTGGACTCCCGAACGTCGGCAAGTCGACGCTGTTCAACGCGCTCACCCGCGGTGAGATCCAGGCGGAGAACTACCCGTTCTGCACGATCGAGCCGAACCTCGGTGTGGCGTTCGTTCCTGATGAGCGACTCGCCAAGATCGCTGCGCTGGTTCGTCCCGAGGAGATCGTGCCGACGGTGGTCGAGTTCGTGGACATCGCCGGGCTCGTCGAGGGTGCCTCGCAGGGCGAAGGACTCGGCAACCAGTTCCTCCATCACATTCGCGAGACCGACGCGATTGCGCAGGTGGTGCGCTGTTTCGACGATCCGAATGTGGTGCACGTGTCCGGTGACATCAATCCGATCTCGGATCTCGAGACGATCGACACGGAACTGGCGCTCGCGGACCTCGAGGGTGTGGAGCGGGCCATCGACAAGGCGGAGCGCAAAGCACGAGCCGGGGAAAAGGACGCCGCCGCGATGCTCGCGGTGTACGAGCGCCTTCAAGACCATCTGTCGGAGGGCCGGCCGGTCCGGTCGATGACGTTCACCGACGCCGAGCGCCTCATCGTGCGCGATCTGTTCCTCCTCACGGCGAAACCCGCCATGTACATCGCGAACGTCGACGAGGCTGGCCTTGGCGAGAACCCGTACGTCGACGCAGTACACGAGTACGCGGCGCACGAGGGTGCGGACGTTGTGGTGATCTCGGGCAACCTCGAGGCGGAACTTGCGCTGCTCGATGACAACGACCATGACGAGATGCTGTTGGAGTACGGCCTCGACGAGCCGGGTCTCAACAAGGTGATCCGCGCGGCCTACCACCTGCTCGGGTTGCGCACGTTCTTCACCGCCGGAGACAAGGAAGCCCGAGCGTGGACGGTGAAGCAGGGCGCTACGGCCCCGCAGGCCGCCGGGGAGATCCACACCGACTTCGAGAAGGGTTTCATCCGAGCCGAGGTGATCTCGTACGACGACTTCGTGGAGTACGGCGGTGAGCTGGGAGCCAAGGATGCCGGCAAGTGGCGCCTCGAAGGACGCGACTACATCGTCAAAGAAGGCGACCTGATCTTCTTCCGCTTCAACGTGTGACGAAGAATCGAAGATTGACGACATGAAGGCCGACCTCGTGAGGGTCGCAACCTTGATCGGCCGAGACACGATGCGCAGGTCAAGCTGCGGGCAGCCACCGACGGCCGCACGAACCGCAGCCACATCGAAGAGGCATCCAACGACTGGCTCGTGAACAATCCGGTGGATCACACGACGTCGAAGACCGCGATCAGATAGCGGGCCCCGCCATGGGCGGTGACCTACCGCGAAGCGAGCCTGTTGCCGAGCTTGGTACCGGGGCGTAGCCTGAAATGGTGAGACCTTGATCGCATGTGGGGTCGCAACTCGACGGGTTTCCCCCAATGCCGTGCATCAGAGCCATACGATTGCTGGCTGTCGTGACCGTGGTTCTCGTCGCCGTCGTGGCATGCGGCCGGTCGAGGGCACCACCTGACGATGTGACCGTGAACAACGGAACCCCTCGCCGGATAGAGCTGGTCGCATGGGCCGCTGATGCATTCCAATCCTCGGGGTTGCGCTGGCCCCCCGTCCACGAAATATCATTCCCGCCAACCAACGGGTGCAGGGGCGGGTTGATGGGGAAGTACACCAGCACCGACGAAGGCTGCCGCATCGAACTATGCGCCGTCGGCGGACTGTCCAATCAAGAAGGCGCATTCCCGCTGACCACCAAACACACACTTCTCCACGAACTCGGTCACTGCTGGGTCGATGCGTTCGTAGACGACCTAGCAAGAGTGCAGTTCATGGACCTTCGTCAACTCGAATGCTGGCACTGCGACACCTTCTGGCACGTCAAGGGATTCGAGCATGCCGCCGAGGTCATTGCATGGGGAGTGAGCGACACCTTCTACTACGTTCACGTATCGCCTCGCGACTGCCAATCCATGAACCGTGCCTTCATGCTGCTCACAGGCCAGCAGCCGCTTCGACGGCTCGCCGACTGCTCAGACGAACTGATCGACAGCTTCCATTAGAACAGCCACGCCTCCACCTCAACACCCGCACACATCGGCACCTATGGGCGGCACGTCGGACCATACAGAGTGCCCGTTGTGGGTGGCCACGGTCGGGGCGACTCATCGTGGGCTAGAGCCGTAGGACCCTGGCTGCATGTTGGCTGCCAGGCGATGGTTTGAGGGACGGTGCTGGAGAACGGTGAGGAGTTCCACACATGCAGCCGCTCACCCTCCGCTTTCTGATCCCACTCACCTTGGTTGTGCTGCTGTTGGCTTCATATGGCGACACGGCCTCAGCCCTGGGTCCATCGGCCGAGTATCGCCTTACCCTGGGTGACGGCGACGAATCATGTGCGATGCGGATAGTCTCAGTGTGGGACCTCAACGACCAAGACCTGATCATTCGCGAATCCATCTTCTACCACCCCGACACAATCTTCGATTGCGGCTGGGAACCCGCAGATACGTAGCCGCCCATACCGGCGCCTATAGGCTGCATGAGGGAGCTGACACGGTTTCGGCCGCGGCACTGGACGTCACGACCCGTCGACGATGTTTCGGGTGAGTCCGGTTCCGAAGTCCACAGCTCGGAGGCCGCAATCATCGTCCAGGACGGTCACCTCAATCCCGTTGCCGTCGTCAATGACGTCAATCTCGTAGGTGCCAACTTCGTCCGCGCACGCATCAGTTGCTGCGTCAGGATTCAGGGTCAGGATGCTTCCGTCGGTCGACCAGGTGCCCCACTCCAGATCCGCCTCCGAAGGGTTGGGCACCGTTTTGAGCCCGCAGATCACCCGCAACAAATCGGCACATGCGGGCGATCAGTTGGCGGGTTGTTGATGACGGTGGTGGATTCGCCAGGTGACCAAGGCGGCAATGGAGAGGGCCGCGAGTCCGATTGCGACGAGTACCAGGGTGACATTGGGTTCGAGTCCTTCGGCGATGAGTGAGACGTTGTCGAGCCCGTCGGACGGGTATGGGCGGATGGCTTCGGCAACGGCTGGGCTGTTGAGGCTGTACGCGTCCTGGCCCGCGTCGGTGAATACGAATGTCGAGACGCCGTTGGGAGCGAGGAAGATTGTGATGCCGCCTGCACCGGACATGAACGGGACCTGGAAGTATGTGCCGGTTTCGGTTTGGTGGGCGATGCTCCAGAACGATGCGTGGTACGCCTGATCGCCGTCCGTGAAGGTCTTCCCGGTTGGCAGGCCCGCGAGTTGGCCGGATCGGTAGAGGGCGTCGTCTGTTCGTGTCGGGTGGAGGAGTTGCTCGCCGTTGTACGCCCCGCTGTTCTGGAGAAGGGTGACAATCTTGGCGACGTCGTCGATGGTGAGCCTCAGGCCGGATGCCATGTAGGGGACACCGCCCGTGCCGTCATCGGTGGGGATGGACATCATGGTCATGTGGTGGACACCGATCGGGCGGAATACCTCTTCGGTCAGCTTCTCCCACAGGTCGACGTCTGATCCTTCGTTGGTCTTGACGAAGGCGTCCATGGCTGCAGCGAGGACGAACGTCTGTGACGACGTGTATCGCACGACCTCGTTTGGTCCCCACGCATAGTTGTCGGCGGCGAACGCGGCATCGAGTTTGCCGGTCACGGTCTCAGCGAGGTAGAACTTCCGGTAGTTCGGGCCGGACTCGTTCGCATCGATGTCGTACGGGCTTCGGTCCGGCGAGTTGTCGCCGACACCAGTCGCCATGTTCAGGACATCACCGAACGTCACGTCGGCCCAACCGTCGTGGTCGACGGTGACATCGAGATAGTCGGCGATGCGTAGATCGAAGACGTCGTCGCCGTACTTCTGGGCGAGCCACAACATCGCGACGCCAGCCCCGATCGACTTGCTCACCGATGCCGCACCGTGCTGCATGTAGCGGGGGTAGGGATAGTCGCCGGAACGGGTCCGGCTTGGCTGCAGATACACGACGCCGTCGACAACGACTCCTGCCGCACTGATCTCTTCTGCCGCCAGACCGGCCGTGAACGAATCGAGGACATCGCTGTCCACCGTCGCCTCGAGATCAGACCAGTCAGCCACCGACACGTGATCGGCGACCTCGTCAATGAAGCTGCTCGCCAGTTCTCCGGTCTCGTCGACGACCCGCGGTTCATACTCCGCTGGCACCTGGCCCCACATGTCGTAGATGTCGCCGTCTGGAGCCGTCTCCTGCGTGATCTGGAACCGGAACGCCGACACGGTCGTGTCGTCGAACACGAACGTGGCGACCCCGTTGTGGGTTTCACCGGCACCGAACTGCCGGTCGGGAGGACTCCCGAGCACGAAAGGGAACGAAGCCCGCGACCATCCATCGTCTCCCGGCTCCGACCAGACCCGGCCCGGCGACAGGATCAGCGACCAGTTCCCGGGATTGACAATGATCGAACGATCAGAAGGAACGAGATAGCCGTCAACTGCGACGAAACCGACCGAGAACCCCGGGAAGAACCGCTGAGTCGTGTACGCATAGGAACTCCGCTGCATCTCGACGCGCGGCACCGTCAAAACCCCCTCGAACCGATGAAGAGCCGCACCCGACTCCCCAACCGGCAGGAACCACGAATAGTCGACAACCTCCACACCCCCGCTGTCGGGCGACATCAGTTCGGACACCGTGAGCTCGCCACGAACCTCACCTGCATACAGACAAGGACTCGCCACAAGCACCATCAGACCCGACACAGCAAGAACCCCGACCAACAGAAACGAGAACCGCAGCAACCACACACGACCACCAACGACCATCCCACCAGATGCGACCGAGCGCCGCCGAAACAGAGTCGATGAGCCTTTCACAGACATCCACCTCCGATCGTATCCACCACCCCCACCGACGACAGGGCCAATCGACCCCCCCGCCACACCCGCCGCCCACGCCGGCACCCATGGGCGGCCAGGCACGCTTGTCGGTTGATCACTCTGCGGACAGTCTCAGTTGATCGGATGGCGGCGTGCCGACCAGTAGGCGGCGATCCAGAAGAACCCGAACGCTCCGAAGATCACAGCCGACCAGATGCGCTCAGCGGTCGCCTCTACGGAGACAGCACGAACGACGAAGACGATCGAGGCAGCAATACTCAGAATCCCGAGGATCAGGAATCCAGTTGGCGGGAAGGATGACTGCCGAGCCATGACTCCTCCATTCCGTCGCGAATTGTGATTGTCCCGTTCCACCCGGACATCACAAGGGACATAGGTCACGACCGGGTTCACCATGGGCCGAGAAGACACCACACTTCGTGCCCCACTACCCGTCCATATCGGCTGTCGGCTCAGGGGGTCATTGCAGCGCTTCGGCGAGTTTGGCTGATGGTGTCATCCATTCGAGGGTTTGTCGAGGCCTGGTGTTGAGTGAGTAGGCGGCTTGGTCGAGGTCGTGCCGGCTATGTTGGGAGAGGTCGGTGCCTTTCGGGAAGCACTGGCGTAGTAGGCCGTTCGTGTTCTCGTTCATCCCGCGTTGCCACGGCGATTTGGGGTCGCAGAAGTAGACCCGGACACCGGTCGCGACCGTGAACTGTGCGTGTTGGGCCATCTCTTTGCCCTGATCCCAGGTCAACGATTCCCAGAGATGCTCCGGGAGACGCTTCACGGTGGCTTCGAGGGCGATCCTGACGGCGTCGGCGGTGTTCCCGTTGGGCAGCGAGAAGAGCATCACGTAGCGGGACCAGCGTTCAACGAGTGTTCCGATCGCTGTCTGGTTCTTGCCCATGATCAGATCGCCTTCCTAGTGACCCGGCACGGCACGATCCTCGACCTCAGCGGGTCGTTCCGAGATCATGACCATGTCACGGATCTGGCCCTTCGTCGATGCTGGTCGGCC
>Ga0272442_10003082_pt1:0-20000 | contig 23605 bp, 19 predicted proteins | sample SSMForm2O_FD_200262 | JGI IMG/M metagenome (GOLD analysis project Ga0272442, IMG submission 200262) | Marine sediment archaeal communities from Little Sippewissett salt marsh, Falmouth, MA, United States - SSM-Form-2O | ecosystem: Environmental > Aquatic > Marine > Wetlands > Sediment ...
TATACTAGCTTCTGACTTCTGACTTCTGACTTCTGACTTCTGACTTCTGACTTCTGACTTCTGACTTCTGACTTCTGACTTCTGGCCCTTTTTGCTTGCCTGAACAGCCTGTCTGCGGTAGAATAAATGAATTTTATGGAAAATAATTCTACCTTTTATTTTAATCTTTCCACAGTAGACAATATCGGGGTCGGGTTTTTTAAATATTCCCTTTCTTCCCAAAGGCCGCTTATAATCTTTAATAATTTCCTTTCGGAAATGCTTGGTTTTGATAATGATGATGAATTAAAGGAAAAAGGATTTCTTTCTTTTTTTGCTTTGGAAAAAGACAGAGAAAATTTTGTTTCTTTAATTAATGAAAATACCAGAGTCCATTTTTTTGAGACCAGGTTCGTCAAAAAAGACGGAACTTGTTTCTGGGTGGCGATTACTGCCTCTTTGATCAGGAATAATGATGACGACCCTTATGTGGAAGGGATTGTCGAAGACATTACTGCTCACCGCGAGATGGAGGATAAACTGGCCATGGAGAGAGATTCTCTGCAGAGCCTTCTGGATAATATCCCTGATGCCGTGTATTTTAAGGACCGGGCCTGCCGCATTACCAAGGTCAATAATTTTTATGCCCGGGGCGTAGGCCTTAAACCGGAAGAGATCATCGGTAAAACCGATTTTGATTTTTATCCTTATAATCAGGCTAAGGAAATGTTTGATGACGATAACCGGGTCTTGAACACCGGAGAACCGATCATTAATAAGATTGAAAAAATACTTCTGGCTGACGGTTCCTGGAACCAGGCTTTGACTACAAAGATACCGATGTATGACCGCAAGGCTTTGATCATCGGCACCATGGGTATTACCCGGGATATGACCTCTTATGCCCATTCGGAAAAAGAAAAACTGCAGATGGTCATGCGCGCTCTGGACGTGGTCAGCCGGGCCCTGGAAATGCGGGACCCGTATACTTCGGGGCATGCTCAAAGAGTGGCTTTTCTGGCTGAGACCATAGCCCGGGAACTGGGCTGGGATGAGGACAGGCTTCTGGCTCTGCGTCTGGCCGGAGAACTGCATGATATCGGAAAAATCGGCATTCCTCAGGACCTTTTGACCAAACCCGGACGTCTGACCAGGATTGAGTATCAGCTGGTCCAGGAGCATGTGGAAAAATGTCATCATCTGCTTAAAAATATTCAGTTTCGTTTTCCTCTGGATGAAATTGTTTATCAGCATCATGAACGGCTGGACGGGTCGGGTTATCCCCGCGGCCTTAAAGGTGAGGAAATACTGCCTGAAGCCAGGATCCTGGCTATCAGCGATGTGATGGAGGCAATGACTTATCACCGTCCTTACCGCGAAGCTCTGGGCGTGGAAAAAGCTTTGGCTGAGATCAAAGCCGGAGCAGGCACCAGATATGATAAAGAATTGACTGATGTGGTTTTAGCTATAATGGAACGTCACGGAAACAGCCCTTTCTGGCTTAATTCCTGAAAAAAAGACTTGAATTTTTTTCTATTTATGATGAAATAGTTCCTATGAAAGAAGTAAAAATATTTGCCAGAGCAGGTCAAGGAGCAATAACAACAGCAGCGATACTCGGTGAGGCTCTTTTTTATGAGGAAAAATATGCCTATGCGTTTCCTCATTTCGGCGCAGCCCGTATGGGCGCTCCCATGAATGCCTTTGTCCGTTTTGACGACAAACCGATACGCACCCGGTCGCAGATCTATGAGCCGGATTATACTATTGTTATTGATCCCTCTCTCATTGAGAGTGAAAAAGCATTTATTAACCTTAGACAGGGTGCCAAAGCAGTCGTGGCGGCCAGGGAAGATACAGTTATCCCTGAGGCCAAGGGGGTTGAGGTCTTTACCCTTCCCGCCGAAAAAATTGCTATGGAGATCATAGGCAGACCTTTTACCAACACCATTCTTATCGGCGCTTTTGCCAAAGTGACAGGGGAGATTACCCTGGAATCAGTCTTGAAAGTAGTAGAGGACAGGTTTAAAGCAAAGCCGGCCCTGTTAGATAAGAATCTTGCCGCAGTAAAGAAAGGATACGAAAGTGTATAGCGTTTTAGCCGCCAAAGCCAAGACTTCGGAAGCCAATAAAACCGGTTCCTGGAGATCCACGGAAAAACCCAGATTTAAACAGGAAGAATGTATTAATTGCGGGCTCTGTAAATTTATCTGTCCTGAAGGATGCATTGAAGGGACCGAGAAAAATGCTTATTCAGTAGATCTTGACTACTGTAAAGGGTGCGGGCTGTGTGTTTATATATGCCCCAAAAAAGATATAGAAATGGTTCCTAATCAGGACAAAGACTAGATAAGGTTACTGTTATGAAAAAATTTTTAGAAGGTTCCTGGGCTATGGCAGAAGCGGCCAAATTGTGCCGTCCCGGAGTAGTTGCTGCCTATCCGATAACTCCTCAGACACATATTGTTGAACATCTGGCTGAGTTTGTTGCTAACGGACGGCTTAAAGCAGAGTCTTTGACCGTAGAAAGCGAACATTCAGCCTGTTCCGTAGTTCTCGGTTCTCAGGCTGCAGGAGTCAGAAGTTTTACCTGTACCAGTTCTCAAGGTCTGCTTTTAATGTCGGAAGTCGTTTTCTGTGTTTCCGGTATGCGTTTGCCGGTAATGATGATCTGTGCTAACCGGGCGATTTCTGCTCCGATTAATATCTGGAATGATCAGCAGGATTCAATCGCTTTAAGAGATTCAGGCTGGATCCAGCTTTATGCCGAAAATAATCAGGAAGCAGTGGATATGGTCATTGCCGGTTACAAGATCGGCGAAAATCCCAGGATCATGCTTCCGGTAATGGTTTGCGTGGACGGGTTCATTCTTACGCATGGTATGGAAACAGTGGATATGCCTTCACAGGAGGAAGTCGATGCTTTCCTTCCTGCTTATAACCCTCCTTTTAAACTTGATGTTGATGATCCCATGAGTTTCGGACTTCTGGGTGATCCTTCGGTCTACACTGAAACCAGATATGCTCTGCATAAGACTCTTGAGGAGGTCCTGCCTTTAATTGATTCAGTAGGCAAGGAATATAAAGAAAAATTCGGACGGGACAGTATCCGTAAAATAGAAGAATATAAAACAGAAGATGCGGAAACCGTTCTGGTCGCCATGGGTTCTGTCTGCGGAACAATTAAAGACGTGGTCGATGCTGAACGGGAAAAAGGCAATAAAGTCGGGTTGCTTAAAATCGTATCTTACCGCCCTTTTCCTGAAGCGGAAATAGTCAAAGCTTTAGCCAAAGTTCCTTATGTGGGAGTGGTCGACAAAGATATTTCTCTCGGTGCTGCCGGAGCTTTGTACTCTGAGATCAAATCTGTTCTGGGAGCAGATAAAAAGATCAGCGGATTTATCAGCGGTCTGGGCGGAAGAGATATTAAATTGAGTACAGTCCGCTCTATGTTTACCGATACAAAAAAAGAAGTCAATCCCTGCAAATTTGTCGATTTGAACAAAGAATTGCTTTGGGACGAGTTCAAAGTCTGATAAAGAAGGATTAAATATGAGCAGAGAACATTTTGAAGAAAATTTTTATGTTTCAGGACATACCGCTTGTGCGGGATGCGGGCAATCTATGGCTGTCAGGATTGTGATGAATGCTGCCGGTAAAAATACCATGGTGGCTAATTCTACCGGATGTCTTGAGGTTTTTTCTACCAAAGCACCTGAAACCGCGTTCGGTCTGCCCTGGGTTCATTCTCTTTTTGAGAATTCAGCCGCAGTAGCCAGCGGTATTGAAGCAGCTCTTAAATTTCAGGGAAAATTGGATGATATCAGAGTTATATCTCAGGCCGGAGACGGCGGTACCGGAGATATCGGGCTGCAGGCCATTTCCGGAATGCTGGAAAGAGGCCAGGATGTCCTTTATGTCTGTTATGACAATGAGGCTTATATGAATACAGGCATACAGCGCAGCGGATCTACTCCTTTTTATGCGCATACTACAACAACTCCTAAAGGTAAATATTCGCATGGTAATCCCCGTCCGAAAAAACCGATGGTGGAGATATGCGCTGCTCATCATATCCCTTATTCAGCAACAGCTTCTGTGGGAAATCCCAAAGATGTGGAGCGTAAGGTGAAAAAAGCGCTTTCTATCAGAGGGCCTAAATATTTGCAAATACACGTTCCCTGTCCTTTGGGTTGGAAATGTGATTCCAGTAAAACTCTGGAAGTGGCAAAATTGGCGGTTCAGACCGGTCTTTATCCTTTGGTCGAGTATGAATACGGGAAATTGGCCAAGGTTACTAAAATACCTTCAGCCAGGCCGGTTCAGGAATATCTGCAAACCCAGGGACGTTTCCGCCATTTACTTAAAGATGAAGAAGCCTTAAAGGAAGTTCAGGCGGTTGCGGATAAAAATATCGAATATTACGGATTAAAGTAATCAGAACGGAGGAAAAATTATGGCGAAAATTATTATTGATGAAAATGCCTGTGTAGGCTGCGGTCTTTGTGTGAATAATTGTCCTGATTGTTTTGAAATGGGCGAAGACGGAGTGGCTAAAGTAAAAGAGTGTGATATGTCGGATTCCGATCTTCAGGAAGTTGCCTCACAGTGCCCGGTCAATGCGATCGTGATCGAATAATTAAATATTAGAATTTGAATATTGCAGCGGATAGCTTTTAACGAGCTATCCGTTTTTTTTTGTCCGAGCAAACAGAATAATAGAAGCGAGGACAAAACCCTGAAGGTCTGCAGGTAAAAGGGTGAAGCCGTTTTACCTGCTATACAGCGGCCGAAGGGTAAGTGACAGCAAACAGAATAATAGAAGCGAGGACAAAACCCTGAAGGTCTGCAGGTAAAAGGGTGAAGCCGTTTTACCTGCTATACAGCGGCCGAAGGGTAAGTGACAGCAAACAGAATAATAGGACTTTGGATCCCCTCCCGAATTGCTGCGCGGTATACGTCTATTGATGGATATATAATTATGCCTAACCATATTCACGGAATAATAAATATTGTAGGGGGCGAGCCGTGTCTCGCCCCTGATCTCCATAATCAATATTCAAAAAACGATCAAATAAATAATAAAGGGCAGACACATGGGTCTGCCCCTACAATACCTCGAATTATTCAATGGTTTAAAACCATGACCACAAATCAATACATACGTTATATGAAAAATAATAATTCCCTACAATTCCAAAATCATCTCTGGCAACGTAATTATTACGACCACCTAATCAGGAATGATAAATTATTAGATAAAATTCGTCAATACATTGCTAATAATCCGCAAACCTGGGATGAGGACGAACATAATATCAAAAATTATTCTATAAAGGGCAAGGCATGCCTTGCCCCTACAGGACAATTCTAATTATTTTTGATATTTTATCTTTATCTTATTCGGGCGGGGAGACCCTGCCCCTACACATTTTTTTTACATTACCATCGGCCATAGACCATCGACTATCGACCATTGACCATCGACCATTTTGATACGGGCTTCGTAACCTTAACCGATAAACTGTTTTAGTGTTTATTTAAAGACAGAGTGGAATATTTTCAGATCAGCTTCTTTGGCGATCTGCTGGATGAATTTGATCCTTGCCATCAGGTCTTTTTGACTGAGAAGTTTTTCTTGGTAGGAATTTTTTTCCTCAATGAATTTTTTTTCGTCAATAGATTGAAAATCAATAAGCTGAACCAGGTAAACTCCTTTAGGCATGCTGTAGACCTCAGGAATAATATCTTTTTTTTCCGCGGAAAAGACTGCTTTGCTCAGGTCTTCGTTAAGTCCGACTCCTTCGATATAATCAAAATATTTGAAGAAATCGGTTTCTTTACATTCGTAGTTGTTATTTTTAGCCAGGGTTTTTAAGCAGGTTATATCCTTTTGCTCAGCCTCAGAAAGTATCGCTTTCCCTTTTTCCAGAGCTGTTTTTTTTGTTTTCTGTTCTTTTATTTTCTGGCTCAGAGTGTCCTTTATCTCTGAGGCTTCGGGAATGCGCGCCTGGCGCTGGTCCAGCTTGGTAAAGATCAGGTATCCGTTATGGATTCTGGTTAAAGGACTGATCTGATTTTGTTCCAGACTAAAAGCCTTTTGTAAGACTTCCGGTTCCCAGCCTATTCCTTCGATAGGGCTTCGCACAGAAATAAAGTCTGTTTCTTTCAAGTCCAGTCCCTGTATGGATTCAGCTATGTCTGCGATCTTTTCTGCTTCGGCTACGGCATTTTCCAGATTTTCTTTGATTGAGGGATAATCGTTTTCATTTATATAAATATATTTGATCTTTACTTTTGGTTCTTCCCTGAACTGGTCTTTATTTTTTTGATAAAAAGCGTCTATCTGTTCGTCGCTTATTTCTATTTCGGGTCCGATCTGATCAAAGGGGATTTCCAAATAAGCGATTTTTGCTTTTTCATTATCTTTTTTGTAAGCATCAAGTATTTCTTCTTCAGATACATCTACCGAAACATAATTTTCAAAAAGACGGTTGATGGACAGTTTTTTTCTCAGGTATTCTTCGTAAGTGCGGGGAGATATTCTTAACCGGTATTTAACAAATTGATTGTACGCCCTGGGGTCGAGTTTGTCCCCGCCGAATAAATAATTCTGCAGGGCCAGTACTACTTCCCGGTCGGAAATATTGATGTTGTCCCGGGCTGCCTTCCAGAGCAGCAGATAATACTGCCAGGCCTGCTGTTCCATGACCGGGGTGTTGATGTTCTTGGGCCGGCGTTCTCCGGAATTGATCAGCATGTCAATTCTGGCCAGTTCCAGGTATTTTCTGAATTCCTGGCTGCTGACATCATGTCCTTTGATGCTGGCCAAAGTGTTTTTTTTATTGGAAGACAAAGATGCTGCTCCGAAAAAAACAAAGGCCGGGACGATTATTATGACCAGAGCCCAGAGTATCCATTTAATGTGGTGATTTTTAAGCGCATTCAGCATAGATACTATATTACAAATAAATTAAGATAATAGCAAGTTTTTTTTACAATGGTTTTTACGGACATTAGTTGTATTTATCCATTGACAAAGGAAATTTTTGTTTATATATTAATTTATTGAAACTTATTGTTTTAACTAAAAGGAGGTATTTGAACATGGAAGAAAAGAAAATCGAAACTCAGACTCAGGAGCAGGCCCAGCCTGAGGCCAAGTCAGCTACTTTTAAATATGTGCTTGCTGTTGTTTTTTCCGTGCTTGGTATCCTGGCTGTATTCGGCTGGTGGTCTGATCTGATGACTTTGATCAAAGGTGCGGTCGGAATTATCCTGATCCTGGCCGGTGTGATTACTTTTGCCATTGCCAAGGAATAATCTGAGAAAGGGTTTTGTCAGTTCAAGCAGGCCTTGTTATTCGGGGCCTGCTTTTTTTGCGCCGCAGGCAATACTTGTGACATGTGATTTGTAACTTCACTCGACCGAAGTCAACCCGAGAAGAGAAACGGTATCCCGGATGTCCGAAGAAGACCACTAAAGAATATGCCGGACATAGTCACTTTGTTTATCTGTGTTTATCCTTGTCTTTCATCAGTGTTCATCTTAAATAAATAATTACAATATTGATTTATATTGAGTTTTATCTATAATAACAATAATCGAGGTTATAAAATATGAAAATAGGATTAGCTTTAGGCGGAGGCGGAGCCCGGGGATTTTTTCATATCGGTGTACTCAAGGTTCTGGAGACTCTTCCCGTAAAGATCGATTATATTTCAGGAACTTCTGCCGGAGCCCTTATCGGGGGGCTGTATTCTCTGCATCCTGATGCGTATTGGCTGGAAGCGCTTTGTCTGGATATTCTTGATAAATATAGCAAGGAATTGGCTCCGCTGAAGACTTTTTCTTCCCAGTCCCAGGTAGAACAGAGAAAATTATTTTTGGAAAAATCTTTTAATTTCGTTAAAGATTTTTATCTCTGGAATATGCGCATGGTTAAACCCTTTTTGCTTGATCCCCGTCCTTTTATCCGTTTTTTCAGAGATTTTTTCGGCACCAGCACTTTTTCCGACTGTGCCATCCCTTTTGTCTGCTCAGCGGTCGATCTTAATGAAGGTAAATTGTGTACTTTATCCCAGGGCCTTTTATCCAAGGCAGTGATGTCTTCCTGCAGTTATCCGGGGGTTTTCCCTCCGGTAAAGACTAAAGGAAAGACATTTATTGACGGAGGGGTGCTGGCTCCGCTTCCGGCTGATCTGCTTAAAGATAAAACCGATTTTATTATCGGCATAGACCTGGAAATGCCGTGGGACGGGAAAAAGGAGATCAAAAATGCTTTAGAGGTCATGCTGACTTCAGACCGGGCACGTTACCAGAAGATAGTTGATCTTTGCCGTAAAGATGCTGATTTCCTTCTTTGTCTGGACAAACCTCTTTCCTGGACGGATTTTGACCGGGTTAAAGAGATGATCAGTGCCGGGGAGGAATATATGCATGAGCATAAAGATGAATTGATCTTAAACCTGAAAAGGGCCAGGGCCCGCTGTTTTCTGCCCTGGCTGAGCATAAAACACTGAGATCTATCCCGGGCAACAAGTGATTGCCTGCTCCGGGAGCATGTACATCGGCCCTTTTTTTCTTCATTTTTTTTTCATCTGTGGTAGAATTATTAGTCCTAATAACAGAATAAATAAACATAATCGTTTTTTAAATTTAAGGAGGGGTTATGCAGGCAGTAATCAATGCGAAAAAAATGTCTCTGACCGCTGCAGTTTTTGCGGTCATCGGGTTTGCTTTTGTTCAGGCTTTAGCTGCGCAGGTCAAAATACCGCTTTTTTTTACTCCTGTGCCGGTTACCATGCAGACTTTGCTGGTCTTGCTTGGTATTGTATTCCTTGAAAAAAAAGCGGTTATTTGCCAGGCTCTGTATATAACAGCAGGCGCTTTAGGCGCTCCTTTTTTTACCTGCGGTGCCGGTCCGGCTTTTCTCCTGGGCCCTACCGGAGGTTATCTTTTCGGGTTTTTTGCCGCAAGTCTGGCTGTGCCTTATGTCTTGAGCAAAAACCGGACAAATAAAAAAAATTTTGTTTTTGTTTTTATCTGTTTGTTTTTTGCTTTATCGGTGATTTATTTTTTCGGTATGGTCTGGTTGAAGTTTATGCTGGGCCTTTCTCTGAAAACTGCTTTTTTTCTGGGTGTTTTGCCTTTTCTGCCCGGTGCTGCCTTTAAACTGGCTTTTGCTTCTTTTGCCGGATATTTTTATTTAAACAGAAAATGAGAAAGATTTTTTTGACCGGACTGGCAGCGATTATCCCCTTTGTCATAACTATTTATGTCATTGTGGGGCTGTTCCATTTTGCCGATAATATGCTCGGAGTATATATCAACAGTTATCTGGAGCATAATCTCGGCTATAGGGTTCCGGGAATAGGGATCATTCTCACTTTGCTGATTGTTTTTTCTCTGGGAGTTTTGATCCGTTTTTCCCGGATGCGTTTTCACCGCTGGATGGAAGCTTTATTTTTGCGTATTCCTTTTGTCCATAAGATTTATTTCCCGGTTAAAAAGATCATAAATTTTCTTTTTTTCGAACCGAACAGAAATTTTCAGAAAGTAGTGCTTATGGAATATCCCAGAAAAGGGATTTATTCTCTGGGGTTTGTCACCAATACTTCGGGCCGGATATTCCGGGAAAATCTGAACCGTGAGACTTTTAATGTTTTTGTCCCTTCGTCTCCGTCCCCGGTAACGGGATTTATGCTGGTTGTGCCTAAAGAAGAGTTGATTTTTTTGGAAATGGGCGTGGAAGAGGCGATCCGGCTTATTGTTTCCGGCGGATTTTTGAATCCCCATGATCTGAGATGAAAAAGCTTTTTATCTTTGACGTTGACGGTACTTTAGTGGAGGCTTACCGCGCTATCAGGCAGAGCCTTAATCATGCTCTGGTAGAATTGGGTTATAAAAAAGAGGTCTCCCTGGAAACAGTTAAATATTCCGTGGGCAGAGGCGATGTGCTTTTTATAAAAAAATTTTTTAAACTTGCGGAACGGGAAAAGGCACTGGAGATTTACCGCAAACATCATAAAAAAAGTCTGCTTAAACTGGTTAAGGCCGCGCCGCTGGCCCGTCAGACACTGTATTCCTTGAAAAGGAAAAAAAAACTGATTGCGGTTGCCTCTAACCGTCCGACTCAGTTTACGGAAATAATTTTAAAGCAGACAGGATTAAAAAAACATCTTGACTATGTGCTTTGTGCTGATAAACTCGAAAAACTCAAGCCTGATCCCGCAATTTTATTCCGGCTGATGGAAAAGTTCAAGGTCAGGCGGGAGGAAACAGTGTTTATCGGGGATATGGATATTGATATGCTTACGGCAAAAAAGGCCGGAGTGGAAAAAGTATTTATCAAGGGAGGATCGACTCCTCTCTCTGCTTTGAAAAAAGATTACGGAAAGATCAGGGTAATTGCTTCATTAAAGGAGGTTGTTGAGGTCTATGGGTAAATATTATCTCGATGATGAAGGGCGTTTTATTGTAGAAGAATATAACCGGGAATATCCTTTTTCTAATTTTTTGCCGGCGATCAGCGGTGTCTGGGGTATACCTTCCTGGGCTTTTTTCGTTAACCGGGGGCAGGGAATTGTCAGTATGGGGGTTAAAGATAAGGATAATTCTATTTTGGAATTTTTGCCGGCTAACCGGGCTTATCAGTCTGCGCCTGTTTTAGGCTTCAGGACTTTTGTAAAATTCAGAGACGGTAAAATATATGAGCCGTACCGTCTTCATTATTCATCTTCGCCCAGGCAAAAAATGATCATTACCAGCCATGACTTGAGCCTGGAAGAAACAGGTGCGAGCTGCGGTCTGGAGTTCAGAGTTAATTATTTTACTTTGCCCAATATGCCTTTCGGCGCTCTGGTGCGTTGTTTGAGCATAAAGAATGTTTCCGGACGCAAACTTAAGTTCGATCTGCTTGACGGATTGCCTAAAGTCATTCCCTTCGGTTCCCGCGATATTTTCCTTAAATTTCTTTCCCGCACCCTGGAGGCCTGGATGACTTCCGATATCAAGACGATTTATGATAAAGAAACCGCTTTGTTTAAACTTTCGGTCGATCCGGAAGATGTAGCTTCCACCCAGCACATCGAGGGAGTTAATTTTTCCACTGCGTTTTTTCAGGATAAAGAAGATATCGTCTCGTCGCAGATGATTGTGGACCCCTCTCTTATTTTCGGAGCTGATACCTCTTTTGAAACTCCCTTAAAGTTTGCCGGTAATGATTTTTCTTTATCGGAAAAACAGGTGATGTGCGGAAAAACTCCCTGTAGTTTCAGTTTTTCCCAGTTCAGTCTTGCTGCGGGAGAGGAAAAAACCCTGTTTACTGTGACCGGAGGCATGCTTCATGCCGATATGCTGAAAAGCAATCTTAAACCTCTTTCCCCTCAGTTTATTCTGGAGAAAAAAGAAGAAAATAAGGATCTGGTCGAAGGTCTGAAAGAGAATGCCTGGTGCGCTTCCGATTCTTATGAGTTTAACGAATATATAAGCTGCAGCTATCTGGATAATATCCTGCGCGGAGGTTATCCCTATATTTCGCATGATAAACATTCTTATTATGTCTTTTCCCGTAAGCACGGCGATCTGGAACGGGATTATAATAAGTTTAATTTTCTGCCTTCCTATTTTTCACAGGGAGAAGCTAATTACCGCGATATTAACCAGAACCGCAGGAATGATGTGTTTTTTACCCCTTCCATAGAAGATAAAAATATTGTTTCTTTTATGAACCTGCTTCGCCTGGACGGGTATAACCCTTTGCTGGTCCAGGGAGAGAAATATTATTTTCAGGAAGAGACGGTGATCGAAGAAGTGCTGAAAAAAGCCGGGATCAGCTCTGATCCTGAAATTATTGCCATGATGAAGAACGGTTTTTATCTGGGTGAGATCTTCGGTCTTTTGGAGCGTAAACAGATCAGGATCAGAAACCGGGAAAAAGTGGTAAACCTGTTCATGGATCAGGCCCGGTGCGAACAGCAGGCTGAATTCGGCGAAGGGTTCTGGATCGATCACTGGTTTTACAACCTGGATTTGATTGAAGGTTTCCTTTATTTTTACCCTGACCGTAAACAGGAGCTGTTTTTTGAAAAAGAACTTTTGTTCTGGGATGATTCTTTCCGGGTCAAACCTCGTTCCCTTCGCTATGTAGAGGAAAACGGCAGGATCATGCAGCTTAATGCGGTGGAAGAGGTGCCTGAGAAGAAAAAGCTCTTGTCCGAAGATGTCAAGTTCAGCAATTTTCTGCGTACGAAAAAAGGCAAAGGTGAATTATATACAGCTAATCTGATGGAAAAAATGCTGGCTCTTTTGCTCAATAAACTGGCTACCCTGGATTTTCAGGGTATCGGGATTGAAATGGAAGCCGGTAAACCGGGCTGGTGCGATTCTCTTAACGGTCTCCCGGCTTTGTTCGGATCTTCCTTGTGCGAAACCGTGGAATTGAGACGTCTGGCTGCAATGATGCGCGATATTGCCGAAGAATTTAAAATTGTACGCGAACAGGTTGTGTTTTGTGAGGAGCTTGACGAGTTTTTGTCTCAGATCGAAATACTGCTGCAGAATTACCTGAAATCTTCGTCTCCGGACAAAGATATGTGGTGGTGGGAAAAAGCCAATACTTTAAAAGAGCAGTTCCGGGAAAAAGTATTCTGGGGTATTTCCGGAAAACAGAAAAAGATATCTCTGGAATCTTTGTCCCGCATCCTGGATATGGTTTTGACTAAACTTGATGCCGGGATAAAGAGAGCTCAGGATAAAGACAGCGGGGTCTGTTACACTTATTTTTATTATGAGATCGTAAAATATATGAGAGACAGCCAGGGAAAGATAAAACCGGAAAAGGTTAAAGCTGTGCCTTTACCTTTGTTCCTGGAAGGTCCGATGCATGCTTTGCGCCTGGGCAAAGACCCAAAAGAACTGCATGCCCGGGTCAAAAAGAGCCGGTTGTTCGATAAAAAACTTAAGATGTACAGACTGAATACCTGTCTGGAAAATACTCCTTTTGAGATCGGACGCAGCCGGGCTTTTCCCAGAGGCTGGCTGGAAAATGAATCGATCTGGCTGCATATGGAATATAAATATATACTGGAACTGATCAAAAACGGTATGTATGATGAATTTTTCAAAAACCTGTATAATTGTTCGGTTTGTTTCCTTGACCCCAAAGTATACGGACGCAGTATCCTGGAAAATTCCTCTTTTCTCGCTTCCAGCGCCTATCCTGATAATGGTTTGTGGGGAAAAGGTTTTGTGGCCCGTTTGACCGGAGCTACTTCCGAGATCCTTTCCATATATATTTATATGTGCCTGGGTAAAGAACCCTTTTTCCTGGACCAGAGCGGTGCTCTTTGCGCGCGGTTCAGGCCTTTGCTTCAGGAAAGGTTTTTTACAGCCAGGGCCCATACTTTTACCTTTAAAGGGAAAAAGAGAAAATTCCCGGCTAACACTTTTGCCTTTAAACTGTTTTCCAAGACTCTGGTGGTTTATCATAACCCGCAGCGTAAAAACACCTATGCTTCAGGGATGCAGGCGGAAAAAATAGAAGTCCTGCGTAAAGGAGAGAAGATCAATATCCGGGGCGGGGTGCTTTCTTCTGCTTTAACCAGTGATTTAAGGGAAGAAAAAATAGACGAGATCCATGTTTATTTTTCTTAACCAGGTAAATTTTTTTCATTCAGAGGCAAATCCGGGTGCCGGGCCAAATTTATGATGTATTTATACTTTTTTTGTAGTAAAATACAACAAATTAAATAAATCGGTCTCAGCCGGTTAGTTAAAGAGAAAGCTGTGAGATAATTATGGGTATTATTGCCAGAATCCGTGAAGATATCCAGACTGTTTTCAGAGAAGATCCGGCTGCCCGCAACTGGGTTGAGGTTTTTCTTTGCTATCCCGGACTGCATGCTATCTGGGGATACCGTTTGGCCCATAAGCTCTGGCGTGCCGGGTTTAAGACCTGGGCCAGGCTGATTTCTCACATCATGCGTTTTTTCACCGGTATCGAGATACATCCCGGAGCCAGTATCGGCAGAAGATTTTTTATCGATCACGGAATGGGAATAGTGATCGGGGAGACAACAGATATAGGGGATGATGTGCTTCTTTACCAGGGAGTTGTCCTGGGAGGGGTATCACACGAACATGCCAAACGGCATCCTACTATCGGCAATCAGGTTGTGGTAGGTACAGGTGCGACTCTTTTAGGCCCGATTGTTGTAGGAGATGAGGCCAAGATCGGTGCCGGTTCCGTAGTCATCAGTGATGTACCTGCCTGTGCTACTGTGGTAGGGGTCCCGGGCCGGGCCATGATCGATAAAGAGACCAAGCATGTCAGCGGTGTACCGCTTGACCATAACAAACTGCCTGATCCGATAATCGAAGTAGTGCACAGACTGGAAAAAAGGATTGAAAATCTGGAAAAACAAAGAGAAATATGAAGACGATCAAGGAAATAAACGAAAAAATAAAAACAGGCCGGGCCGTAGTCTTTACTGCGGAAGAGATACCGGAACTGGTCCGGGAAAAAGGGGTAAAAGCCGCAGCTGAGTATGTGGATGTGGTCACTACCGCTACTTTCGGGCCGATGTGTTCTTCAGGCTGTTATTTTAATGTAGGTCAGCCTTTGCCCAGGATCAAATTAGGCGGAGGCAAAGCTGCTCTTAATAATGTTCCCTGTTATCCCGGCTTTGCTGCTGCTGACCTTATGATCGGGGCCAATGCCCTGCCTGAAGATGATCCCAGGAATAAGATCTATCCCGGAGAGTTTTCTTACGGCGGCGGCCATGTTATTCAGGACCTGGTCAGCGGTAAAGATCTGGTACTGGAAGCTCAGGCTTACGGCACTGACTGTTATCCCAGAAAACAGCTTAAGACCTATATTAATATCAAAGACCTTAATGAAGCGGTTTTGTTCAATATGCGTAATTGTTACCAGAATTATAATGTGGCAGTCAATGCTTCCAATAAACCGGTTTATACTTATATGGGCCTGCTTAAGGCCGGGCTGGGAAATGCAGTGTATTCCAGTGCCGGAGCTTTAAGCCCTTTACTTAACGATCCTTTGTATAAAACTATAGGTATCGGGACGCGTATTTTTCTCGCCGGAGCCGAAGGCTATGTGGCCTGGTGGGGCACTCAGCACAATCCTTCAGTGGAAAGGGACAGCAGAAAAATACCTAAATATCCTGCCGGCACTCTGGCTTTGATCGGAGATCTTAAACAGATGAATCCTGAGTGGCTTAAAGGCACTTCCATGTTCGGCTACGGCACGACTTTGAGTGTGGGCGTGGGTATTCCCATCCCTGTGCTGGAGGAGAAGATCATTGAATCCTGTGCTGTAAAAGATCAGGATATTTTTGCCCCGGTGGTGGACTATTCGCAAAACGGGACTAAAAAAAATCCGGACGTGCTTGGGCATGTCTCTTATGCTGAACTGAAATCAGGCAGAATATCCCTGCAGGGCAGAGAAATACCCTGCGGTACTTTATCCAGCCTGAAAAAAGCCAGGGATATCGCTGCTCATCTTAAGACCTGGATAGAAGAAAAAAAATTTTTCCTTACTGAAGCGGTGGCTGCGTTGCCGGGCCCGGCATCAGGATATAAGCTGCATCCTATGAAAGAGAGAAAGGTGAAAGATGCTTAAACATAAGGTCGTTGTCCATTTCCCTAAGGATCTGGTGGAAAAGCCTTTGATCTATAAACTGGTCAAGGAATATGACCTGGAGTTTAATATTTTAAAAGCTGAAGTGGCACCTAATGAAGAAGGTCTGCTGGTCCTGGAACTCAAAGGAGAAGATGACCGTGTTACCCGGGGCCTGAAATATCTGGAACAGGAAGGGCTGCGTATCCAGCCTCTTTCCCAGGATGTGAGTATGGACAAAAAAAAGTGTGTTGACTGCACCTTCTGCGTGCCGCTTTGTCCTACTCAGGCTTTGGTCAAAAATACTGATACGTTTGAGGTAGAGTTCATAAAGGAAAAATGCATTGCCTGCGGTATATGCATCCATATCTGTCCTTACGGCGCCATGTCCATAAAATTCTAAAACGCTGATTAGTCGTAGGGGCGGGTCTTGCGCCCGCCCGAGTCAAAGTGATATGATTGCCTGAAATTTTGAAGGATTTGATCCAGGCATAAAGGATATAGCATAAAGTATCAATAACGGAGGTTAAGTATAATGAAAGTCTTAGTTACCGGAGGAGCGGGATTTGTGGGATCGAATGTAGCCCGTATTCTTAAAGAACGGGGTGATGAAGTTTTTATCCTGGATAATTTTTCCCATTCGACTTTTAAAAATATTTTTGATCTGGACTGTGAAGTTATTTGCGGTGATATCCTTGATGATGATCTTTACAGCCGTTTGCCTCAGGTCGATGCTGTGATCAATGAGGCAGCAGTCACAGACACCACTCTTCTTGACGATACTAAAATGATGATGGTCAATTTTGAAGGTTATAAAAAAGTGCTGTCCTGGTGTTTAGAGAAAAAAACACGTCTGGTCCATGCCTCCAGTGCCGGCGTATACGGTAACGGGCCGACACCGATGTCTGAGACTCAGGCTCCGGCACCTTTAAATACTTATGCTTATTCTAAATATCTCTGCGATTGTCATCTGCTTAAGCTGGCTGCGGAGAATAAAGATCTGCCTCTGGCTCATGTGCGTTATTTCAATGTCTTCGGTCCGGGAGAAGGTCATAAACATAAATCAGCCAGTATGATCTATCAGCTTTATCTGCAGATGAAACAGGGCAGGCGCCCCCGTTTGTTTAAACAGGGAGAGCAGAAACGCGATCATGTCTATGTCAAGGATGTAGCTGCTGCAACGGTGAAAGCTCTGGAAGTAAAAGAAATAACCATTGCCAATGTCGGTACCGGACAGGCCCGTGATTTTAATGAGATCGTAGCCGGACTGAATACGGTGATGGGCCTTGATCTCAATGCGGAATACATTGATAATCCTTATACGGAAGCTTATCAGGTTTTGACTCATGCTGATATAAGCGTGCTGAAAAATACCCTCAAATACGCTCCTAAGTATACCCTGGAACAGGGGATTAAGGACTATGTCCTTAATCATTTACAGGTAAATGTATAATATTTGCAAAAAAAATGTTGACAAATAATTAAATTAGTATAAAGTAGATATTGCCCCTGAAGAGGGGGTAATGGGAAAAACGGCTCAATTCTTTGAAAGTTTAAATCTCGGATCGGCGCAAGCCGGTTCATTTTCTTTAAATTACCATTAAATTTATTGAGAATTACAGCATCCTTAAGGATGCTTTATTTGTTGTTCTTTGAATGTTCTGAAGACCCGTAAAATTACGAAAAAATAAGCCTTTGGAGGGTTTGATCCTGGCTCAGAGTGAACGCTGGCGGCGTGGATAAGGCATGCAAGTCGGACGATCCTTGTCGCTGATGTAGAATGAGACCTTCGGGAGGATTTTTACTGATGCGACGCTGGATAGTGGCAAACGGGTGAGTAACACGTGGGCAATGTACCTCGAGGAGGAGAATAGCTTCATGAAAATGGGGGTAATTCTCCATGTTCACTGAAAGCTGAAATGCTTCAGTGCAAAGGTGGCCTATCCTTGGAAGCTGCCGCCTTGAGAGCAGCCCGCGTCCTATCAGGTTGTTGGTAAGGTAACGGCTTACCAAGCCTATGACGGGTAGTTGGCCTGAGATGGTGGCCAGCCACACCGGGACTGAGACACTGCCCGGACTCCTACGGGAGGCTGCAGTCGAGAATCTTTCTCAATGGACGAAAGTCTGAAGATGCGACGCCGCGTGAGGGATGAAGCGTTTCGGCGTGTAAACCTCTTTTATAGGGGAGGAACGTTACAGAGTTAATAGCTTTGTAGCTTGACTTTACCTTATGAATAAGCCACGGCTAACTCCGTGCCAGCAGCCGCGGTAATACGGAGGTGGCGAGCGTTACTCGGTTTGACTGGGTGTAAAGGGTCCGCAGGCGGGTTGGTTAGTGAAAGGTGAAATCCCTCGGCTCAACCGTGGAACTGCCTTTCAAACTGCCAATCTAGAGGATGGAAGAGGAGAGCGGAACTGCCGGTGTAAGGGTGAAATCTGTGGATATCGGCAGGAACGCCTGTGGTGAAGACGGCTCTCTGGTCCATACCTGACGCTCAGGGACGAAAGCTAGGGGAGCAAACAGGATTAGATACCCTGGTAGTCCTAGCTGTAAACGATGGGCACTAGGTGTCCCTGCTTTTAAGCGGGGGTGCCGTAGCTAACGCGTTAAGTGCCCCACCTGGGGACTACGGCCGCAAGGCTAAAACTCAAAGGAATTGACGGGGGCCCGCACAAGCGGTGGAACACGTGGTTTAATTCGATGCTACGCGAGGAACCTTACCAGGGCTTGACATGTGCGAAGTAATCCTGGTGAAAGTCGGGATGACCGGTAACCAATCCGGAACGTACACAGGTGCTGCATGGCTGTCGTCAGCTCGTGCCGTGAGGTGTTCCCTTAAGTGGGAGAACGAGCGCAACCCTCGCTCTTAGTTGCCACTCCATGGTTAACTCTGTGGAAGCACTCTAAGGGGACTGCACGCGTTAAGTGTGAGGAAGGTGGGGACGACGTCAAGTCCGCATGGCCCTTATGTCCTGGGCAACACACGTGTTACAATGCTTACTACAAAGGGACGCGAATCCGCGAGGTGTAGCAAATCCCAAAAAAGTAGGCCAAGTTCGGATTGAGGGCTGCAATTCGCCCTCATGAAGCCGGAATCGCTAGTAATGGCGCATCAGCAACGGCGCCGTGAATACGTTCCCGGGCCTTGTACACACCGCCCGTCAAGCGCTGAAAGTGGGGGGCGCCCGAAGTCTGCTGTAAGCGGACCACGGTGAATTTCATGATTGGCGCTAAGTCGTAACAAGGTAGCCGTACGGGAACGTGCGGCTGGATCACCTCCTTTCTATTTTTTTCGTTTTTGTTCAGGATTAATCCTGAACATGGTGTTTAAGCTTTTAGCTCAGGCACAGAACGAAGAAAAAATGAAAGTTTCACCTCCAAAGGCTTTTGTCTTATTTTTTTGGCGCACGATGTGCGCGTCGGGACCATAGCTCAGTCGGTAGAGCACCGTGCTGATAACGCGGGGGTCAGTGGTTCGATCCCACTTGGTCCCACCAAATTAGATGCTAGGGACAAGATTTCAGATGCTAGCGATAATTAGGCGTTATTAATTAGATCTTAGGTGCTGGCAGAAAGAATATTTGTTCTTTTAATAATCAGAATTATTACTAGCACTCAGCACCTGGTGCCTGGCACCTGAGGTGGTCGGGCCTGTAGCTCAGCTGGGAGAGCACCTGCTTTGCACGCAGGGGGTCAGGAGTTCAAATCTCCTCAGGTCCATTTAAGAAAATATTTTTCGACAATTTGAATCCATGTCTGCTGACGAAGTCCTGTTTGGCAATCGCTGGGCAGGATTGTTTGACGAAGGCGGATGGAAGACTATAAATCAGATCTTTGAAAATAAGGATGGGTATCAAGTAAAAAAAGAGCTTATGGTGAATGACTTGGTTGGTATAGGCGATGAAGGACGTGGCAAGCTGCGATAAGCTGCGGTAAGGTGCAAGCTGCCTTTGACCCGCAGATTTCCGAATGGGAGAACCCTTCCAGGGTAATGCCTGGAAACCCGTAAGGGAGCTAACCCGGAGAAGTGAAACATCTCAGTACCCGGAGGAAGAGAAACCGAAAGGGATTCCCTTAGTAGCGGCGAGCGAAAAGGGAACAGCCCAAACCTTAAGAGTGTTAAAGCCTGCTGGCGTTGCTTTTAAGGGGTCGTGGGGCACAGATAGAGGAAACAGCAGATTCCTCGGAAAGTTACAAATTTTCCTGATAATCGAAGGTTCTGGAAAGAACTACCATAGAAGGTGATAGTCCTGTAGATGAAATCAGTAAAACTTTCTGGTTTGTGTTCCCAAGTACCACGAGGCACGTGAAACCTAGTGGGAATTTGCCCTGACCACAGGGTAAGGCTAAATACTAATACCAGACCGATAGCGTATAGTA
>Ga0272442_10003083_pt1 | contig 23601 bp, 18 predicted proteins | sample SSMForm2O_FD_200262 | JGI IMG/M metagenome (GOLD analysis project Ga0272442, IMG submission 200262) | Marine sediment archaeal communities from Little Sippewissett salt marsh, Falmouth, MA, United States - SSM-Form-2O | ecosystem: Environmental > Aquatic > Marine > Wetlands > Sediment ...
TTCACCATGGTTATGGTAACAATTTACCATAATTGATTATTTTGTCAAGTAAATTACGTACCCTTAAAGCTCATGTATAATCCGCAAAAATTCCAGCAAAGTCGTATAATACTGCGTCCAACGGTCAGCCGAAGGTACGCAAAAGTATACGTAACTTCTTCTTGCCTTTTCCGCCTGTTTCGCCTTTATTGACGTCGTTTCTCTCGTTTTCAACCATTTTAACCCCTCTTCATAGCAAGTCTTCCAAGGCTCGTTCAGGTCGTGCTTGACAATCTCCTGATTCTGGATATAGACAGCCTTGAATATTATCCTCATAAACGTTTTGACAAGGTAATCCATCTGCTCATTATTAGGATTACTCCTAAGCCTTAAAAGGAAATCCTGCGTGGCCTTGACCAGATTGACCGCATTCCTCTTTTCAAGGATCCTTAACTGGATCGCCTTAACATCCTGCCTGAGTTTCTTTTCCTCATTCCTTAAAAGCTCGGCCCGGTCTTTATAAATATCAATGTTAATTTTATCCTCTGAAAATACCTCATAAAGGGCCTTTTGCTTCTCAAGGTTCTTGCTAAGGCTTTTTTCTTTCGTCTCCAGCTCTTCGATATAATGTTGCTCCGGCTCGGTAGCGCTTAACTTGATAATGTCACTAAGCTCTTCAATCACATGAAGATTCTTGCTTATGGTATCGATAATATCCCAAACCTGCTTATTTATGGCATCAGCCGTAACGGATTTGTTGTCACATTTAATATACGATACGCCCTTGGATGAACAACAATACCACGGCCGCCTCATATTTGTGCGATGATTAACCGTTAATGTCAACCCGCGATAATTCATCCCGCATTCGTTACACTTTAGTACGCCTGACAAATGATAAACATTATTTTTGAATCTAACAATGGTATTAGTACGATTTCTCTTGAGCAGTTTCTGAGCCTGGTCAAATTCTTCCTGCGAGATAATCGGCTCGTGGCAATTTGGGACCTCAATCACCTTTGACGGATCATTATTAACGTATTTATAGCCCTTGCCCTCACCGTTCCTTGTTTTTTCTTTCGTATCATAGCGCCTCTTATTCCAAACAAGAGTCCCTAAATACGCCTTGTTTTTCAGAATGGAAGAAATAAACTTCGTGTAGAATTTGCCGCCCTGGCGTGAAGCAATACCCAGATTATAGTAATGGCCTGCTATCTGGGAAGTACTCTTGCCGCTTATATACATCGCGTAAATCTCTTTGACAATTTTTGCCTCTTCCGGATGGACTTCAAATTTCTTTGTCTCTTTATTATACCGGTATCCGTATGGGGCATAACGTGCACCTTGCCAATGTCCTTTCTTAACGCCGATAACCATTCCCGGGAATACCCTCTCAACAAGCCGATTCCGTTCAAATTCAGCACAGCTCCCAAGCATCTGGATAGCCATCTTGCCCGCGCTCGATGTGGTATCAAAAGGCTCGGTTGCAGATTTATAGCCAATACCAAGCGACTCAAACTCTTCTAATAAAGCTAAAAGATCCTTTAATTTTCTGCTAAGCCTATCTTGCTTATAGACCATCACTAAATCAAACTGCTTATTCTTAGCGTCGAAGAGAAGCCTTTGCAACGCAGGCCTGTCCATGTTTCCACCTGAATATCCGTCATCCATATAAACATCCCGACCGGACATACTGCAAAACACATCCCAGCCAAAATTCTTGGCATACTGCAAAAGGTAATCCCGCTGAACCTCAAGCGAGAACCCTTCCCTCGCCTGATCCTCTGTGCTGACTCTTGTATACAACGCTACCTTCAATGTCTTATCCTTTTTTATCTGAGATAGTGTTGAGTAACATCTTCATTCTTTCAAGGAATTCCTTTGCTGACTTCAATGCCTTCTCAGCATCTTCCTGCGTTGAGAAAAAACTTAAGTCATATTGATCATCATGCCTAATATCCCTGTGTAAATCAAGCAGCTCTACCCATTTCTTTTCAAGTTTCCCATGCTTTACGTATTTTTCCTCAAGATACCTTGCAACGCATGCATGGCTCTTTTCTCTCCATCCGTCAAAAAAGAGAATTGATCTTGCCGCATGAAACATAACCATATAAGAATCAAGAACCGAGGAATTAAAGGCAGAGCTTTTGAATGTGCTCTCTGCCTCAGCAAGCCATTTACCGGCTTTCTCAATTGACTTTAATGCCTTATCCTTTGAAGGGGGAATTTTCCTAAGCAATCCTTTATTAACACAATCATTATATTTGAATGCCATCTTTTTCTCCGTATATTGTTATTGAGCCAAAAGCAAGGGAATGATAAAAAAGCTCATCCTCTTTTTTCAGTTTTTCGATTTTTTTGTCGGTTAGGAAAAGCAGCTTCAGCTTTTCGAGTCTTTTATTCAGACCTGATGAAAGGCTTGCAAGCTTTTCTTCGCTTACATCATCAACCTTTACCCATAAGTCAATATCAGATTCTTCATTATTCTCGCCTTTAGCGCAGCTTCCATATAAACCTGCTGATTTTACAAAGGGATACTTCCTAAACAGCAACACAGGGATTTTCCTTATATTCAGCAAGATTTTTATTCCCTTCCCGATAGCGGATTCAACTACAATAAATTTCCCGTTTGCCCTTTTCAGGATGCCTTCTTTTGCCAGAATATCAAGATACTTTGACACAAGGCCCTTACTCAGCCTGAGTTGGGAAGCAACGTTGTTTACGCTTATGCTCCCCTTTTTGTAGACTACAGCATCAATTATCTTTATTCTTTCCTTTGTCGAAAAAATGCTTTCCATGTTTTCACCTCGTGGATTAGGCGTTCATAATTTATAAACCTATTGTTCATAGTATATGAACATTACGCCTATTTGTCAAGTCCTTTCTTCTCCGCATCATAGCAGACAAGAAACATTTTCGACAATACCTCTATCCCCTCATAAAACGACTTGCGAGCCTCTGACAACTCAGCGCAGGACATACCCCGGCTTTTGAGCTTTATCTCTAAAGCGTCCCATCCGCGCGGTGTTACCTGCGCATTATTATTTCTGCTCGTCCCTTCGTCCATATCTACTTATTCTGTCACGCCCAAAATCATTGATTATTTCCCTGATGGCCTTATAAAGGATAAGCTCTATCTCTTCCTGGCTCTTCATCACCAACATAGGCGCTATTTTTTTCGGCAAAACAAAAAATACGTTCCTTGCTTCTAAAATCCGCATCCTATCTCGCAGTTCGACATCCTCCCTTGGGATAAGCTTGCCTTGCAGTTTTTTAACCTTTACTTCCAAAAGACGAGCCCTGTTTTTGGCAATCATCTCCCGCCAATACGGCTCGCCATCACTCGCATTCGTCTTCATAAGGCCGAGCATTTTCTTGCGCCATATCCCGACTGCCTCAAGGTCATAAAAACCCTCTTTTTTAGGCGGCATTCCCTTTTTCTTCCACCTTAAAATCGTCCTTTCCGTAACATACATAAGTCTAGCCAACTCCTTAACGGTCTTTACAGCTACTTTCTTCCCTTCTTCTGCCATATAACCTCACCTCCTGCTTGCCCCGTGAAAAGCGGGGAATACTGACAACACTGACACGATTTTTCAAAAATTGGAATCACTGACAGACTGCGCCTCACCCGACCCTCGGCCCAAGCCCCCCTTGGAAGGACCCGCGAATGTATTACACACATGGTAACAGCCCTCAAAACGGCCTCCGTGAAAGGTCAGTATCGCAAGAAACGTCAGTAACATAAGGGTCTTTAGGTGTATCTGACGTATCTGGCGTTTCTGATGTTTTGCTCAACCCGTATGAGTCCTTAATTCTCTCTAATTTCTCCGCATCCCAGACAATGGCAGACGCGCCGTTGCTCGTCCTTACCTTACCGAAGCCCATTGCCGAAAGCCTACGTCCAATACGCTGATATGTAACCTTGTATTTATCGCTCCTGTCTTCGTTAAAGCTATCCGTGATCTCCTTAACCGGAAGCATGCCCTTGTCCACATTGCTTCTGAGATTCGACAAGACAGCCAAGATCTGAGCCTCAATAGTATCTGCTTTTTCAATCAATTTCTCGGACTCCAACCTCTTAACAAGCTTTAGGAAATAGGCCTCCCGCTCCGGCCTGGCCAGGCGCATGATCTGCTGTATGGGCTTAAGTATATCTCCTAACCTGCCTGAAGCCGGTTTCGGTATACATGGCAAGGTCTTTCCGTAATGCCTTGCCCGGAACGTGATTAACTTTTCTTTGAACGGTAAGGCGCGTAAAGGTGTAACATCATCTTCAAAACGTCTTGTCGTATCGGGCATATTGATGGGAATAGCCCTTGTCTCAAGAATCCTGTGTATACCCTCGTTTGTGCTTATTATGGTAGGGCCGAAAATGGAATAATACACGATATCCCTGTGCGCGCCTTTGTCCGGAAAGAGAACCCTCGGCACCTTAGCCCCTTTCTCAAAACGGTGTAATAGTATGTCTTCGCTCCCGTTTTTCTCCGCCTTTTTCCATATCTCCTTTACATCAAGAAACAAAGAGGCCATGAGGTCATTGGCAACCCTTACGAGGTAGGCATCCCTTAAAGACTCGACATGTATCCCACGAAAGGCAATGTAAATCATGCCCTTGCCGGTGCGGCTTTTGCCGCGCTCCGGAACGGCAAACAGGCAAATAATCGGCGTATATTCTATTGTTTCCAAAAGATAGGTGTGTAGGTCCCAGGCCGTTATGAGGTCGTAATAGCTATCCTCCGGCAGTTCCGAAATTGCTTTATGGTAAGCTAACAGCTCGTCATAAAGCTCCCTATCGCATTCCTCAACGGATTTTTTCGATTGGGTCTCATATAGTTTCAATATCTCCTCTCCCCGCGGCATAAGCCATGGAATTTGCTCTTTAGGCGGCGGGAGATAAAGCAAGCCGTCCTTCTTTAGGCTGTTCACGATTAAAAGATCATCACCTTCCTTTATCAAAAAAGCCGGTTTTCCGTATCTTTCTACTATCTCAATTAAACCCTCAAATAAGGCGGTATATGTCGGCCTTGCCTCTTCTTCCTCCGCCCGGCTCTTACTTTCCTGCATGTCCGTCTTGCGGCACTTCATGATTACATCTCTATAGCCGTCTATGTCCTCTTTTTTAAGTTTAAAGCGCGTCTTGATCTCATAATTGAAATATGCCTCTATCATAGCCTTTTCCATAGAGCTTAATTTTTTCAAGATAGGTTCAAGCTTTTGGGGAAGTTCGGTTTTATCCGTATCAGGCGGGATAAAGCTAAGTTCGTATTTAATAGGATCTTTGGAGGAGGCGATTAACTTATCGAAATCATCTTTTGTATAACTATTAAAATAATCGTTGATATCCATGCCTTCCGGCAGGCAGGGAATCCGTACTTTATCTCCAACTATATTTCCTATTTTAAGCGACCCCTTTATGCCTGCCTCATCGCCGTCAAGACAGACATAAACCTTTTCGCAGTAGGAAAACTTTTGTAAGTATTCAGGTTTAAAATTGGATGCACCTAAAACGGCAACGGCAGGGTAACCACACTGGATAAGAGATAGGCAGTCGAGTATTCCCTCAACAATATAGACTTCCTTTTCATAAAGCGAGTCTTCATTATATAGGTACTTTATCTCTCCCGGAAGATGCAGGTATCTCGGCTCATTATCACCCAACCCTCTTGCGGACATATGGACTACCTGGCCGCGCCTAAAATTAGGAAAAATAATCCTATTGCAGAAGTAGTCTTTGATGGTACCATCTTCTCTTTTCTTAAGGACTCCGGCCTTAAGACAAATATCAAGCGGGAAACAGCACTCTTTAAGCAGGTATTCGTTTAAGTTCCCGTTTGCATAACCGATTTTGAATCTGGAGATTATCTCATCCTCAATGCCTCTTTTCTTTGTCAAATAATCGCTTGCTTCTTGCGTAATGCGCTCGTGATAATATTCCGCTGCGACGCTAAGGACATCGCGAGTCGTCCTTTCTTCATCAATATGCTTGTGCGAATCAGGACCTAAGTCTGGAACCTTAATACCGGCCTTATCCGCGAGCTCTCTTAAAACCTCAATGAATGATTTTCTGTCATAAAGCTCAAGAAACTTAAAAACATCTCCGCCCTTACCGCAGCCAAAACAATAAAAATACTGCCCTTTCGTATTTACCGAGAAACTTGGCGTCTTTTCCTCATGAAAAGGGCAAATACCTTTCTTGCTATGAGTAAGCCTTACATACCGGCCGACTACTTCGGCAATGTCATACCTTTCCCTTACGCTTTCGACAACATCCCTGAAATTATAATTTTCCATATTCTTCATATCCGCCTCTTTCTTTCACTTTTTCGGTTAATTCTTCTATTTTTTTCACGATCGCCTCTTTTATCAGCTCGTAGGTCTCGCTGTTCACCGGATAAAATATATTTATTTCCTTATTGTTCGGGAGCCGCTTTGAGGGAAAAAGAAGCCTGTAGTCTTTTCCGTCAGGACGTGTATATATGGCAATACTGCTTAAGGAAAGGCGTTTATCGAATAAACATGAGGCAAAGCCGATTAAACCTTTTTCAGTAGGACGTATGGGATAGAAAACCACTTCATCCACTTTTACTCTTCTCATTTTTATCGCACCTTTTGTCGTTGCCATAAAATAAAAAATCCCTGCAGGTTTTTTCTTCCTACAGGGACTATACCCTAAAAAAGCTTCTCTGGATATGCCGTAAACTATAATAGATTTACACGCATATGCGAGAATAAGCGTAAGAGTTTACGACATATTCTTTGTATAAATAATCCTTTTAATCCTCTCTGTGGTCAAAACTGGAAACTCCGTCTTTTTTGTTTCTTTAATAAGCCGGTCAATCAAAATCCCGCTAGCAACATTCGGTTTCTCTCTGCGCATGATTGAGTAAAGCTTTCTCAATTTCTCGTTGCGCTGCTCCATAAGGTGCTTTTTCCCTGAACGCTCCCCCCAGCCTTTTCGCTTGTATCCAAAACGGCTTTTAAAAACAGTATAAATTTTATCAATCGCGCCTTTTAAGGGAATGCTCACTTCCTTAGGATTCGTTATCTTTATAGTGATTGCTTTCCCGTCAATTTCCACCGAGAAATACGGAGTCGCGAAAAAGTCTATAAACTGAGCGTACCTCTTCACAGAATCAATTGTCTCATCCCAGTCAATTTGCCTAAAATCCAACCTTCCTCTCTCTGTCTCAGATTTTTTAAATTCTACTTGAGGGCTGTATCCAGATAATATCTTATTATAATAGTGCTTCATATCAGATATGCGCTCACGCTCATCGTAAAGCTGTTGTTCAAAAACAACTTTTACCACTTCATCCTTCTGCTGTTTGGATAAGCCCTTCCATTTCCACTTTGCTAACTCGGTGACAACCTCTTCAATGGTGGCAATACTTGCCTCTGCATTTTTAACCAAATCAGCAATCACTCTTTTTATTCTTTTCTTTTTTACATCATCAGCGTATTTTTTATTAAGCGCATCAAGCACCGTCAAGTACTCTTTCCTGCCATTTATCTCAAATTTAAGCCTCTTAATAAGCCAGGTCATAATATTCTTTCTGTCAGCATAATAGAAATCACATGCCTCGTTTGAATACGGCAGCGACTCGTTCTCATAAGAGATAATCTGCTGTAACCTTGGAATCGAATAATTAAGATTTGCCTGTAATTCCTTTATAAACGCTACCCTGTCAGCTATAAACTGAGGGAACATCTTTTTCCCGTCTTTTTTATCCAATATGAACTCAAGCAGGTCCAGCTTGCACATATTCTCTATATCCGAACGCGTCACTTTGATCTTATGCTCGTCCTTAGACTTCTGAATCAAGCCTTCGGTTGTGGTGCAGATATAAAAGTTGTAATAGCCTAAGTCAAACTCACCCTTATACCACGCCTCGGCTAATTCCGCGATATTCTCCGTTATATCTTTTCCCTTCACTTCTTCAACCATCTCTTCTCTCTCAATTATTCTTATTTAATTCTCTCGTCAAAAATACGCACTAGCGAATCTTCCCAGCCGAAACAATACTCTTTCCCGCAAAGCGGTTCAAAACTTTATAAATACAGCAAGTCTGCGTAATCCTTTTCGTTCAAATTTCGTGAAACCGTTCTTATTATTCATTTGGATTCCTGAACAAGTATAGGAGCTATTTATATTTAATTTGATTTAGTCCACTTTATGCTTTACAGGAGACCTATAATGCCATAACAATATATCGCGTGTCGGATCTTTAGAAGTTATTTGTATAGTCACAGGTAGATTAAGGTTGCTATTTTCAATTTCTTTTAAAGAAGGTACAAAATTTGCATCCGGAATTTTAAGAAGATTGTTTCCTAAATCTAATTCAATGCTAAAAAGTGTAATAGGCTCACGTTCTGAATGATACTGGTAGCGAAAACCTCCGAAATAATCTCCTGCTTCCATTTTATTAAGAAAATAGTTCTTTTCTTCTTCATTTTTAATAGTAAGCGCATAGCTATTGCCAACTTTTATTTCCTTACCTTGTAAAACATCGTCAATATAGGTAATAGTATTAATATCTGATTCGGTAAATTTAGTTCTATACGGCAACTGAATACCAAAATAACGTTCAATATTGACTATCTTTTGAATTATATCTCTAACAAATTCAATATTGGGATCGTATCTAAGATTAGTTGGTAAAGTGTGCCCTGTTCGAAATAAAACTTTATCTTTTTCTAAATCCCAAAATACGAGCTTAGCATTATGAATAAGCATTCGTTGAAATTGAAGAAATGCTAAGCGGTTTTGAAAAGAAGCTTTTGGATTTAGGGGATTAAATTGAAGATCATCAAGATAGATGATAAGGTTACCTTTGGGTTTCTTTATGTAAAATCGAAGAGTGACGACAGGATTAGAGTGTTCATTACTAAAAAGAATCTCATCTTTATTATCTATAATTTTACGGAATATTTCATAATCAAAACAAGTAAATTCAGAATAAGGTATTTCGCTAAAGATACGAAGCGGCGGGAGTTGCTTGACGTCAAAGTCATCTATTGGAAGCTTTGTCTGAGTATCAAGATAGAATTCGGATTTGTTTAATACTTTATCAATATCTACTAAATTAGGTAACTCAACCCCAGCAGTTATTTGTAAAAGTCTTTTCTTTACCCAGATATAAATTTCATCGTTTGCATCCTTAGGCTTTGAAATTTCAATATGATTTTTTTCCGCAGGAAAAGGACCTATAGGGTCATCATGGTAAGGGAATATTTCATTAAGCTCTACAACTTTAAAGCCCTTATTTCTTTTAGTTTCATAGGCGACATAAACGAGTGGCAGATGTTCTCCAGTTCTTGTTCTATCTATTGTCAAAACGCGCCATTCATTATCAATTTTTTGTAAATAAGAATTAATATCGAGTTTTCGTAAATCGGGAATAGAATGGTTAGGTAAAATAAATTGGAGGCCTTTATTTAAAAGATTAACGCCTCGAAGAGGCGATGCAATTAAGAAAACAGCTTTTATTTTTTTAAAAGCCTCATTATCAAATTGTGAAAGCCTTTGAGTTGCATCTATTGAAATTACTCCACCAAAACTATGGGCAATTATATAGATGTTGTCATATACATGAGACTTACTGGTCAGAAATTCCATAAATCTAGTTGCCAATTCATGAGTTGTTAGTCCTTGTTCAAAATATTTAGCTTCGTAAGAGTACGTTTCGGCAGTAAAATGCTGTAATTCTTTATCTTTTCTAATAAGCTCTGGCCAATTCTCTTTTGTCTGATTATTTGTCCAGCTTGAAACAGAATCTCCATTGAACCCATGAATAAAAATTATGAGTGAATTAGCAGACATCATATCAGAAGATTCACTATTTACAGGTGTATAAAGAAGGAATAAAATTAAAAGTATCAAAATAAGTTTTTTATCATTCATCAAGTAATCTTCCCGAATTGCTCAAGAGCATATTATTTCTTCAAAAATTTAAATAGTGCCGTTCATTTTATATTCTATGTTTTTACCATTCGTGACTCAATAAGCGGCCATGGTTTACCAGAGTCAAAGGACGGATGCCTAGGTTCTCTGTCCGGCCGTCCATACTCCAAACGCCATGACTCTATTTGGCCTAGAAGCTCCCAAGCCGAGTGTTTTCGGCTATCATCTTCTATGGTCATTTCGTATAGGTAACTTCGGATTTCGTTCGCGGTTATAGGCTCAATAGTATATCCATATCCACCGTATGGCTGTTTCCCTAAAAAGGCGCTCTCCAAGCCATGAGATAGCTCATAAGGAATTGAGGGTTTCGGTTGATCTTGAATCAAGCTAAGACCTGCAATGAACGCTTCTGACGTTCCTATTCGAGAAATAACTCCTGCAAGTAAACTGCGCACCACCGAAGAATGTTCTGTCTTACAAAGTTCATATACCCTGGCTTCAACCTTAGGATCCTCACGAGCGATATCTGCGATATGCTCAGCAAGACGCTCGCGATCATGATATCCAAAGTTTAATTGACTTTTAAGAACTCCGATTTCGGGATCAACAAAGCTCAGTAAAATTTGCTTTGCTTTGGAGGTATTAAGCGCCGTAATAGCTTCAAGCCATTCACTTCGAAGCTGATTTAATCCGTTTCCATGCTTAGTAGAAATATCTAGCAGAAGATCAAGTGCTTCATCACACCGGCTATTACCAAGAGCAAGCAGTAGTTCCCGCAAATCATAACTAGGGACCTGTGCTGTAGCTATAATTTCGTTAATTCTCTTAATCCCTACTGCAGGAGGATCAAGAAAAGGTAATAGGCATAAACATCGCTGCAGGAGGAAACGATTTTGCTGATCGTGAAACTGTCCCGGTTGAATGATATAGTTAATAATAGGATTAAGTACTTTGAGTGCCTCATCTGCTTTTATATGCGCTCCACTGAAAAGCAATGTTTCAAATGCCTCTACCTGAGTATAACTATCCCGCTCCGGTAAAGCCATAATCTCCATTACAAGATCTAATGATCTATGGCTATCAAGGGTAGCCAGAAAACTTGCCAGCTTTTTTAAACGCCTATTGAACAACTCAGGTTTGTCACTTTTAGAACGTTGTTCTTTTATTGCAATAATTCTCTCCTTGATGGCATTTGCATAACGACAACGGCGATCTTCATCAAAATTACTTTTAAATTGTCCAGAGCGAGTCTCCCACAAAATTCGATAATCTTTTTTCTTAAAAACATGTTGAACTTCTGAATTATTGATTCGTGCTAACCGGATTAATGCCCCGGCCGCATCCCGCTCATATTCCTGCTCGCATAAAATCTTTAAAAAGATATCCTCTGCGCCTTGTGAATCCAAACACTCTACTGCTCGCACATGCCAACTAGTCCAAGACATGGCCGCGCCGTTGCCGATAGGACCCCGATCCCCCTTACGTCTCACTTCCAATCCTTTTCTCATACGCTTAATATCGGCTTGAATAAGTTTATTCAAATCACCCATATCTTCTGGATCGCCAACCCTAGCCAAAGCCGTCGCAAATCCACTCTTTAATGAACCGTTAAAATCATCCTGACTCAGAACAAATGGAAGTCCACCTTTTAAATATGTCCGTAAATCCTGTCGTATATTATCCGACAATTGACCTCTTAAATCAGAACCTGTATCTCCAATCCTCCCCAAAAGCTCAATCACAACCTGAAGTTCAACTGGATTAAACTTCGAGGATAAATGACCCAACATACCAGATATAGCTACATCTGAAGGTATTGCTCGAAATAATTCTTGTAGCTGTCTTATGATGTCCCACTGCGTCTTAGCGGTATTTCCGGATGATCCTGACGCTTCGTCTTGAAGCGAACACAATCGCGAAAATACACCTCCTGCAAGATCTGAGTCAGCAGTTGCGACCAAAATAGACACGATTGCGGAATTGTCTCTGTATTCAAGTGCTTCTTCGCCTATTCTTTTAAGTAAGTTTTGTCTAAAATCTTGAGCGAGGCTTGAAATATATATCATCCAACGGTCGCTCCATAACAGTCCTCTAATAATACGCTCCGCTATCCAATTGCTGACCCAACCCGGCTCACTTCTCTGAACAAGCTCAATCGCCGGTTTAATCAACAATTCTTCTCCATCACTTATTCTTTCAGTTGGCCACTTGGTCAATTCCTTCTTTATATCTTCGATTATCAATTCTCCTCCGATTTCCTCTATAGCTAGTCGAATTCTAATCCGTTCTTTTGGATCTTGTATCTCCGATAGGAGCATATTATAGACTGCAATCGCTCGTGGTCTCATTTTCTGCGGTATTTCATGCAATATCCGCTTGCGCAAAACCTCTTTGAAAATGTCATCATTATAAGAAGAGAGGACACGATTAAGCGCCTCGGTAGCGCCCGTCCATTCAAGTGCACCAAGAGCCGCAGTGCGAATTTTTAAGCTTAAATCAACGCGGGCAAATTCTTCTGCGATACCTGCCATATAGGCTTCACGGACTATTTCTCCGATAAAATCGGCCCGGTGTTCGTCTTTCCAAGCTGTAACGACTTGCTTCCAGTTTTCCCCCAAGCTGGATACGTGAAATTCTCTAAATGAACGATATGTTTTAAGGCGAACTTGTTGATCATCGCTTGTTAAAAGAGACAGTAGAATGTCTTTAAAATCCTCTGACCCGCTGGCAATCATTCCAGCTAATGCGCAGCGTCTATGAGAATCGTCTCCCGTCTCATACCATGACCGTAAACATTGTCCAATTTTATCTTTCACATCTGCCCATACTGTCTTTCCGCACAATTGAGCTAATTCTGCCGCAAATACTGGACCAACGTCCAACGCAAATTCAACCAATATCTTTCCAACTCTTCTTATTTTTCGAACCTCAGGTGAATCAGTATTTAAGCCCCCAATATCTTCCGCAATCATACGAAGAGGCTCTTCCCAGAGAGGTATATTGATATACTTCCGTATAAAATCCCGGTTCATTTCCTGATTATTCTTATCAACAAGTTCCAATAAACCTTGTCTTAACACTATGGAGACATACCACTCTTGAAACTGTTGATGCTGAAATCTAAATATGACCGAAGGATACTCTAAACGCTCTAACACATGATGCGCGCAAAGAGCACTCAGAATTTCCGCTGGTTCAGATAACGTTGTAATCTGCCCCTTAGTCTGGAGTTTAAGGCTAACTGAACTGACAACACCCCGAGCACATGTTTCTTCCATTGTGACAGTTCCGGCTTTCGTCATCTGAACAGCAAGATCGGCTAAATAGTCTCGGCTCTTACCCAAAAGCGGTGAGCGCGCCAAATGGTCTCGGTGCTCATCAGATTCTTCTGCTAACCGTACCACGGCACCTAAAATACCTGTTTTTGTTTTTGGAATGACTGCTCCCGACGAGAAAATATTTACTACTTCAGAAAGAATTAATGGGGTTCTAGTCAGATCGTCTAAAACACGATCATTTTCCAATTGCAAGTTGAGTTCTCCGGCTCGGCTTGTCAAAACCTGATTAAGATAGTCTACCCGTTGTCGTTGGTTGAGAGGAAGCAACTGAACCTTAAAAGCCCCGGGTAAGGGCGGTTTAATATAGTGCGTTCTCGTTGCGACAATTATGCCAGCCTTAGGAAAATTACGCTCTAAGTCAGCAAGTGCACTTACTGCCCTATCAGAATAAATATCCGAAATCTCATTCCAGCCATTCAACAGAAACGAACAAGGTACTGCGTTATAGATTTGTGCGAGGGCCGCAGCATCTATTCCACGGGATAGAAAGGGGGGCATCTGAGAAATAAACTCGAGTATCCCTTTATTTGATTCTATCCACATCGGCAAATCGATAAGGAAAGACACTTGCTCCATACGTTCTGCGAGTTGAATAAGTGTTGTTGTCTTGCCTCGCCCGGCAGGCGCCTCTAGAATAATACGGCGGCCTTCAAGAAGCGCTTGTCGAAAATAATCAAGAGTTAGAACCTCTTGAGTTTCTCTGCCGTTTTCATCAAGCTTAACTGATTGCAGAGCTATCTTAGGTTTCCCGGCTAATCGCGGATGCGCAAGCCATGCCGCTAATATCTCTCCTGTTGCCTCTCGAGTCTTTGCGACTAAATCCTGTATAGTCTGTTCAACTACAACATGGATATTAAGATGGGATAAGCAGATTGACGCATTATCGGGCAGCATTAGATCTGTGATAACATCTTCCCTCGAAACTATTTGGAGTTCAATACCATAATCTTTCTCAATAGTCTCTTTCCAGGATTTCGTTTTCTTATTTGTAACTTTATGTGGCGTTGCGAAAATGAGAACTTTTACATTAGGGTAATGTGGTTTAAATCTTCCTATGTCTTCTTTTATTTTACCAATTGTTGCCGTTGTTGAAGATGCTAGCCCTTTTTCAATGCCATCATTAGCACACGATGCTGGCGCATGTGCATCTAAACCTAAGTCATTATGTCGTTCAGAAGCGATTAACTCAGGCCATTTTAGTTTCGCAAGGACCACGGCAAGTCCCTGGAATCTCATGCCCTCTTCGTTAGAAATTATCTCATCAAGAGCCTTTTCGATTTCAGTTCTATAAATGGCCATATTCTTATTTTCCATTACGTTTATTCTTTGGGTCGGTGTTACAATTCCGTATAACAAGCTCTCCACGAAAGGCTTTGGCTAAAATAGACTGCTCGAGCTTATCAATGCAAATTCTTGCTTTTTTATACTTGTTTACCGTATATTCAATTTCTTTAATTCTGAATTAATCCACTCTTGAGCCTTTTTTTCATCTTTCTCAATTGCCAATTCCACGCCACGTTTAGCAACATCAAGCAACTGTTTTGATAACTCACGATTGCGAAATGATTCGTCAACCGTTTCAGCAATCTTCTTTTGCTTAGCGACGGGTAGTATTGGAATAAACGTATTTTTAACTTGATCCACAAGCCAGTGATTTATGATAGAACCGCCTGCATCACGCTCAATCTGCTTTTGCACAATTACCGAATTTAAAACAAGCGTCAAATATTCGGGATATAATTTGCTTTTGTCTTTTACTTTTAACCGCAATATCCCACCTGACGGAATCATCTTGTCAGGTTCATCTTTCAGATAATACGCAATGCCCGGAGTAGCATCCTTTGATAAAAGAATTTCGCTTTGCTTAGGCTGATGTTGTTTTAATACTCTATACAAATCTTCGCTTATATACTGCTGATTACCATCTTTAAAGCCAAACTTCGAAAGATTGCTTACACGCAAAAACACTACGCCATTATCTTGATAAGCTTCGCTACCGGGCTCAGTACACTTTTTTATGGATACTAAATTGCCCAAACCAGAATAATCCTTTGACGAAGTAACTGCTTTGACTATTTCTTCATACATAGGCTGAAAGTATTCAGCGTCTATACGTCCGGCAGAACCTGTATCGGAGTATTTCTTCACAAAAGAAAGCTGGTGTTTCGGCTTCCAGTTTAACAAATTAAGCTCGGAAAGAAGTATCTGCTCGGCTTGAGAATAGCAATTATTTGCTTTGTTGATTAAATCAAAAGAACGACAAACAATATCTTTAATCTGACTTTGAAATTTCTCAGACGCGACAAAAACTTTAATTTCTTTTAAATCTGATAAATTCAGTCCTTGCTGGATAGCTCCTCTCGTTCCTCTCAAGACAAACAATTGACCTATTCTTGAATTGAGATAAGTCATTAAATAAAAAGGGTCGACATTCTTAGCCCTTATCAGAGTGCTTTTACAACTAAAAATTGACTTAGTATCCTTCTGTTGAGCAATAGCAACCTTGCCCAAAGTTCCAACAACTGTAATGAGAAGATCATTTTCTTTAATATGAAATTGCGGTAATCCTTTGTAAACTTCTTCTGGGATTAAAGCTGGCTCATCATCATAAACAAGAAAGTCATTTATATCTTTATTCCTTATGTATCTATAGATAGATTTTTCAACGTACTGGTCAACTGTTACAGTTGAGCCAAAAGGTCCAATAATAAAAGAAACCAGATTCTCTAATGCATTATTTCTTTTTTTATCTAACAAATGAATATTTTCAAGTACTTCTGCTCTGTGATATTCAGCGTCAATGCGTATTTCAAAATTTAACTCTTTATAATTAACTACTGACGTCTGCATATTATCTCCAAAAACTCAGTTTTTCTTTTTTCGCCCAGTCAATGAAGGGTTCGGCAATGCCATCAGTAAGCTCACCGTTGTGATTATGTAAATCGTGATCCACAATTAAATGACCCCATTTATCCAGTTTAGGCTTGCCTTCTCCGTTTTTCATATATACATATTCGCCTGAATTATCCTTGCCAGCTTTTTCAGATACGCCAAAAAATATCGGATAATCCTCTTTTTTAGGACAAAGCTTATTATCCCATTTTTGAACAAACAAAACGCTTGTCTTTGTGCCGGTATGCGGTTTAAAGGTATTACCGTGCAAGCCGACAACCGCAAGGATCCTCGCTCTACTAGAGATAAACTCCCGGATGTCTTTGTCCGACGTATTATTGAACCGCCCCTGAGGCAAGACGATCGCCATACGGCCGCCTGGTTTAATAAAATCGAGATTGCGTTCGATGAATAATATGTCCCTACCGACTTTCGATTTAGGTTTATTTTTATTGTTGTATCCTAGCTCATACTTATGGATTATGCGGGATTCTTTTATATCTCCAGCAAAGGGCGGATTCGCCATCAATATATCAAATTTAAATTCTTTACTCTGGTTTCTATCTTTCTTTAAGCCTTCAAGACGCTCATAACCCCTACCATAAGTAGAATACCAGCTTCTATTCTGCAAGGTCTCATTCCAACGTTCATAATCAAGCGTGTTTAGATGAAGTACGTTTGTTTCGCCGTCACCTGCGATCAGATTAAGCGTACGGGCGACACGTACAACCTTTTCATCGAAGTCAATACCGAAGACTTTTAAAACGTCGTCTTTTTCTTCCTGGGATATTTCTTTATTCTCGAACAGATGACCTGTAAGCCAAAATATAGTATGCACTGTAAATCCGCACGATCCTGAAGCCGTATCAATCATGTATTCGCCCTTCTTAGGATTAAGCATTTTGACGCACATGTCTATCACATGTCTGGGCGTGAAATATTGGCCTTTCTCCCCCTTGGAGGATTTGCTTACCAGATATTCGAAAGCTTCATCGATGACTTGCAAATTGGAATTAAAAAGTTTTACGTCTTGAAGGCTCGAAACGCATATAGAAAGGTGCGAAGGAGAAAGATCAATCCTGCTTTCCTCGGGAAAAACACCATGCCATTTTTTCTTAGCCTCATCAAAGAGTTTTTGGATTTTCTTTTTCAAATCGCCTTCGGATTGCCCGGTGTTTCTAAACTCCAGCACCCTGAAAGACGTATCATCTACCTCTTGAATAGCCTCTTTAACTTCATCGAAAGAGTTCTCTCGTGCTTTGCCGTAAGAAACAGCCGGTTCAGCAATCATTGGCAGATGCTTATCTTTTAGAAAATAATTGATAATAACTCTGTCCTGCTGACTCTTATGTTCATCGTATAGTTTAGTAAAGATCAGTTTAAAAACTTCCTCGAAAACATCCACTCCGGCATTGGCCAGCACCTCATCTTCCATTTCGGTAATAATGGTTTTAAGCGATTTCCCCTCACTGGGAATCTTATCTTTGATAATAAGGTCTTTTAGCGTAAAACGTTCCTTGAGGATATCGGCAAGCGTCTGGTCGCTATTGGGAATATCAGTAATATCTTCGAAGTAATTAGGATCTTTGCGGTTATAGTGGGAAATCTGACCGCCATTAGTCCATATGCCGATTGGGGCACCGGTAGCATTACAATAACTCTTGAGCTGTTCTTTACCATCCTTGAGTTTTGGCTTCTTAAGTTCAACGATAATATACTCTACAGTAGGACGGTCTTTATCAAAAACTACTATATCTGCGGATTTAGTCTGCCTGCCAAACTGGACAGGGTGTTCAAATTTTACCCGCTGTTTCGGATAGCTATAATCCTTTATCAGTTTGGAAGCATAAAGCTGACGGACAACTTCTTCCGGCTTCAGCTGAATTTCTTTCTCACGGATAAGGCATTCAATATACGGCTTATTATTTTTAACAATAATCTTTTTTTCAAGAGCCTTTATTTCATCGGGCGTAAATATGGAAAGGTTGTATTGTGAATCTTTCAATATGGAGATTAACGTAATTTTAGTTTCTTTTTTTGACATAATCATTTCTCCTTTAAAAAGTTAAATGCTAAAGCATCCCTTCATCTGAAAAGCTATAATAGCTGTCATCTCCTATGATGATATGGTCAACGAGCTTGATTTCCATTAGCTTTCCGGCATCGTTTAATTCTTTGGTAAACTTTTTATCCTGTGTGCTTGGCGCAATATTGGCGCTGGGATGATTATGCACACATATAATCGATACTGCGAATTTCTGCAAAGCGCCATGGATAATTTCTCTTACAATCGGCATAGCGTGATTCACTGTGCCTGTTGCCGCATCCGCGATATCGATAATCCGATTATTGCTGTCCAGATAAACAACCTTGAAGACTTCTGTCTTTAAATCCCTGAGTTGAGGTTTAAGAATATCCACAATATCCTTGGCTGATGATACTTTTTGTTTACCGGCGCTTGCCTCATCCTCACGAAACCGCCTGCCAATCTCAAGCGCGGCCTGGATATGAGCTGTCTTAGCACTACCCAAACCTTTAAATTCCTTCCAGTCCCGGGCATCTGTATGAACCATATTCCTGAATGTGCCGAATTTCTTCATGACCTTGCGGGCAATATCAATAGCGCTTGAACCATTTGTGCCAGTGCGCAAAAGTATCGCCAGAAGCTCGGAATTACTCAGGGCCCGCGATCCTTTCTTCAATAGCTTCTCCCTCGGCCTGTCATCCTCCGGCCAAGTCTTTATACCTGTCGCCTTAACTTTCTTTGTCATTTTTTTCTTCGCTTTTCTTCTCTTCTCTCTTAAACGCTGAAACAGCGGAACTAATCTCATTAAATGAAACCGGATAATAGTTCCAGACTTCAACCGACAAATTCACAATCAAGGACTTATCATTCAGCCGTTTTACCTTATAACGCTGATGCACATGCCCGCAGAAATTAAGCGGCACGTCCGGGTCAGCGTTCTCCGGCCGGTGCGTCATACAGATATCCTTTGCCCCATAGTGAATATACATCTTCGTGATGATTGTCTTAAGGCTGTTATTGCGGTCGTGATTGCCCTTGATGAAAATAAACTTCCCGTTTAGTTTCTTCTCAAACTCACGATAGCGTTCTTCTCCGCCTTCTTTCCCGCCTTTAAAGATAAAATCGCCAAGAAAGAATACCGTATCCTCAGGCTTTACTCTCTCGTTATGTTTACGGATAATCACCTTATTCATTTCTTCAGCCGTTTTAAAAGGCCGCTCGCAATAGCGAATGATATTGAAATGCGAAAAGTGATAATCCGCCGTCCACCAGTAGTTCATAATAAGATCCCGCTTATTTGCCCCCTTTATGTCCCCTTAGGTTCATCTTTCAATTGACCGAAATGGCCGATAAATGTCCGAAATAATGTCCGGAATAAAATTTACAAATTATCCGGCGTACCACCATATAAATCCGGTGACAGATCCGACTGCCAGTATTCCTTTGTATCAACATCCATAATCGTAAGCTTTCCTGACCAGCCTGCGCCGGTATCAATATTCCAGACATTACATACATGAATCGGTTGCAATGTATTGTAAAGCTCCGTTGTCGTGTGGCCGACAAATATATCTTTATACTTGCCTATCTGGCGTTTACGACCAGCTATGTGCTTCTTCCATGCCATATCGAGGAGGGTTCTATCCCAAACCAATGCTTGCGCGCTATGGCTTTTAAGTAATAGCTCAGTATTGAATCCTCCATGTACGAATATCTGTTCATCGCGTTCAATCCAAAGCTGGCCATTCTTCAAGAAATCAATATGCTCCTTTGTCATAGGACCGCCGTTATATGAGGCCATTGTCCGGTCACCGCCCTGACTTGTCCATATTTCCGGCATATCGCCTTTAAGCGCCCAGTCCAAAGCCCACATATCATGATTGCCAATGACCAAATCGCAGTGCTTAATCTTCAAAAGTTCATCGATGCACTGTTTGACTTCCGGATAACCATCGCAAACATCGCCTATGACGATCAAACGGTCTTTCTTATAATCAAATTTTGCTCGTTTAAAAGACTGCATTAACGCCTTGTAAGCGCCATGAATGTCCCCTATAGCATAAGTCTTCACTTGCCAGCCTCTTGCAACGCATCTTTCAAGCCTTTAAATCTGTCAAAAATATCCTGCCGCACATCATGAATGAATTCGTCGGGGCCGTTTTCCTGCTCTATTAAAAGACAACCCTGGCTTGAGACCCTTTCGAAAAATTTATTTATGTTATCCGCAGTATTCGTTAAATATCCCTTTTGCTTATACTGGGATACTTCCTCCAAAATCACATCAATATCAGGCGCATACCGTAAAATGAAATACATATAATATAAATCTTTGGCTTGTTTTTCTTGGTTTTCCCTATCAATAAAAGTTGCGCCCTTGTGATATAAAAAAGCTGATGGTTTCGGGCAATTCAAAGTATAGGTTTTGCTCTTTTTTTTAGTTTGAATTTTTACCGAAATCCTGTGCTTTAAGAGAAAATCAAATTTTTCTATTTTGTTTATCTGAATTTGCTGGCCGACCATCTTCTCAATTTCCTTAATATCAACGGCAGGATACGTAATAAATTCTACCGGGATTTTCTCTTTATACAGCACAACAGGAAAGAGCCTGTCCAGCTTCGGATGACGTTCTTTGTAATCCAAAGAAGAGAGTGTCTCAAAAATTGTCTTTGAATATTTTCCGCTAACAAATTCATCCACGCCAAAATCTATGTCAACCGTAACCACCGGATTGCGAACGGATTTCTTCCAAAGATAATTTGAGTAAACATACGGCATCCAGCCTCCGACAAGGGTAAGATCCGGAAGATAATCGCTTATATCTTCAAGCACATTGAAAAATACGGCTTCGATTTTCTCAAGATTCATACAGATTCTTTCCCTTCTCTTGCAGATATTCTCTAAGGTGTTGTGCATGCTCACGGCCGCGAGGCTTAAAGTTATAGAGGTCCAGATAAAGCTGCAAATTAGAAACAACCTTATATCCTTTTATTGTCTGGGCACCATGAAATGCACTTATTTTGTAATACGGGCGGATGATGTGAACATTACCGCCCCTTACGAGTTCCTTTAAATCAAGCTGTTGGCGTAACTCTAAAATATCCTTATTCCAGTCTTCAGGATAAAAATACAGATAGACCTGATCTGTAGCTACAAAGGAAGTCATCAGATTGGCTCCGGAATGGAGTGTAAGCGCGTATGGCTTATCTTTCAAATAATCCTTAAGCTTTGATAAAATATTTTTATCCGGAGAATAATAGATATCAACTTTGTTTAATCCAAATTGGTATTCTGCGACCCAATCGCTGATAAGCTTATCTTTATTCGTAAGAAGCGCGTAACTATCAGGACCGCGTTTGACCCGCTCAACATAACCCTTCTTCTCCATGGTTTCAAGCGCTCCTTGCGCCATTCCAAGGCTTACCCCGTCATCACCTGTAAAGTCGCGCGTAACCCATTTCTTTTCAGGATCAGACAGCATTTTTCTTAAGATAATGCTCGCCTTATCGGCAAAAATATTCGTTCCATTCGTATGGTTATTCATAATGTTCACTCCTTTTTATTGTTCAGTAACTACTGAACAATATACGCTAACTGAACATTAATGTCAAGTATTTTCTTTAGGGCTGACCTTTTTCATAACTCGTACAAAATGTCATTACTTATGGATAAATATAGACAATTTGTACCGAGTGCATTGGTGGGTTTTACTTTGTCACAAAAAGTGCCTATTTTTTGTGACAAGGTTTTCAATGATATAGAACAAGCGTTCGGTGTTATAGAACGGAAAGGATTCCTGCTTTCGCGGGAATAACAGTGTGGTTGAGATCCTTTTATTGCCCTGCCTACTTCTCTGCGACAATGAGCATTTCAAAGTCTTCTGTGGTCAGTTTGTCGTTTCTTGAGTATGCCCCGAGCTTCGCGCCAAAAATATCGATCTTTTTGAATCCGAGCGTCTTTAAAAGTCACGTTATCTCGCTGGGCACATAATAACGCTCGTTACACTTAAGCTCCCTTTTATTGCCGGAATCGTCCTCAAACACAACAGTGTTATGATCACGGAAAGTCATCAGATCAAAGGAGCACTCTTTACACTGGGATTGGCCCTCTTTCTGCGCCGACTTATAGAATTCATTAACAGAATGAAACAGCGGAAACAATCCGTTTAATGTGGTGAAAATGAGCTTGCCTTTACTTTTAAGCGCTTTTGTTGCGTTTTTGAGGATCTGGAAATTCATCTCATCTGTTTCCATAAGAGAAAACCCACCCTCACATAACATAATTACCAGGTCAAATTCGCCGTTAAACGGAAGGTTTCGCGCGTCTTGTATTTGGAAGTTGATCGTCACCCCGGCCTCTTTGGCCTTTTCCCTTGCCCTTTTGATCTGATCCCTGGAAAGGTCAACGCCAGTCATGTTGTATCCCCTTTTTGTCAGTTCAATTGCGTGACGGCCGGTACCGCAGCCAATATCTATGATCTTTAAGGATTTGTCGTGATTTATCTCCTGTTCAATAAATTTGCATTCGCCAAGCGTTCCTTGGACAAAAGACTCCTTGTCATATTTATTAGCATAATTCTCAAATAATGACTCATACCATTGCTTCATAGTATCCTCATTTTTTTAATGTTTTTACCATGACAATATTGTCATGGTAATCGTAAATATCTACTCCAAATTCTTTCTTTGCCGCAATCCGAGACATTTTAATAGTCTTAAAGCCAGCTTTTCGATACGCCGCTATTGCGCGTTTATTCTTCGAAGATGGCGAAATATAAAAATCCTTTATTCCATATCGTTTATTCAGGAAACCGCAAATCGTTGTCAAAGCGTCAGAGCCGTATCCTTTACCGCAATATCTTTCTGACCGCATCCATATGTCTAAAACGACTCTGTGCTTTCGGTCATCAAACAAATCATACCCTATGGTCCCGACCCGGGTGTTATTGGCAATAATAATATAATTTCTTCCGCTTTTATTACCCGTCGGCATGAAGAAACTCTCTTTGTAATCCTGACAGAATTCTTTCAATGTTGGGATATGAGGATCAGGATAATTCGGCAACCCCATAAACGCTGGCGTTATATCCGATTTTACCAACCACACGTAAATCATCCTGCGTTCAGAAAGAACAGCCGGTCTTAACTTGATTTTTGATCCATTGATGACCATTCTTTCACATCCCTTTCAATCCAAACCATTTATCTTCTTTAATATCCTTAACAGCGTCTCTCGGTACTTACACCAATGGTCAGCCGAAATTTTTAATGAAAACTTTTTTTCTATCTTCTTTCATTTTTCCGCGACAACGAGCATTTCGAAATCTTCAGTGGTCAACTTATCGTTTCTTGAAAACGAGCCAAGTTTTGCGCCAAACGTATTTTTTTCTCAATACTGACACTTATGTACACCAGAAGCCCGACTGTCAATACCCGTAACCATGAACAAGCATCTATCGGCGCGGA
>Ga0272442_10003084_pt1 | contig 23593 bp, 18 predicted proteins | sample SSMForm2O_FD_200262 | JGI IMG/M metagenome (GOLD analysis project Ga0272442, IMG submission 200262) | Marine sediment archaeal communities from Little Sippewissett salt marsh, Falmouth, MA, United States - SSM-Form-2O | ecosystem: Environmental > Aquatic > Marine > Wetlands > Sediment ...
GCTTTGCATATCTGTTTCACCGCAAGCCGGATGGATGCCTCCGTGAAGGATATGTCCGCCGAGGTGCAGGACACCGAAATGGAAATCTTTGCCATATTCGGTTACGGCGGACTGGATCGCGACGTTACCGGACGCGAAGCAGATTTTTCCGGACCGCCGTATATCAAAAGATTTCTGTCTGATGTGAAAACAGTACAGGGTTGACTTTTTATTGATTTTTTCGAACACCGAAGACAGGGCAAAATGGGCGGCGACACGTTTCAGATCAATACAGGCCGGTTTGATCACTGTCTTGTAGATACGGCCGCCGTTGCCGAACCGGGCAATATTGCTCGGAGCCTTTGCCAGCTCTTTCACAAATGATGATTCCAGGGAAAGGCGCGATGTTTCCTCTGCCAGCTGTATGGCACGGGCGGCATACTGTAGAATCTGTATGGTTTCGATGCCAGATATTTCATCAAAGAACCAGCCACAGCTTGTAAACATCAGCATGGCGTGGCGCTGCATTTCCAGAAGCCGCCACAACTGAATCCGGCGGTCCTGCTCAAGATTTTTCAAACCGTGCTTTTCGAGAAAACGCTCCCTGCCCAAACCGGATGAATCCAGGATCACATCGATGTAATGATCCCGCATGATCCACGGATCCTGATCCAGTGCCCGTATCCCTTCTTCAAAAACGGGAATCAGCTGATCCCGCAGACTGTTCAGACTCCGGCGCAGCGGAGCCCGCCATGCCTGGTTCCAGTGATCATGGCCGCCAATACGGCAGCCACAGTCATTCTGCCAGCGTTCCACACCATGGGCGCAGCTCCATGATGTGTTTTCCAGAATTTCCACTTCATGGTCCGGTGGATGACGTTCCAGAAATTCGCCGTATACCGTTGCACGCACTGCGGTATCGGATTTGATGAGATGCAGGCAATAGGCCAGTGCCATATCACCGAACCGGTGATGGTGTCCGAATGTTTCGCCATCCGTGGCAATATGCGCAATCTGTGCATCGGAGCGGTTGTCCATGGACTGAATCAGACGCCGGGCGAAATTTTCACCGCTGTTCAAAAGATCTCCGAATCCCACGTCATGCGCGATGGGCCCGTCATAGAAAAAAAGATCGATGTGTTTTCCCGATGGCAGCAGACAGCGGTACGGTCGCTTTGGATCGATCTTTCCGCCGCGTACATCTGCCCATGAGCTGCTCCCCGTTTTGCGGCATCGAGCGGCCTGGGTGGGGGACAGGATGGTAAACTGTATATCCTCTTCAGCGAGCACTTCAAGGGTGTCAAGATTCACAGCGGTTTCAGGCAGCCACATACCCTCGGGCCGCCGGTCGAAATGAAAGACGAAATCCCGGATGCCCCAGCGCACCTGTGTCCTCTGGTCATGCGGATTTGCGAGAGGCATGATCATGTGATTATATGCCTGGGCAATGGCGGGACCATGTCCGCTGAAATATTTCTGGCCTGATTTATCCGCTTCGCGTATGGCCTGATAGATATCGGGCTGCTTCTTTTTCAACCATGAGAGCAGCGTCGGACCGATATTGAAGCTGATATGCGAAAAATTATTGATGATATCAATAATCCGTTTTTCACTGTCCAGAATGCGGGCTGCGGTATTGGGTGCGTAACATTCCGCCGAAATTTTTTCATTCCAGTCATGATAGGGATATGCTGAATCCTGTAATTCCACGGCCTCAAGCCATGCATTTTCCCTGGGCGGCTGATAAAAATGGCCGTGGATGCATATGTATTTATTCATTTTTTTGCCTGTCTTTCCGGGGAATATCCGTCGCTGCAGAGAGGGCTTCAAGAAATACGGCGATTCGATGTCCGGAACGGCGCCGGGCAGTTTCCATGGTTTTCAGCAGACGATTCAATTTCCGGACGGGTGCATTTTTCTGAAATCCGATTGGCTGACCGGAGGCTGTAATCTCCAGCAGGCCGAGAATCGTCATCCAGAGAAGCAGGCGTTCGAATCTCTCTTTGGAAAACCAGATTGTATCGTTGTATGAATTCAGATTCAGATAGGCCTGCACATCGTTATCCTCAAGGAAACGGCGGATAACAGTCTGCGGATCGGGTGTGTGTCCGACTTCATTCTGTAATGCAAACCAGTGCTGGTGGGCCAGGGCGATATTGATTTCCGCCATCGCCAGCCGGGTATCGTCTTCGGATTCACCGCTTTCTGCAAGGGCATGCATGACCAGGGGATTCATGTGGAATTCGTAAATCATGGAACGGCTTTCTTCGCCGGTTTCTTCAGTGCGTGTGAGCCGTCCCATGTCATGAAGCAGGGCGTATATGAAAAGGCATTTTTTGAGAAGCGTTTCCCGCCCGAGAACCCGGTCAAGCGATTTCCATACACCGGCGGCTCCGGTCTGCAGCTTGTTTGCGATGAGCGGAACCGCCGTATGAAAGGATTGAATGGCTGACACGGTTCCAATGGTTTTTTCCTGAATGGATGGAATACGGCCGGTTGCGGCGGCTTTGTTTGCGACGGCCTCGAGAACATTCCGGATGGCGGGTCCGAGATTTTCCGGATGAAAGGGCGCCGGCAGGGTCTTTTCGGACAAGCCGTATGTTTTCGCGTATTGAGACAGGATATCACCGTTTACCAGTTGTTTCAGTACCTGGTGCACCTGGCCGTATATCATTTCACGCGCAGCAGCATCGATGGAGGGTACACCGCGCCCGTTTAAATACGCCTGCAGTTCACCGTAAGGTGTTTTTGTGCTGTCGGACACTTCACGAAAATCCATAAATACGTGATACTTGAAAGCATCCAGGCTGATATAAAGACCCTGTGTCCATAATTCGACATTTGAACGAATATATTCCAGACCTGATATATAATCACGGAATATGGTATGGCGGCCGGTTTCATTCGCGAGCCCGAGACCTTCACCGAGAGTCTGTTGAATAACAGACCGGTTGCCTTCGGGACCGGCTGATGCGGAAAAAGGTGCGGATATCCGGATCCACCCGGCGGTTTGTGAATACGAATTGTGATAGATGATCAATGCCCGTTCGTCCCCGAAGCGGTTGGAATAGGCAAAGACATTCTCATCAACACTTCTGTCGTATAGCCGGAAGTCGTATAATCTGAAGTGGTCTACATGGGCAAAAAGGTAACGACGGTGCAGCAGCGGAAAAATTTCCCGTTCGTGACGTGCGACAAGCGCCTGATCGGGTGTTTCATCGAGATAGGCCCTGCGGTATTCCATTCCGTACTTTTCAGTCAGGCCTTCAACCTGACCGTGACCGAACATGGGAAGTCCCGGCATGGTGGACATCATGATACAGACACCGAAATATTTGTCGTTATTTCCAAACTGGGACACAGCCGTATCCTCATCCGGATTGTTCATGAAATTCACGAATCGTTTCAGAATTTCCGGATTGAAAGCCAGTGTGCTTTTCATCAGTTCCCGGTATTTGCTGTTTTCTTCATTTTTCAGCATGTTCATGAAAGCACTGTTATAGACACGGTGCATGCCCAGTGTCCGGACAAAATATCCTTCCAGCATCCAGAAGGCTTCGGCAAGCAAAAGCGTATCCGGCGCCTCCTTTTGAATCCTGTCCACCACTTCCCGCCAGAATTCTTCCGGCATGATCGCGTCAAAATCGGCTTTGGTCATCCCCTGTCCCGCACGGGAGGGGATGGCCCCGCCGGTACCGGGTTCCGGGAACCACAGGCGTTGAATGTGACGCTTGACCAGGGTCATGGCCGCATCGAAGCGGATCACCGGGAAATGGCGTGCGACATGAAGAATGGTCTGAATGACCGCCTCGCGCGCAGCCGGATTCAGGAAATTCAGCTGGGCCGTATCATTCCACGGCATGCTCGTGCCGTCATTGCCGTGATATATGTATTTTTCATCTCCTGTTTCATGATCGACGCGCTTGAAAACAACAGCGGCGTCAGACCGGTTGTAATAATGATCTTCCAGGTATAGGCCGGCGCGGTTGTTCCGGGAAAGATTGACACCGTAAAAAGTGTATGCAGGGAAGGGGCTGTGATCCATCGAAATGAACCATTCCGGGTGTTCATACACCCAGCGTGAGTCAATGCCCATATGGTTGGGTACCATATCACCTGCCATCCGGATTCCCCGTTTCCAGGCACGTTCTTTCAGTGACTGGAATGCGTTATGTCCCCCCAGGCCGGTTGCGATGTCGTATTCAAGAATGGCATAGGCTGAGGCTTCCGCTTCGGGATTACCGCACAGCCGTTTGATTTCCCGGGAAGCCTGGCTTCGCTCCCAGAGTCCGATGAGCCAAAGCGTGTTGAAACCCCGGCGTGCCAGCGTATCCAGTTCCTCGTCGGGAATCTGATCCAGACGGGCAATGGATTTCTGATAAATCCGGGAAAGCTGATCCATCCAGACATAGACATTTTTCGCGATCATGACCACCCGCGGCATCCAGTCCATGTCGCTGCTGAAACGTTCCGGCTCGTCATCCGCAAACATGGGTATACGGGCGGGCCCGGGTCCGGGAAAATACAGTTTCTCTTCTTCAAGGATCAGATCCAGACTGCTTAAAAGCCGGAATATGTAATCGCCCAGCAGGTATCCCCAGCGTTCACGGATAAATTCCAGCTGGCCCTTGAGTGAGTGGGGGACATGTTGCGCGGGGCTTCTCAGCATGTCCAGAAGGTTTTCATCATCGGGGCCAAACCCGGGAATACTGTTAAAAAAATCATGCATCGTTTCCATCAAACGTATGTATGCTGTGTTTTGCTGCAGCTCGGAATCATCAAAAAGTTCGCGAAAAGGGGCAAAAGCCGGATTGATATTGGCCAGCCAGAGCATAATGAGTTCTTCAAGAACAATGGAGCGATTGGAAATTTTCCCTGTTTTCCCTTTCAGATAGGCTGCGAGAGAGATTTTCCCGCGATACACATCAACCGTCGGAAACGAATCAGCGAACCGGCGAAGGACATGTAACAGCTCCTTTTTTCCGATTTCGTTTTCGATACGGCGCAGTGCTTTTTGATGTACGTCGGGCATTTTTTGCTGCATGTACAGGCGGAACACATAATGCAGTATCTCATCGATCAGGCCCATCGCGTTCAGATCGCCGGCTTTTACAGTCTGCCGGGGATCGATCATGAGATCCCGCCTGGCATTCATTTTGCGGGCAAACCGGCGAACAGCGAAAAAATCTGCAAAAATCACATTGCCGCTGATTCCGAAAAGGATTTCGTCGAAGCCGTAATAATTCCGCATCTTGCGCGAGATGTGAAACTCACGGTCCATAGGCGGATGAGGGCCCGCTTCGCAGCGCCGGTTCCAGTGATGGAAAGTGATTGTTATGCTCTCTGTCAGTTTGTCGGTCATATGATTTCTGCCGTGAAAGTACGATTGATAATGATTCCGGACCGGCCGGTGACGGGTGTCCCTTTCCGGGATTTCGATTTCAAATACAGGGCATGCCGCTACCATAAAAAACATGTTATACAATACCGCTCACAAAGCGTATGATGCAATCAGGGAGATCCGGATTCGTGCTCCCGGCAGGCAAAGCAGTTACTGTTTTTGCTGTTTCAGTTTTATCAAATAGACAATATGATGTCTTTCCTCGTCGATCAGCTGCATGATAATGTCCTTGTTTTCGGTCTGGACATATTTCATCAGTTCCTGAAACAGCAGTATGGAATCCTTTTCAAATCCGATCCCGTAATTGATGGCATCCAGAGGATTTTTTATATATTCATGAAAATGATCTGCGTCTATCTGTTTGTACAGGCTGTCATCGACCAGGGCCCGGATATATGATGACATTTCACCGGGATACGATTCCACGGTTTCGTTTTCTTCCATGGAAGCGAGAATGGATTTGAATTTTTTAACATGGTTGGTTTCCCAGTCGCGCAGTCTGGTAAAAAGTGATTTCATATCCGGATCGTCAAAATGATCGGCAACCCGGCCGTAAAAGGCTTCCCGGGCTTTTTCCTTTTCTACACCGATTTCCACCACATCAATCATTTTCAGTACACCGGTCATAAGTATCCTCCTTGAGATTTGGGGACAATGGTTCCTGCTTTTTTATGCCATACGAATTGAGTTTCACATCCATTCCCGGCCGGCACCGCAACCGATCTCACCGGATCGCGGTGATCGATCGCGATCCAAAAACACACTGATTGATTGATCTTCAGGTCCCGCCCGGAGCCGAATTTTCGATTGATCTTTGATGCCGCCTCAGGCCGATTTAAAGATTTGAAAACAGGCCGGCGCTTTCGTTCCTATGCACCTGCGGTGTATCATCACTTCCGGTATTGGATGTTCACCAGGGTGATCATTGCTTTAAAGTAAGATATTCCTGTCCGAATATCAATACATAATTTGTATGCCAAAACGCCACCTGTCCCTTCAGGGGCGAGGTGGCGTGTTCCGTTCCGATTTGCTGAAATGATTATAAAAGGAAAATGTTGTGGCTTTCGCAATAATCTGTCATATCATCGGGCCAGATGCTGGCCTGTACTTCGCCGATATGCGCTTTGCGAAGAAAAAGCATGCATAAACGGGATTGACCAATACCGCCGCCAATGGTCTGCGGCAGCTGCCCGGCGAGCAGTTTCTGATGGAAATTCATGTTTGTTTTGGCGGTTTCTCCCCTTATTTCCAGTTGATTCAGGAGAGCCTCCCTGTTGACGCGGATGCCCATGGAAGAGAGTTCAAAAGACCGGTTTAATATTGTATTCCAGACGACAATATCCCCGTTTAATCCTCTGCGGCCGTCTCCCGTATCTGTTGTCCAGTCATCATAGTCGGCGGCACGACCGTCATGGGGAACGCCGCTTTTCAGGTTGCCGCCCAGACCAATGATGAATACGGCCTTGTTTTCCCGGCAGACAGCATGCTCACGGTCTTTCGGAGTGAGATCCGGATATTTGTCCTCGAGATCCTGTGCATGGATGAACCGGATTTCTTCCGGAAGCTCCGGTTCTGGCAGCTGCGGATATTTCCGGCATACCAGGCGTTCGGTCCTGACAACGGCGCTGTAAATTTTCCGCACGATGCTTTTCAAAAAATCCAGATTTCGCTCGTCGTTCGACATGACGCGCTCCCAGTCCCACTGGTCCACGTACAGGGAGTGAATGTTGTCCAGTGATTCGAAAGGACGGATGGCATTCATGTCTGTGTACAGACCTTCTCCGGTCTGAAAACCGTAATGACCCAGTGCCTGCCGCTTCCATTTGGCCAGGGACTGGACGACTTCACCGATTTCCCCGGTTTGCTGAATTTTGAAATGAACCGGTATCTCAACGCCGTTCAGATAATCGTTGATGCCGGTTTTTCTGGAAACAAAAAGCGGCGCTGAAACCCTTGCCAGGTTCAACGCGCCGACAAGTTCAACCTGGAACGAATCCTTGACATATTTGATGGCTTCTTCGGTGTGCCGCAGATCCAGGAACGATTTGTAGTTTTGCGGTAGGGAAATGGGTGTGTTTTCCGGGGATATCCCGTTTGTCATGCGATCTCTCCTGTTTTTGATGATGAAAATAATTGTTGAATTTAACATATTTCACGGATGATATCAACATTTTTATAATATTTACTGCTGATTATTTCAAGAATTATTAAAAATATTGATACTGAAGCCGTTAGTCGGTGGGTGGGATCGGCGGGATTGTGATTGAGCGCAGGGATGTTATGGGGGCAGGGGGTGTTTATTCGGACAGCAGCCGCCTGATAATGTCCAGAACAACGGGCATGCGGGTGGTTTTGGGAATAAATGCATTTGCACCGCAGGTTTTGGTTTGATCCGCGATATCCTCGGCATCCCGTGACGTCCAGATGGCCACCGGGATGTGTTCCAGATTCTTGTCAAACTTGATCATGTAGCAGAGTTTCTGGCCGTCAATATCGGGAAGAAGCAGATCCAGAATAATGAGATCCGGTTTTTCACTGCGGGCCGCACGCAGCCCTTCGGAACCATTCTGTACACTCAACGTCTGATATCCGGCTTTTTCCAGATGGGCCCGCATCAGATGCATGCTGGCTTCATTGTCTTCAATAATCAATATTCGCTTCGAGGAGGTCATGAATGCACCGTTTTTTATCTGATTCGTTATAACGGGTTTTCATTCCAATGATTATTACAAATATAATGCCAATATCACTTTTCCGGATAAACCGGATTCACGGAAATTTCAACCTGAAATCAGGCTGCTCAGAAAGTATATATAAAATATCAGAAGAAGCCATCCTTCCCATTGGGTGATCCGTTTGGCCTGTGTGATGACGAAGAATAAAAATGTGGCGATAATCATGATGGGAAGGACATCCCGGATCATTCCGGGCGGGAATGCAAGGGGACCAAGCAGTGCGGGAATCCCCATTACGGCAAACGCGTTGAAGATATTGGAGCCCAGAATATTGCCGATGGCCATTTCGGCGTCCCCGTGCCGGGCCGCGGATATGCTTACCATCAGCTCCGGAAGGGATGTTCCAAGGGCAACGGCACTGGCTGCGATGATCTCTTTTCCCACATTCAGAATGGATGAGAGCCGGACAATGGATATCACTGTAAATCGCGAACCGATATAGATAAACACACCGCTCATGACAAGAATGATGCCCTGTTTGAGGAAAACATGATGCTTGCCCGCGGATCTGGGCCTGATCAAAGTGCGGCTGTCGGAAACAACGGCGCCATACCGGGATCCGGATGCATAGATCATATACACGGCCAGACCCGAGAGGCACAGAACAGCCTCAAAGACTGAAAAAAGGGCATCCCAGATCATCATTGATAGAAGCAGGGTGGACCCCATCAGCAGGGAAAGATCCACGAAGGCGATTTCAAATTGCAATTGGATGTTTTTCCCGATAATGGCGGTACATCCCAGAATGAGAAAAATGTTGGTGATATTGGATCCCAGGACATTGCCGATGACGATCTCCGATGATCCCATGTGAACAGCCAGTATGGAGGAGATGAGCTCGGGGAGGGAGGTCCCCAGCGCGACAATGGTCACGCCGACGATAAAAGGCGGCATTCCCAGTTCAATGCCGATGACTTTGGACGCTGCGGCAAAAAAGTCGGATGATTTTATCAGGACGGCCAGACTGATGATGAAGACAGTGATCCAGACCATATGAGCAGACATATGATTCACCGGTATGCCATCAGAACAGCCTGAAGTTGATATTCAAACCGGCCGTCGCAAATTCATGCCAGCCGGTGTCGGATTTGTACGCATAGAGTCTCACAGAGGGTGCCGCAGTCCAGCCGCTGGAGCGGTAAACTTCCAGATCCGTTCCCAGGAAAAATCCCATATGGGTATCGTTTATATTCCGGGTTCCGGACTGATCCGTCACGCTGGTTCCGGCAAAATTGAATCCGGCCCCGACCTGGTAATACATCCGGTCTCGCAGCCGGATGTGTTCGGTGACATAAATCATAAAGAGAGTCTGTTTGATATCGGAGAAGGTGTCCCTGGACTGGAAGAAAGGATAGAGTATGTCCAGATACAGGGCATGACGGGGAAATGTTTTGATCCGCACCGCTGCGCCAACGGTATACGATGCTTTCAATGTTTCCGAAAACAGCGGGCCGGGTACCACCCGGCCGACAGAGATTTGTGTATTGGTCGTTGTATCATATTTATGATAATCATCTGATGCAACGGCCGCATTCGTGCGTCGCAGATCCCGGTCAACCGTTCTGAGTGCTTCCGGATTGATAAGTATTTTGGGGATACGGAGGCTGATATAATCTCCCTCTTTGATATTCAGGCCCTCAACCTCCTGAATGATTTTGGCAGCGGCTTTGTTATCGGCAAACCGTATGATTTTAACCGATCCGATATATCGGATCCCGCGGGGAGAAAACCGGTATACCCGTACCACATCCCCAACCTGCCCAACCGCCACATCGGCTTTAATCAGTACATAACCGGGGATGACTTTTTCAATGGTCTGGCTGATGCCCGCGGCAGTCATAAAAAGAATGAGTATGAGCAGCGTCATCCTGTGTATTTTCTGCATGGGCCCTGTCCTGTGCATTGTGACTGAATAAAGCGATTGAGATTAAAGAATATCAATATTTTAGAATATAAATCACATAGAAATTAAAGTCAAGGAAGAATCACTTTTATTATGAATTAATGCCGATCGCCGGCGCACCCGGAAGAGGAATGCCGGCCATCGGGCATAAGATCCGGCAAAAACAGGAATCTTTTTTAAATATCGAAAGTAAAAGAAAAAAGGCTTTGAACAGAAAGGATACGATTCATGCAGAAAAAAATCATATTGACGGGAATCATTCTGATCATGGCGGGCTCGCTTTTTGCGGGATCAAAGATCTGGCACGAAGACTTTGACGAGGCGGCTGCCATGGCCAAAAAAGAAAACAAACCCATGCTGCTGAATTTCAGCGGATCGGACTGGTGTGTCTGGTGCAAAAGGTTGAACGATGAAGTGTTTACAAAAGAGCCATTTGTTGAGTATGCGGATTCCAGTCTGATCCTGATATCGCTGGATTTCCCCAGATTCAAATCCCAGGAAGAAGCACTCCGGTTGCGGAACAGGAAACTTGCGGAGCGGTTCGGTATCCGGGGATTTCCCACAGTCATTCTGCTGGATGCAGGCGGGGACCTGATTGCCCGGACCGGTTACCGGGAAGGCGGGGCAGGCGCATATGTAACGCATTTGAAGGCGCTGATCGGTACAGGACCGGAAGAATGATCACACGGATGCAGTCCGGCTCGGCGGGGTGGCGATTGCGGGTAATGACGTTCGAATCATTGAGTCAACCGGGAAGGCGGCCGTTTGGCGATTTATGGGTTGTCCCGCAGGAAAAGACCATGTTGATTACCGCTTCCGGACTGGCCGGTACCAAAGGCGCCTTCGCCCCCGGGACGCATCGCCCCGATAAACCGGGGTGGTCAGTTGGTCTTACGGACCGGGGACCAGGGCGACGACAATATCCATCACATTGGTGCCGGTGGGACCGGTTTTGATCAGACCGCCTGTTTTTTCCAGAAACGGGTATGCATTGTTATCCTGCAAATAATCAGCGGGATTAAGTCCCAGTTTTTCGGATCGCGCGGCGATTTCCGGGAAGGCCATCCCCCCGGCGGCGTCTGTGGGACCGTCCGTTCCGTCCGTTCCAATACAGGCAATCAGATAGGAGCCCCGGCTTTCCTGCATGGCCATGAGTGCTGCCAGGGCCATTTCCTGATTCCGGCCGCCCTTTCCTCCGCCCGTCAGCGTCACAGTGGTTTCACCGCCCATCAGCAGGCATGCCGGCTTGATGACCGGCGCATTTTCAGACTGGATACGCTTTACAATATCGGTCACATAGGCGCTTACCTCCCTGGATTCCCCCTCCATGCACGACGTCAAAACCGATGTATTGTATCCCAGGGAAATGGCTTTGGCTCTGGCCGCTTCCAGGGCCGCTTCATTGTTGCCAATAATATGATTTTGAATTTTTTGAAACAGGGGATCTCCGGCTTTGGGTGTCTCCGGCACAAGGTTCCGGCATCCCCTTTCGATGTGATCCATGATGCTTCGGGGGAGATTTTCCGCCAGGCAGTGCCTGTGAATGACATTCAGTGCATCTTCAAAACGGGTCGGATCTGGAGTGGTGGGGCCGGACGCAATCGCGTCCACCGGATCACCGATAATATCCGACAGTATCAGCGTGATACAGGAAGCCGGAGATACGGCCTCCGCCAGACGTCCCCCCTTGACACGGGACAGATGCTTACGGACGGTATTGACCTCGCTGATGGGTGCCCCACTCGCCAGAAGCAGCCGGTGAGCGCACTGCATGTCTTTCAGGGAGATATTGTCCGGGAGCGCTTCCAGCAGGGCAGATCCACCGCCGGATATCAGGCAGATCACCAGATCGTCCTGTCCGGCGTCTCCCGCGCATGCGAGTATGCGCTCTGTGCCGGAGAGACTGTTTTCATCGACGACAGGATGTCCTGCTTCCATGGTCGTGATATTCGGAATGTCAATGCCATGACCGTATTTTACAGTAATGACGCCTCCGGTCAGGCGGGTTCCGAGAATCCGGGCGGTTTCAAGGGCCATGGCTGCGGTGGCTTTTCCCGTTCCGATGATATATATATGCTTGAATGCGCCGGTATCGAGGATGTCTGCACCGATATGCAGGCGAGGCCCTTTCATTTTCATGTAATTTCTGATCAGACAGCGCGGCTGGACCGCCCTGACGGCTTCACGCAGCAGCATACCGGCATGCCTTTTCATTTGAGTCGTGATCCTGTCCATCACCGGAAAGTTAGAGAATACCCGGCAGTATTTCAAGCGAAAAGCATTTCGTGCAAATAACCGGACAATAGAATGAAAAACAGAACAGGCTTTCCGCAGGCATCGATAAACGGCTGTTTCAACCGGTATTCGTGCCGTGCGATTGATACAGGTTCCGCCTGAAAAACAAATTCATCATTGATTTCATGCGCATTTCTGTGTATCTTTTCTATTGATTTGCCTGATGATGCGGCACATCCGGACAAAACATCCACAACCAGCGGTGGTTGCGTGCAGACTGCCCGCCATCGGGAAGGTTCAAAGAAGGCATGTCAGTGCCGATTTTTTCAGGCTGTCATTTCGCCCGCTGATTGGCGGAATCGAAAATCCGCTTGCGGTGGATTTCAGGAATCCAGTAAAGGTGGATTTCAGAAACCACGGATCACGCTGAAGTTTTGAAGATCAATCCATGCATACTCGGAGTCATTCATGAAAGAGCGTCTATTCGGCAATACCGGAATCAGGGTATCGGAAATCGGTCTGGGCTGCTGGCAGCTCGGCGGCGACTGGGGGGAGGTTTCCGACGAGACGGCGAATCGCATTCTGGAAACATCGCTCCGGTCCGGTGTGAACTTCCTGGATACGGCCGATGTCTACGGCGGGGGGCGGAGTGAATCCATCATCGGGTCCTTCCTGAAATCACGGAAGGAAACCATTTTTACGGCCACCAAAATCGGGCGCGAGAGCAGCCTGTATCCGGATCATTATTCCCTGCAGGGCTTGCGGGCCGGCGTGACCCGTTCCCTGAAGCGGCTTCAGACGGAAGCGCTGGATTTGCTGCAGCTGCACTGCATTCCCGAACCGGTAATGGCGGACGGTGAAATCTTTGACTGGCTGCGTATTCTTCAAAAAGAGGGATTGATCCGGCATTTCGGGGCAAGCGTGGAATCCATGCAGGAGGCCATGCTCTGCATGCAGCAGGAAGGGATTGCATCGCTTCAGATCATATTCAATATCTTCCGGCAGAAACCGGTCGACACACTCTTTGCTGCTGCCAGAGAGAAGCATGTCGGATTGATTGTCCGCCTGCCCCTCGCCAGTGGTCTTCTGGCCGGAAAATTTTCACCATCCACCCGTTTCAGCAGCAGTGATCACCGGTTTTACAACCGGGATGGCCAGGCCTTCAATGTGGGCGAGACCTTTGCCGGCCTGCCCTTTGAAAAAGGACTTGCCATTGTCGAAAAATTGCGCCCGCTGGTCCCCAAACCGATGTCCATGGCGCAGATGGCCGTTCGGTGGATACTGGATTTTGATGCGGTATCGGTCGTGATTCCGGGTGCCAGCCGTCCCGACCAGGCAGCTGCCAACGCGGCCGTGTCCGAGATGCCGCCGCTGTCCGGGGAATTGCATGATGCCATCCGGCAATTGTACGAAACAGATGTGAAGCTGGAAATCCGGGGACCGTACTGAGCGCACCGGACGGCGGCCATCGATTACAGAACAATATTCGGGGGTGAATGTACCGCAAACGCCGCACAGGGGGATTGGTTATGATGAAATACGGATATGTGTTTGTGACCGGCCTGCTGCTCTGCACGACGGTTCTGCCGTGCCTGGCCCGGCAGTTTTCAACGGGAAATCCGCAGGTGATATTGGCCCATGAGGGCAAGGAAGAGCTCGGCATCCGGATTCTTGAGACGGGGCTGTTCGCCGTTAATGACGAAGGCACGCTTAAATGGTTTTCAACACAGCAGAATTTTCCCCCGTCCGGAGACGGCCTGATATACAGCGTGGGACGCCGTGAGAATCCTTTCGAGTATGTCCGCTCCCTGTCCGGCCAGATTATGGATATGCCGGAGCGCGGCGAAGACAAGCTGCATCCAGGCAACAGCGCATGGATTGTCAATGTCTGCAGGGATCCGGAACAGGGGCATATACTGGCCTTTGTACGTGTTGAATACTGGCCTTTTGGTGAGGCAAAACGGAAGTACCACAGGCTGGGCCTGGCCCTTTCCAAAGACGGCGGTGCTTCATTCCGGTGGTGCGGTTTCATTATCACGCCCGAACTCACCTATGAGACATGGATGAACCACTGGAAACGAACACAACCCGGTTCCTGTGACATGGGGCACGCATGCTATATCCAAAAAGGCGGCTATTTTTATGTATACTATCAGGATACGAGAGACCTGCCTGACACAGCCGGACACGGACTGGCTGTGGCGCGGGCGCGGATCAGGGATGTCATGGCCGCTGCGAATAAATATGAAGTCACGGTCTGGAAAAAATATCATCAGAAAAAATGGAGTGAAAACGGCATCGGCGGGGCATTTTCGCCGCTGAATATCGCACCCAGAGGGGAAATGCACGGAGATGCCGCCACGTGTGATTATCTCCATCAGTATATACTGGTCAGCCGGGATGACACCGGTGATGAAACAGGGGGAGTGGTGATCTCCTTTTCGAATAACGGCATCCAGTGGAGCGCCTGGCAGGATGTGCACCGGGACAATCATTATCATGATTTTCCCACCATCATCAGTCTGGGCAGTGACAATGAGACAGTGGATAAAACATTCTGGATATATTACCAGTATGATGAAGATGATGTGATGCCGGAAAAATACGGGAAAATCGGCTGGAACCGTATCCAGATCACCCTGGAATAGGTACGGGTACCGGTTACGAACCGGGAAATGTGCCGGAAAGATGCCTGATATTCCTTGAAAACACTCAGCGAAATTTTTGATAGAAATCGCACCTGGGCCGCTGCCATGCTGAAAAAGGAACCGTCCTTTTTTCGGGGATTGTCCCGGCAGCAGGCACCGGAATATCTCTGGATCGGCTGTTCTGACAGCCGCGTGCCGGCCAATCAGATCACCGATCTCCCGCCCGGCGCCGTGTTCGTGCATCGCAATATCGCCAACATGGTTGTGCATACGGACCTGAATTGTTTGTCTGTCATTCAGTATGCTGTTGATATCCTCCGGGTGAAACATGTGATTGTCTGCGGTCATTACGGGTGCGGCGGTGTCATGGCGGCCGTGGAAAACAGGGATCACGGGCTGATTGATAACTGGCTGCGGCATATCCGGGATGTGAGCCGTTTGTATGCCTGTGAACTGGACGGACTTTCCGGACACCGGAAAGCCGACCGGCTCTGTGAATTGAACGTTCTCGAGCAGGTCCGGAATGTATGCAGCACCACCATTGTTCAAAATGCCTGGAAGCAGGGAAAACCACTCTCTGTGCACGGCTGGATATATGATATCCGGAACGGAATACTCAAGGATCTGGATACCTGTGTCACATCGCTTCGCGGGGCGGGAAAAATATTGGATCAATCACGGAAATTACGCGGAAATCCATGACGCCCGCCGGCACCATAATGAAAGACCGTATTTGTCTGGTGACCGGTGGTACGTCCGGTGTGGGAAGGGCCGTGGCCACGGGTCTGGCGGAAACGGGTGCCACTGTGATCATTGTGTCCAGAAACAGAGAGAAAGGCTTGCTGGCGGCAGAAGCCGTGAAGGAAAAGACAGGTCACCGGCTGGTATTCAGCCGCGTTCTGGACATCGGGAATACGGATGATGTCGGTGACTTTGCAGCGCGTTTTCAAAAGGAATTTCAGGCCCTGCATGTGCTGTCGAATAATGCGGCAGTTCTGACCACAAGGAGAGAAACCAATCGCCGGGGCATTGAAATGATTTTCGCTGTCAATTATCTCGGTCATTTCACCCTGACCTGTCTGCTGCTGGATCTGTTAAAATCCAGTGCCCCGGCCCGGGTGATTACTGTATCGGGAGATCCCCGTCATCTGAAAGGCGCCCGCATCGACCTGGATGACCTCAATCTGGAAAGACATTATCATCCGGTCAGGGCCATGGTGCGCGCGGCACTTGCCAAAGTGGCGTTTTCCTGTGAGCTGGCGGAAAGACTGGCGCACAGCGGAGTGACGTCCAATACATTTCACCCGGGTCTGGTTCGTTCAAATCTGACCGCCGGCTTTCCATGCTGGCTGCGTATTCCTGCAAATCTGATTCAGCGTTTTTTTTCCGAACGCTGTGATACCGGCGAGTATCTGGCGTCTTCTCCGGATGTTGAGGGAGTGACCGGTTGTTTTTTCAAAAACAAAAAAGCGGTTGCATTCAATCCGGAAATTCCGCTGCATATCTGGTCACCGGCGTTGTGGGAAAAAAGCCTGTCTCTGGCCGGTCTGTCATCATAACGGAACCAATGGATTCTGTTGTCAATAAAAAGCGGATTCATCCGCTCACGCATTTTGAATATGTGTCGGGACCCGTTCTTTACTGGATGAGCCGGGACCAGCGCATCCGGGATAACTGGGCGCTGCTTCATGCCCAGGAAAAAGCGCTGTCATACCGGGTTCCCCTGATCGTTCTGTTTTGTCTGGTTCCGGATTTTCTGGGCGCAACCGGGCTGCAGTATGTTTTTATGCTGGAAGGACTGCGCCAGACCGAAACCGGTCTGGCGGCTCTTAATATTCCTTTCCGCATGCTCCGTGGGAAACCGGAAGAACGGATTCCCTGGTTTTTACATCAGATCCAGGCCGGCATGCTCATTACGGATTTTGATCCGCTGCGAATCAAAAGGGAATGGCAGGACCATGTGGCCCGAAGGATACGGATTCCGTTCCTTGAAGTGGATGCCCACAATGTGGTGCCCTGCAGGGCGGTATCGGACAAGCAGGAATATGCAGCCTACACGATAAGGCCGAAAATACACAGGCAGCTGTTCGAATTCATGGAGCCGTTCCCTCCGGTGATCAGGCATCCCTTCGGCCGGGCTGGGGATATTCCCGGCGGGGATGATGCAATCGCAGCAGGGCCCCGGCACAATACCGAATACCTCCGGCCGCAAACCCGTTTTCCGCCCGGTGAAAAGGCGGCGGGTGATACGCTGAGGCTTTTTATGGACAAAAAACTGAACCGGTATGCGATAAAGCGAAACGATCCCAACAGCGAGGCGGTGTCGGATTTGTCACCCTATCTGCATTTCGGCCAGGTAGCAGCCCAGCAGATCGCCCTGGAGATTGCGGAATCCGAAGCGGATACTCTGTCCAAAGATGCTTTTTTGGAAGAACTGATCGTTCGGCGGGAACTTTCCGACAACTTCTGTTTTTATAACAGAAACTACGATTCGTATAACGGATTTCCGGACTGGGCAAGGAAGACGCTGGCGATTCACGGGGAAGACCGGCGGCGACATGTCTATTCGCTGGAACAGTTTGAAAACGCGGAAACGCACGAGGACCTCTGGAATGCCTGTCAGATGGAAATGGTCATTACAGGCAAAATGCACGGGTATATGCGTATGTACTGGGCCAAAAAAATACTGGAATGGAGTACATCGGCGGATGAGGCCCTGCACATTGCATTAACATTGAACAACCGGTATGAACTGGACGGCCGTGATCCAAACGGGTATGCAGGCGTCGCGTGGGCCGTGGGCGGGGTGCATGACCGCGCATGGCCCGAACGGCCCGTTTTCGGAAAAATCCGGTATATGAATGAGCGGGGATGCCGGTCCAAATTCGATGTGGACCGGTATATTGCGGATGTCCGCACACTCGGGAATTCACGGTCTTCGTCCATCCGCCCGGAACAAAAGGAGTAGAAATATGACAGCACATCCCGGCCATTACCGGCTATACCGGACATTACATTTTCTGTCCGCTTTTTTTGCAGCTGTTTTTATCGTGGAAACATGCCGGGCCGCATCTCCGGAGGAAGCCCTGAGCCGGGCCCGCAGCCTTTTTTACGAAAGTGTGGAGGACAGGCAGGCCGTCGAACCGGCCATGGCCCTGTTCCGGAAAATCGGTGCACAGGGAACGCAGGAAGGGCTTGCCATGACCTATATCGGGGCACTGACCGCATTGCAGGGAAAGTACGCTCTTTTTCCCATGACCAAATACCGCCGCGCAAAAAAGGGCATTGCGCTGATGAACCGGGGCGTGGCCATGGATCCGGATCAGATCGAATCAAGATTTGTCCGGGGCATGACCTGTTATTACCTTCCTTTTTTCTTTCACATGAAGGAAACGGCGCTTTTGGATTTTCAGGTTTTGATCAGACTGCTGGAAACCGAATACGGAGACTATGACGCGGGGATTGTCGGCCATATCATCGATTTTCTGCTGAATAATGTCCCGCTGTCGGAAGAGGAAATGCGCATCATTCAATACGTACAGGATCAGATCGGCCGTGCAGGCTGAGTATCTGTTTTTAAATCTGTTCATACTGGCCGGTCCGGTGATTTTCAGCTTTGACCGTGAAGTCCGGTATGTCCGCCACTGGCCGCGTGCGCTGGCCGCTGCCGGCATGGCGATGATACCGTTTATTCTGTGGGACACGGCTGTGAGCGGGGTGCACTGGTATTTCAATGAACGGTTTACACTGCCCTTCCGGCTCATGGGGCTGCCGCCCGGGGAATGGCTGTTTTTTATCACGGTGCCCTTTGCCTGCCTTTTTATCTGGCAGATCATTGTGATCCGCAGACCGGCACGGGCTGCTGTTCAGCCGGTATGGATTGCGGTCACGGCGATGCTGCTGGTTCCTGCCGCCGGTATTCTGATTTTACATCACAGGATATACGCGGCCATTGTCTGTTTTTTTCTGATATGGAACGTTTTTCTGGATCATGTTTTAAACACACATCTTCTGAGAGAAGGCCGTACTTTTCTGTATATGGCGATAATAACCGGTTTGATTCTGATTTTCAACGGATACCTGACATCCCGCCCGGTGATTGTCTATAATCCGGAATTTATCCTGAATTTAAGGATATGGACCATCCCCGTGGAAGATTTCGGTTACGGGTATTCCCTGATTCTGTTGTGTACCATTCTGTATGAGAAACTCAGGGGAAAACATCATGCCTGAAAAGGTCATCGTTATCGGAGGAGGCGTGGGTGGGTTAACCGGCGCCGTACGTCTGGCGCGCATGGGATACGACGTCCGCCTTTTTGAAAAAAACAAAACCCTGGGCGGCAAAATGGGACGCCTCAGCATGAAAGGGTATACGTTCGACACGGGCCCCACACTGATTACCATGCCGCAGGTGCTGGAAGAAATGTTCCGGTTTGCTGGCACCACGCTTTCGGCGCATCTCGGCCTGAAGCCGGTGGATCCGGTCTGCCGTTATTTTTTCCCCGGGGACGTGCCTTTCGATGCGAGTGCCAGCCAGGACATCATGATGGATCATCTGCGTCGCAGTTTTTCACAGGATGCGGAGAACTACAGCCGCTTCATGTCCTATGCCGGCCGGATATACCGCTCTGCTGTGCCGGTTTTCATTGAATCGCCCGTTCATGAAATCCGAAAAACCCTGAGGTGGAAGCATGTTCCGGGATTGCTGAGGATGTATCAGATCGATCCTTTCCGAACGGTGCATCAGGCGGTATCCCGGTATTTTTCCGATCACCGGCTGGTTCAGCTTTTTGACCGGTATGCTACATACAATGGATCGGACCCGTACCGCGCTCCCGCCACATTGAATGTCATTCCCTATGTGGAGCTGGGGCTGGGTGGATTTTACATTCAGGGAGGATTGTACCGGCTGGTCGAGACGCTGGAAAAACTGGCCCGGATCTCAGGCGTCCGGATTCATACCGGCATTCGGGTGAACCGAGTTCTGCATGATGGCGGACAGGTCCGGGGAATTGCGGCCGGAGGAGAACAATACGATTCGAAAATCGTATTGTGCAATGCGGATGTTGTGGTTGCCCATCAGAAACTGATCCCCGGATTTCCTCGTATCACGCGCCGGTATGAAGGGCTTGAACCGTCGCTTTCCGGTGTTATTTTCTTCTGGGGTATGCGCGGCTTCACGCCGCAGCTCAAACAGCATAATATTCTGTTTTCCGGTGATTATCGAACCGAATTCAGGCAGATATTTCAGGCGCTGACGCCGCCTGATGATCCCACCGTCTATATTTCCATTTCTTCCAGGGCGGATGCGGCCCACGCACCCGGGGGATGCGAGAACTGGTTTGTCCTGGTCAATGTGCCCTACATGCAGGATGGCGGAACATGGCACGCGTGTGAAACGGACAGGATCAGGCAGTCTGTCTTGAAAAAACTCAGAGATACCGGCATGGATATTGAGAACCGGATCGCATGTGAGACAGTTTTGACACCTGCGGATATCGCAGACCGGTTTGAAAGCAATGCGGGCAGCATATACGGGATTTCGTCCAACACCAGGAGTTCGGCGTTCCGGCGCCCTCCCAATCGCAGCCGGCGGCTTCGCGGGCTCTATTTCTGCGGCGGATCAACACACCCGGGAGGGGGCGTTCCCATGTGCATGCTTTCCGCAAAGATATCGGCGGAATTGATCCGGGAATACACAAATGTATGACAAACAGGAGCGTTGTGAATGAAAAAAATAGCCATTATCGGGTCAGGCTTCGGCGGACTGGCGCTGGGCATTCGTCTTCAGTCCAGGGGATTTGATGTAACCATTTTCGAAAAAAACGACCGGATCGGCGGGCATGCCTTTCCACTTCAAAAAAACGGATACACTTTCGACATGGGCCCGTCCCTGATTACAGCCACCGGCATCCTGCAGGATCTTTTTCAGACAGCCGGCCATGATCTTTTTAAGGATGTTGAAATGGTGCCGCTCGATCCGTTTTACAGGATTTATTTTCATGACCGGTCTTTTCTGGACTACACCGGGGATACGGACCGCATGGTCAGACAAATCGCCTCCTTTCATTCGAAAGATGCACGCAGGTATAAAAAATTCCTGCGTGCATCCGAAAAGATATACAATGTGGTAATCAAGGAAGGGGAAGGTACCCGGCCTTTTCTGACCTTGTGGAGCATGCTCCGTTTTGCCCCGAGAGCCATTGGTATGAAGGCGGTTTTATCCACCTATCAGTTCGCAAGCCTGTATTTCAGGGATCCGAGAAACCGGTTCACTTTCAGCTTTCATCCGTTGTTTATCGGCGGCAATCCTTTCCGTGCGCCTGCCATTTATGAGATGATCCCCTATCTGGAAAAAACCGACGGTGTGTGGTACAGCCGCGGGGGCATGTACGCGCTGGTCCGGGCCATGGGGACCCTTTTCGAGAAACAGGGGGGGCATATCCGGACCAATGCCGAAGTGAGGGAAATCGTGATCAAAGACGGAAAGGCGGCGGGTGTCCGGACTGCATCCGGAACGATGGGAGCCGATGTCGTGGTGTCCAATGCGGATTTTATCCATACGTACAGGGATCTGGTCGCCCGGCAGTTCAGAAAAAAATGGCATGAACGGAGACTCCGTCGCGTGCGCTACTCCATGAGTGCTTTCATGATTTATCTCGGTGTGCGAAAGCGATACCCCCGGCTGCTTCACCATACACTCATCCTGTCCCGACGGTACCGGGGACTGATACGCGACATTTTTGACCGTCATGTGCTTCCGGATGATTTTTCCATGTATCTGCATGTCCCGTCGCGAACCGATCCCGGGATGGCGCCTGAAAATGCGGAGAGCATCTATGTGCTGGTTCCGGTCACCAACCTGCAGGGAAAAGTGGACTGGGAAAAAGAAAAAAACAGGTATGCCGAAAAAGTGCTTTCGTTTCTGGAAAATGACTTCGGTCTGGAAGGTCTCCGGGAGGCCATCGAAGTGATGGAACTGTTCACACCGCCCGATTTTCAAAAGAAGCAGAATGCCGAATACGGAAGCGCCTGGGGTGTCGAGCCCAGTCTGCTGCAATCGGCCTATTTCAGGCCGCATAACCGAAGCGAAGATATCGGCAATCTTTATCTCGTAGGTGCCAGCACGCATCCCGGGGCGGGTCTGCCGGGCTGTCTGCTGACGGCTGAAACCACCGAATCAGTTATTTTGCGTGAGCATGGTTGATATGGACAGCGAACTCAAATTTTGCTATGCATATAACCGCCGGCTGCTGAGTCATTATTCCAAAAGCTTCTATCTGGCAACGCGCCTGCTGCCACGGTTCAAACAGCGAGCGGTTTTTGCCCTTTACGGATTTTGCCGGTTTGCCGATAACCTCGTGGACAAGCCCAGGAACCGCACTCCGGAAGAGATGCTGAATGAAATGCGGTTTCTGGAAGAGGAGCTGAAAGTCGCCTTCCGCACCGGAGAATCCGAGCATCCGGTCATCTGCGCATTTGTTCACACGGCACTGGCATACGGCATTCCTCTCAAGTATCCGCTGGAGCTGATTGAGGGAGTTGTTATGGACATCCGTCATCAGCGTTACCGGCATTTCGATGAGCTTCTGTTTTTCTGTCACCGTGTGGCCGGTGTGGTCGGACTGATGATGACGCATATTCTTGGCCGCACGGATGACAGGGCATTTGAGTACGCGGACAGGTTGGGAATTGCCATGCAGCTGACCAATATTTTGCGGGATATCCGGGAAGATAAAAACAACGGCCGCATCTATCTTCCTCTGGATGAGATGAAACGGTTTCATGTACGGGAGAATGATATTATTCAGGAGAAATATACAGATGCATTGAATGCCCTGATGCGGTTTTCGGTGCAGCGTGCCCACCGGTATTACGAAGAGGCCCTTCCCGGTATTGACATGCTGACCCGTAACTGTCGCTTCGCGATACGGGCATCAAGCGACATTTACCGCAAAATTCTGGATGAAATAGCGGCCAATGATTATAATCCTTTTCTGGGCAGGGTGTATGTGACGCAGGCCAGAAAGATGCGTATTATCATGTCCGGTTATATCCGGTCGAAAATAAACTGGAATCAATCCGCCGTATGATCACATCCAGACATCAAAAATGGGCCGACCGGCTGTTCGGAGTATATCTGAACCGGCTGTTCCGGCGGCACTTTTACACGATTCGCCTTCTGGACCCTGTGCCGGACCTGAACAATGAAAAACCGGTTCTCGTGCTTCCCAATCACAGTACCTGGTGGGATGGCTTTTTCTTTTATTATCTGAACAAATACCGGCTTCACAGACGTATCTATCTCATGATGCTGGAATCCCAGTTGAGGCGCAACCGCTTTTTCCGGTTTCTCGGCGCATATTCGGTCCATACCGGCTCCTATACCGGCGTGAGAAAATCACTGGAATATACCCTGTCCCTGCTGAACCGGCCTCAGGAGCCGGCGGCCGTATGCGTTTTTCCGCAGGGTGAATTGCAGCCCTGGCATGTACGGCCCGTCACTTTCAGACGGGGACTGGCATTTATTCTGAAAAATATACACACCGAAATCGAACTGTGTTTTCTGGGCATCCGCGTCGAATACAGGGGCGAGCAGCGCCCCGATGTGTATCTGCAGATGTCACATGCCGCAACAATGATCCCGGGTGCGTCCTTTTCATTATCCGGTCTCCAGTCCGGATTCAACGAA
>Ga0272442_10003085_pt1 | contig 23589 bp, 16 predicted proteins | sample SSMForm2O_FD_200262 | JGI IMG/M metagenome (GOLD analysis project Ga0272442, IMG submission 200262) | Marine sediment archaeal communities from Little Sippewissett salt marsh, Falmouth, MA, United States - SSM-Form-2O | ecosystem: Environmental > Aquatic > Marine > Wetlands > Sediment ...
TCATTCTGAGCGATTCGGGGTTCGTCGCGTAGCGCATGCCGTCGGCTTCGGAGACGAGCCCGGCCTTGATGTGGTTGTAGATTGACTGGTTGAACGTCTGCATTCCGTCTTCACCGCCGGTCTCGACCGCGGCCGCCAGGATTTCCAGCTGGTTCTTTTCGAGGAGCTTCCGAACGGTAGAGGTGTTAATCATGATCTCTACGGCCGGTACCACGCCCTCCTGTGTGTCGGGCATGAGGCGCTGGCACACGATGGCGTGCAGGTTCCCGGCGAGGCCAAGACGGATCTGGTCCTGCTCGTCGGCGGGGAACACGTCGAGCATACGGGGGATGGCCAGGTCGGTTGTGCCGGCATGGAGCGTGGAGAGCACCATGTGGCCGGTTTCCGCCGCAAGCAGCGCCGTGCGGATACTGGCCCTGTCACGCATTTCACCGATGAGTATCACGTCTGGATCCTGACGCATGAGATGCTTGAGCGCGTTCGAGAACGTGAGGGTGTCGAGCCCGACCTCGCGCTGGGTGATCACCGACTGCTCGTCCTCGAACATGTATTCGATGGGATCCTCGATGGTTATGATCCGGCGCCGTTGCGTGCGGTTGATTTCGCCGATGATCGCCGCGAGCGTGGTGGATTTGCCGCTGCCGGTGGTGCCCGACAGGAGGATAATGCCGCGTTCCACGTGTGCGAAGGTTGCGAGCTGCAGCGGGACCTTGAGATCCTCGAACGTCGGGATCTTGGCGTTGACACGCCGCATCGCGATGGTGGGGAATCCCTGCGAGTCAAAAACGTTCACGCGGAAGCGGGCCAGGCCTTCCTCGTGCAATGAGAAGTCGGCCTCGTGCTCGGCCTCGTACTGTCTCTTGAGGTAGGGAGGCAGGATGTCGTCGATAACGGCCTGCATATACTCGGGTGTGAGCACCTCGAACCCGCTTTCCGTAAGCCTGCCGCTGATCCGGAAGAACGGCTCCGTACCCGTTTTGATATGAACATCCGAGGCTCCCAGCTCGACCGATCTTTCGAGAAGCTCTCTCAGTAATGACATTGCCGAATCCCTTTCCGTTACCTGATTCCGGGCACACTGTTACGTGTTGTGATCATTGCTCCATCCTGGCGAGCAGTAGCAGCCCGGCGGCCAGGAAGACCATGTTAGACAGCCATGCGCCCACGAAGGGAGCAACGAGCTGTTTAATGCTGATAAACATACCTATTCTATCCAGCGCATAAAAGCTGAAAAAGAAACCCAGGGCAAGGAATATTCCGGTTATGGCGCTCTGCCTGCCGGTGGCGGCCCCCGCGGGAATCGCGAAGAGTGTTACTATCAGGCATGCCCACGGCATTGCCAGGCGGTTGTGCAAGTAGAACTTGCGTCGGGCCACGGTCTCGGCGGATAGCTTGGAGTGCGAATCCAGGTAGCGTTTCATCTCCATGGACGAGAGCAGGTGAAGGGGCTTGATCTCGTTTGCGAAGTCGGATGGCAGCTCCGTGAGGGCGGGCATGCTGATCCTGGGGCCGAGCGATTTCCAGTCGCCTATCGGGTTGTCGGTCCTGCCGTACTCGAGGACGCGCGCGTTGTACAGGCACCAGCATTTGTCGATCCATTCGGCCCTTTCGGCGGTTATCTTCCTGGCGATGGTTTCGTCGCTGCGTTCCTGCGTTATGTGAACGCCGCGGAGCACGGTGGGCCGGGTGAAGTCGAATGCGTCGATTGTCCATTCCCGGTAGTGGTCGGCGTTCATGTATTTCAGGGTCATGAGCAGCCGTGCCCCGGGCCGGGCGCCCTGCTTTCGGGAAAAGCTCTCCAGCCAGAAGGCAGCGCGGGGCTGTACGAACTCCTTGACGGCAATGTTCATCCCGGTGAACAGGAGGCCGATGAAAAGGAAGGGCACGATTACCCTGTGCAGACCGATTCCGATCGCGCGCATCGCGGTGAGCTCGTTGTGACGAGTGAACTGCCAGAGCGTGTAGAGAGTGGCCAGCATGAGCGAGGCCGGCACGACGTACTCCGCGCGGACGGCGAGGAAACGGGCGTAGTAGCCCAGTACGAGCAGGGGTGACGCCCTCATTTTGATGAAGTCATTTGCCTGCGTAGACAGGTCGGCGATCACGAAGATCATGCCGAAGCCGAGAAGACAGTAGGTAAGCGTAACCACGTATTCCCGGAGCAGATACTTGTCCACAAGCTTCATTTTGGCGCTATTGGCTTGACTTTGGGCGGGGGCTAAATTAGTCCATATGTCCTGCGCCGACGATAATAACGTATCTTGCAGGCGAGTTCAAGTTGACGTTGGCCGACGATGTCGTGTATACCTTGCGCTCGAATGAGGGAAGAAGTACGGCCGGGGAGCGGCCGGCGCGGTATTGGGAGTCAAACAATGGAAGGAGAGGAAGACGTGGCAATAAAGATCGGCATCAACGGGTTCGGACGTATCGGCAGGCTGGTATTCAGGGCATCCCTCCAGAGGGAGGACATAGAGGTGGTGGGGATAAACGATCCCTTTATGTCCCTGGACTACATGGTCTACATGGCCAAGTACGACAGCGTGCATCGGCGGCTTGACGCCGAGGTATCGGTGGCGGACGGCAAGCTCGTGGTTGGCGGGAATGCCATCGCTGTCTATGCGCAGAAGGACCCTGACCAGATCCCGTGGAGCGACTGCAAGGCGAAGTACGTTGTGGAGTCGACGGGCGTCTTCAAGACGAAGGAGAAGGCCGGCCTGCACCTGGAGGGCGGCGCGGAGAAGGTCGTGATCAGCGCACCTTCGGAAGACGCTCCGATGTTCGTTATGGGTGTGAACAACGAAACCTATAAGAGCAGCGACAACATCGTGTCAAACGCCTCGTGCACGACTAACTGCCTGGCTCCGCTTGCCAAGGTGATGCACGACAATTACACGATTATCGAGGGCCTGATGACCACGATACACGCCATGACGGCGACCCAGAAGGTGGCGGATGCCCCGTCGGGCAAGAAGTGGCGTGACGGCCGTGCGGCCTCCGGGAACATCATCCCCGCCAGCACGGGCGCGGCCAAGGCCGTGGGCAAGGTGATCCCGGATCTCAACGGCAAGCTCACGGGCATGGCGTTCCGTGTGCCGACTCTCGACGTGTCGGTCGTGGACCTCACTTGCCGGATCGAGAAGGGTGCAAGCTACGAAGATATCAAGAAGGCCATGAAGGAAGCGTCGGAGGGCCCGATGAAGGGGATCATGGGCTACACCGAGGACGAGGTGGTCTCCAGCGACTTCGTTGGTGAGTCCTGCACCAGCGTGTTTGACGCGAAAGCGGGAATCTCGCTGACGGATAATTTCGTGAAGCTGGTCTCGTGGTACGACAACGAGTGGGGTTACTCCGTCAAGACGCTCGACCTTATCGCCCACATGGAGAAGGTCGGCTGAGACGGCTGGAACGGCAGGACGAGAAGCGACACTGGGGCCGGAGGTGTCCGGCTCCAGTGTCTTTATGACGGAGCGGAGAGCAGAAGATGGACAAGAAAACGGTCCGGGATATTGACGTCAAAGACAAGCGGGTCCTGATGAGGGTCGATTTCAACGTGCCTCTTGACGGTTCCACCGTCAGGGACGATACCCGGATCCGGGCCGCGCTCCCAACGATAAACTACGTGTTGGAGAACGGCGGGTCGCTCGTGCTGATGAGCCATCTCGGCAGGCCGGAAGGCAAGGTGGTATCCGAGATGAGCCTGAAGCCGGCGGCCGACCGTTTGGCGGAGCTGTTGGGCAAGGACGTGTCGTTCGCGCCGGACTGCGTGGGGCCCGAAGCGAAGAGCATGGCCGATGCGCTCAAGCCGGGCGATGTCATGGTGCTGGAGAACCTGCGCTTTCATCCGGAGGAGGAAGGCAAGGTCAAGCTTCCCGACGGCGCGAGCGATGATGACAAAGCCGCTGCCGAGGCCGAGATGAAGGAGAAGCAGAAAGCCTTCGCGGGGAAGCTGGCGGAGCTCGGCGACGTCTACGTGGACGATGCATTCGGGACGGCGCACAGGGCACATGCCTCCATGGCGGCGGTTACGGAGTACTTCGACGAGTGTGTTTCCGGTTTCCTGCTCGAGAAGGAGATACAGTACCTGGGACAGGCGGTGGCCAATCCCGAAAGGCCGTTCGTCGCCATCATCGGAGGCGCCAAGATCAGCGGCAAGATAGACGTCGTGATGAACCTGGTGGACAAGGTCGACGCGCTGATCGTGGGCGGCGGCATGGTCTACACGTTCTACAAGGCGAAGGGGTTGCCGGTGGGCAACAGCCTGGTCGAGGAGGATAAGGTTGAGCTCGCGAAAGAGACCCTGGCCAAGATAGACAAGAAGGGGGTAAAGTTCCTGCTCCCGATAGACCACGTGGTGGCCGAGTTATCGAATCCAAAGGAATTCACCGCCGACACGGCGACGAAGACGGTGGAAGAGGACGGCATCGAGGACGGATGGATGGCCCTGGACGTGGGGCCCAAGACCGTGGCGCTGTTCTCGAAGACGATTGCGGAAGCCAAGACGGTTGTCTGGAACGGCCCCATGGGCTATTTCGAGATACCCGCGTTTGCCGACGGCACCACTTCGGTTGCCCGCGAGCTGGCGAAAACGGGCTGCACGAGTATCATCGGCGGGGGCGACAGCGTTACCGCCGTGAACGAGTCCGGGCTGGCCGACAAGATGACGCACATGAGCACGGGCGGCGGCGCGAGCCTCGAGTACCTGGAGGGGAAGGACCTGCCCGGGATCGTTGCACTGGACGACAAGTAGAGGGAAAAGCCGGGTTGCCGGCATGATGCAGTTCCCGGGAACGGGACAAATGGAGTGCTGATATGCCTAAGTACAGAAAGAAGATCGTTGCCGGCAACTGGAAGATGAACAAGTCTATCGCAGAGGCGCAGGACCTGGCCGAAGGGATAAAGCGCGAACTGGTCGAGCTGAGGGACGTGGACGTGGTGCTCTGTCCGCCGTTCACCGCACTGAAGGTGGTGGGTGAGGTCATCGACAGTACGTCCATCAAGCTGGGCGCTCAGAACATGCATTTCGAGGAAAACGGTGCGTACACGGGCGAAATCTCGGCCGCCATGCTGCGGGATCTCTACTGTCACTACGTGATCCTCGGTCATAGCGAACGCCGGAAATACTTCCGCGAGACCGACATGATCGTCAACAAGAAGCTGAAAACCGCCATCGAGGCGCACCTCAATCCGATTGTCTGCGTGGGTGAGACCCTGGAACAGCGTGACGCGGGGGAGCACAAGTCCGTGGTGGCGCGGCAAGTCGAGGGCAGCCTGGCCGACCTGGGCGAGGACCTCAAGAAAGTGATCCTGGCCTACGAGCCGGTCTGGGCGATCGGCACCGGGCGGACGGCGGAGCCGCCGGATGCGCAGGAGATGCATGTGCACATTCGCGAGGTGATCCAGGGGATGTCGGACGCGCAGACTGCCGAGTCCCTGCGGATCCAGTACGGCGGCAGCGTGAAGCCGAAGAACGCGAAGGAGCTCTTCGCGCAGCCGGACATTGACGGTGGGCTGATCGGCGGGGCGGCTCTTGAGACCAGGCTCTTTGTCGATGTTGTCAAGGCCGCGGGCGACTGATCGATCGCGCGTGGCCGCGAAGAGGCGAGACGAAAGGAAAGCAATCATGCAGATGTTGAACTATTTCCTGATAGCCGTTGAGGTGATTTGCAGCATACTGCTGCTCGGGGTGATCCTGATCCAGCGCACCAAGAGCCAGGGCATGGGATTGGCATTCGGCGGGGCGGTGGGTGAGTCGATATTCGGCGCGCAGATGGGCAACGTACTGACCCGCACGACGGTGGTGCTTGCCATTATCTTCCTTGTCACGACAACGCTGCTGGCCATGATCGGCGCGAGAGGAGCCGGTGACGGCTCAGTGATGAGCGGCGTGGCGCCCGCCCCCGTGGCGCCGACCGTGCCCGCACCGCCGTCCGGGGCAGGGGCTCCGGCCGGTCCGGTTGCTCCGGACGCCGGCGCGGGGATGCCTGCGCCCGAGATGCCTGCCGTACCGGTGCCAGAGGCCCCGGCCGCACCGGCTCCTGCACCGGCTGACTAGCAGGATCCCGGAAAAGGACCTAAACGACCTGAAGGACCAAAAGGACCGGTGGGACGCCGTCCTGCCCCCTTGCTGCCCCCTGCTATCCCTTGCTGCCCCCTGCTATCCCTTGCTGTGCCCTTCTATCCCTTTCCCGTAGAGGATGCAGTGGCAGTGGTGTGTATCGGTGAAGGAGATCGAGCCCGGGTATGCCTTTGAGCACTCGGGTTTTTTCTCGGGGCAGCGCGGATGGAAGTGGCAGCCGGCGGGCGGACTTACCGGAGACGGAACATCGCCCTCCAGCACGATGCGCTTGCGGCCCTCTATCTCGTCCACCTGCGGCACCGCCGAGAGGAGCGCTCGGGTATAGGGATGCCGCGTATCCTCGAATATCTCTTCGGTTGTCCCCTCTTCGACGATGCGGCCGAGGTACATGACCGAAACGCGGTCGGCGAGATACCTGACCACGCTGAGGTCGTGCGTGATGAACAGGTAGGATAGGCCGAGTTCGTGCTGCAGCTTCCGCAGCAGGTTCAGGATCTGGGCCTGCACGGAGACGTCGAGCGAGCTCGTCGCTTCATCGCAGATGACAAGCTCGGGGTTGACCGCGAGGGCACGGGCGAGGCCTATGCGCTGGCGCTGGCCGCCCGAGAATTCGTGCGGATAGCGTCCGGCCATCTCTGGCGACAGTCCGACCCTGGGCAGGAGGGCGGCCAGCTGCTGTTCCCGCTCGGCCCTGGACGCCCCGATACCGTGCGTCTCCATGCCCTCGGTGACCGTCTCGCCGATCATCAGGCGCGGGTTCAGGCTCGAGAACGGGTCCTGGAAGATCATCTGTATGGACTGCCTGAGGTCCTTGACCTGGGTGTGCGTGGCGTTGGCCACGTTGCTGCCGCGGAAGAGTATGGAGCCGGAGGTCGGGTCCAGCAGGCGGACCAGGCATTTGCCGACGGTTGTCTTGCCGCAGCCGGACTCCCCGACGAGTGCGAGCGTTTCTCCCTTGCGTACTGTGAGGCTTACGCCGTCGACGGCTTTGACGTGGCCGACGGTTCGCCTGAGCACGCCTTTCTTGATCGGGAAGTGCATCTTGAGGTCGCGCACTTCGAGCCGGATCCGGTCCGGTTCGACGCACGGCGGCGGCGCGGGCGTTTCGTCGATGGCGTCCGCGCCGACATCGGGCGCCGATCCCTTGTCGAAGAGGAAGCATTCGACCGAGTGGCCGTCGGCGATGGTACAGGGCGCCGGTTCTTCCGTGCGGCACCTGGCCATCATGAAGGGGCATCTGGTGGAGAACCTGCAGCCGGGGGGAAATTCCGTTGCCCTGGGGACCATGCCCTCGATCGTAACGAGCTCCCGGCCGCGCCTGCCGCGTGACGGGATCGCGCGAAGAAGGAGCTGGGTGTAGGGATGCGACGGCGCGGCGAAGATACGGTCGCGCGACGCCTCCTCGACGGTCCTGCCGGCGTACATCACGCCGACCCGGTCGGCGTTCTCCTTAACGACGCCCATGTTGTGCGTGATCAGCAGCACGGCCGTGCCGAACTCCTTCTGGAGGTTGGTCACCAGCTCGAGTATCTGTGACTGGATGGTCACGTCGAGCGCGGTGGTGGGCTCGTCCGCGATCAGGACTTCGGGCCGGCAGGCGAGTGCCATGGCGATCATCACCCGCTGGCGCATGCCGCCGGACATCTGGTGCGGGTATTCGTCGTAGCGTTGTGCCGGGTCGGGGATACCGACCTTGTCCAGCATGTCGACGGCCTTCTTCCTCGCGTCGGCCTTCGACAGGCGCTGGTGCAGGATGATCCCTTCCGATATCTGGTTGCCCACGGTGAAAACGGGGTTCAACGCCGTCATGGGTTCCTGGAAGATCATGGAAATGCCGTTGCCGCGGATCCTGCGCATTGCCACCGGCGGCAGCGAGGATATCCGCTTGTCCCCGAGGTGTACGGCGCCCCCGGCCATGTAGCCCGCCGGCTTCGGCACGAGCTGGAGGATCGAAAGGGCGGTTACGGACTTGCCGCAACCCGACTCGCCCACGAGCGCGTAGGTCTCGCCCTTACTGATTCCGAACGAGACGCCGTCCACCGCCTTCGCGGTTCCCTCCGCGGTGCGGAAGTAAGTGCGCAGGTCTTCCACCCTGAGTATGTAGTCGTTGGTCATTCGGTTCGCAGCCTCGGGTCAAGCGCATCGCGCAGGGCATCGCCAAAGAGATTCGCGGGCAGTACGAGCCCCACCATGAAAATGAACGCCGCGGACAGCTTCCACCAGATCAGCGGATCGTGAGCCAGCTCCAGGCGGGCGTCGTTGATCATCACGCCCCACGATATCGTATCCGCGCCGACGCCTATGCCTATGTAGGAGAGCACGGCCTCGGCGAGCACGCGTCCGGAGAAGCTGAGAACGGCGGTTATCAATACGATGTGCATCAGGTTGGGTACTATGTGGCGCGCCATTATCCCGGCCCGGGACACGCCCATTGCCTCGGCGGCCTGGACATACTCGGCTTCCCGCAGCTTCAGCGTTTCGCCGCGAAGCACGCGGCAGAGCCCTGTCCACGAGGTGATGCCCATGATGATGCAGAGCTGCGGAAGGCCGCGGCCGAAGAGGAGCATGAACGCCGCTATGAGCAGGATGCTGGGGATCGAGGCGAGGACCGTGTAGACGTACTGTATGGCGTCGTCAACGAGCTTGCCGAAGTAGCCGGCCACCACGCCGAAGAATATGGCGAAAGGTATGACTATCAACGTGGTGAAGGCGCCGATTATCATGCCCGTGCGGATGCCCTTGAGAGAGAGGTAGAGCACGTCGTTGCCGACCTTGTCGGTTCCGAGCAGGTGCCGGCGCGGATACGTCAGCCTGGGGTGGGCGTAGACGGTTTCTCCGTCTTCGCCTGCCATCATCTCCTTGGTGAACTGGTGTGTTGCCAGCGGAGCGCTGTACGTCTTCTCCTTGATACGCCGCAGGGGAGTCAGGACCAGGTCGAGCACCGTGAGACCCTCCTCGTCGCGGATCACCTTGCCCGTGGTGGGGTCCCTCTGCACCGCTCCCTCGGCGTCCCTCAGGGCGGGGTGGTATCCCAGGCTGTCCAGCAGAGCGATGGCCGCATACACGCAGAGCGTTGCGAAGCAGATCCGCACGAGGCGTCGTTGGAACACCTGGCGGAAGGCGAGACGCCAGTATTCACGCCGGCCCAGCCGCCGGATGATCCACCCGACGGCCGCTACCAGGGCGACCACCAGCGCATCCTGGAAGTACCAGTTGTTCCAGACTATGGCGAAAGCTTCCTTCACGACGTTTATTCCAATCTCACTCTCGGGTCCACGAAGGTGTAGCTGATGTCCACGCAGACGAGCGCAACCACGTAAAGCACGGAACCGAGGTAGACCATGGCCCGGATCACGGCGAAGTCCTGGTCGGTGATCGCCTTGATCGTGTAGTTGCCCAGGCCCGGGATGCCGAAGAAATTCTCCAGCAACAGGCTCCCCGTGATCAGGAACGGGATGCTGACGACGACGTTGGTCAGGATTGGGATCATGGCGTTCTTCAGCGCGTGCTTGAACAGAACGGCGCCTTCGCCCAGCCCCTTTGCCCGGGCGGTACGGATGTAGTCCTTGTTGATCTCCTCGAGGAAGATCGTGCGATAGTACCGAACGTTTCCGCCTATGCTCGCGATCACCGCGATGGCTACCGGCAAAACGAGAAACTTGAAACAGTATGGCACGGCCTCATCGAACCCCGAGACGGGCACCAGCTTGAGTTTGATGGCGAAGATGTACTGGCCGCCGATGATGTAGAACAGCGTGGAAATCGACATCATTGTCACGCAGATAACGAGCGCCCAGACGTCAACATAGGTTGCGCGGTAGAAGGCGACTATCATGGCGAGAAAGAGGCCTATCATGATTGCGGCCAGGAACACGGGCACGGTCAGGTAGAGGGAGTAGGGTATGCGGCCGAGCATGGTGCGTCCGATACTGCTGTTGTCCATGTCGGACTTGCCGAAGTGGAAGTAGAAGGACGGCACCATCTTCTGCCAGAAGAGGGTCTGGGTGAAGCGTGCGGCCAAACGCTCCTCGTCCGCGTTGTACCACTTTGGGAAGTGATACCCGTGCTCCCGTTTCCAGTTCTCTATTTGTTCCGGCGTCACGCGTTTCTCCCCGAGGATCTGCTCGGCCATGTCGTCGGGCGTGCTGACGTAGAAGAAGAGGGCGAAGAGGAGGAGGTTCACGCCGAGCAGGATCGGGAAGGCGTAGAGTATGCGGCGTATGATGTAGGCTAGCACTACCGGCCTCTCCTTTCCCGGCGGTGACTGGTTATGGCGGCGGGTATGGTGCCGATGACAAGCAGGGCTACGACGGCGGTGATCGGCCAGGTCACGGGCTCGTTCCATTTCTCCTGGCGTTCGACGCGCAGTTCGGGGTCGATGCGCTTGTACTTCATTGTGTTGTAGGACATCCGGTGCGGCTTGACGTTCCGGTACCACTCGTGGCAGAGCAGGTAGCTCACGGGGTGGAACATCCAGACCGCGGGCGCATCGTGCTGTATTATCCGCACCATCTTGTCGATGAGCTCGCGGCGTTCGTCGGTGTTCTGCATGCTTTCGAGCCGGACGAAGAGCTTGTCTGCTTCGGGGTTCTCGTAGTTCAGCGCGTTGGGGCCGCCGGACTTGACCTTGCCGTTGGGGCCGTAGAAGAGGAAGAGGAAGTTCTCCGGGTCCGGGTAGTCGGCGAGCCAGCCGCTGCTGGCGACCTGCCAGTTACCCTTGCGTCGTTTCTGCCTGAAACGGGCGAGCTCCGTGCCCCGGTCCTTGAGCCGTACGCCTATCTGGTCCAGCTTCCGGCGCATCCAGTCAAAGCGTGAACGGAACCACGGATCGACACCGGCCGCGTGATCGTAGTGGAGGGTGAGGGGCTTGCCGTCGTGGCCGCGTCCGTCCGGGTAGCCGGCCTCTTTCATCAGCTGCTTCGCCACTTCGATGGGCTTGCGCACGTGGCGGCGCCGCACGGGGTCCCAGTCGTCCACGAAGGGATTGGTTCCCTCTCTTCCTTCCCTGTAGCCGAAAATGCCGGGTGGAATGGGGCCCTGGCCGAGCAGGCCGCGCCCGTTTGAGAATATATCGAGGTACTCGTTGTAGTCGAGCGCTATGGATATTGCCTGGCGGAGCTTGCACTTCTCGGGTTCGTAGCCGCCCACGACATCGTCGAGCATGTTGAAGGCCAGGTAGTAGAACGAGGTGTCCACGTCGGTTATGAGCCGGATTCCTTTGCCGGCCATCTTGCCGGTAAGATGAGGTTCGCCGCCGCCCCTGACCTGGATTGCCTGGTCGAACACGTCGCTGCCGATGCCGGAGACGTCGAGGTAGCCCTGGAGGAACTTGGTCCAGTTGGGGATGGCCTCGCGTTCGAAGTAGAAGACCTGGCGTTTGACAAACGGCACTGTCTTTCCCGCATCGGCCAGGAGCCCGGCCTCCCGGTCGCCGGGCGCTCCTTCATCGGGATACACGTCGGGGTGATAGTTGGGGTTCTTTTCGAGGATCATCAGTTGGTTGGGCCGGAACACGCGAAGGTAATACGGGCCGGTGCCTACCGGGCACCGGTTCAGGCTGAACTGTTTCTCCGACATGGCGGGCTGCGTGTAGAACTCGACGGCTTCCACGGGGACGGGCGCGAAGAAATGCATGCACATCCAGTAGAGTATCTGTGGGTACTTCCGTTTCAGCGTCACCTTGTACGTAAGGTCGTCGATCACCTGTATGCCCGGCAGATCGGGCGCCATGTAATCCAGCAGGATCGGGTTGTCCTTCTCGTCTTTTTCCTGGTTGTAGCCGGCGCCGGATGCCGCGCGCCGCCGCGCGCGCTCCTCGTCGAGCATGGTCTTGTAGGCGGCATGGAGCTTGTCCAGTCCGAGGATGTAGCTCGTCATCGCGCTAAGGACCGGGGAGGAGAGGCGAGGATCGGCCAGGCGCCGTGCCTGGAGCGCGTAGTCCCGGGCCTTCAGCGCCCTCGTGGCCTGGTGTTCGAAATCACTCGGGTACTCGTAGTCCCGTATCTGTTCGAATCGGGCGCCGGCGTAGAAAGGCCGTCCGTCCGGGTCCTTGGCGAAGCAGGGATGGTCCTGGTACATGATGCCAGGTTTGATTCTTATGGTGTACTCGACACGTCCGACCCGGTCAGCGGGCGGGTCGGCATCCTCCAAGCGGTCGCCGTTCTTGTCGAAATAGACCGGCTTCGGCACTTCCTCGGCGGTCAACGGGACCAGTTGGTAAGGGCGCGTGAGGTAATGGTAAGTGAACGGCGGCTCATAGATCTGGTCTATGATGCGGCCCTCGTGAACGTAGTAAGCACTGGTGGGATCGAGCTTGGTTGGCGGAGTGTCGAATGAGCCGAAGTAGGTTGATTGCGCGCTCTCACCGGGGCGGTAAGGGTTGTTGTTGCAGGCCGTAACAAGAAGGAGCAATACGACGGCGGCGAGCGTGCACGATCTGGACCCCTGTCTCATACGCCGGAATGATCGTATCATCCGCCCGCACAGTCAAGAGCCGAGAGCATGGGGCATGGGGCGTAACTTTGCTGTGTGCAGGTTGTATACAGGAATGAAGCCGAGGCGGTGCGGGCAGTTGGCGCTCGACAGGTCGGGCGCGGTGTATATACTGGCAGCGCTATGGACAGTGTTCTGGACAAAGTGAACGTGCCGGACGATCTCAAGTCGCTCGACACGGACGAGCTCGAGAAGCTGGCGGAGGAAGTGCGCGAGCTCATCATCGGGACCGTCAGCAAGACGGGCGGGCATCTTGCCGCAAGCCTGGGCGTGGTCGAGCTGACGATCGCGCTGCTCAAGGTGTTCGATCCGCCGGACGACAAGCTCGTGTGGGATGTCGGGCACCAGGCGTACGCATACAAGATCCTGACGGGCAGGAAGGACAGGTTCCATACGCTCAGGCAGAAAGGCGGCATCTCGGGCTTCCTGAAGATGCAGGAGAGCGAGTACGACGCTTTCGGGGCAGGACATTCCGGGACCGCGATGTCGGCGGCGCTGGGAATGGCCGTGGCGCGCGACAGGCGCAAAGGGGAGGAACATGTCGTTGCGATCCTCGGCGACGGAGCCGCGGGATGCGGGATATCCTACGAGGCGATGAACAACGTGCACTCCGCGACGGGCCGGATGATCGTTATTCTCAACGACAACGAGATGTCGATTGCCGCCAACGTCGGCGCGCTGTCCCGTTACCTCGGCCGCCTGCTCGCGAGTCCGCGCTACAACCGGTGGAAGCGTTCCGTCGAGAGCATGGCGACAAGGATGAAGATGGACTTCTTAAGATCGGCCTACTACAGGATCGAGGAGTCGATCAAGGGCCTTTTTCTCAGGAGCGTTATTTTCGAGGAGTTCGGCCTCAGGTACATCGGCCCGATTGACGGCCACAACATGCACGCGCTGGTCGATGCCCTCACGATCGCGAGGGACTACGACAGGCCGATTGTTCTTCACGTGTCCACGCGCAAGGGCAAGGGCTTCAAGCCGGCGGAGGAGCATCCGGAGAAATGGCACGGCACCCCGGCGTTCGACCGCGCGACGGGTGAGCCGGTGAGTGTGGGCGGCAGCCCGAGTTACTCCGAAGTGTTCGGATCCGTGCTCGAGCGACTGGCGAAGGACAACGAGAAGATCGTTGCGGTCACCGCGGCCATGTCGATGGGCACGGGGCTGTCCGGCTTTGCCGGGAAGTTCCCGGACAGGTTCTTTGACGTGGGCATCTCGGAGGAACATGCCACGGTTTTCGCCGCGGGCATGGCGGCGGAAGGCCTGGTTCCCGTTTTCGCCGTTTACTCAACGTTTGTCCAGCGCGCTGTCGACTACATAATTCACGACATCTGTCTGCAGAATCTGCCCGTGGTACTGTGCCTGGACAGGGCGGGAGTGGTGGGTGACGACGGCCCGACTCACCACGGCGTGTTCGATATCGCGCTTCTGCGGCCGATACCGAACCTTGTCTTGATGCAACCGAGGGATGCAGCCGAGCTCGCCAACATGCTCTACACCGCCACGCGCATCGGGCGTCCCGTGGTGTTGCGTTATCCGCGCGGACCGGGTCCGGGGGGCGGGATTCCCAAGAAACTGAGCGATCTCAAGATCGGCAAGGCGGAAGTGGTTCGGACGACAAGCAAGGGCAAGGGGGTCTGGTTCTGGGCGCTGGGTGACATGCTCGGGATCGCGGAGGAGGCTGCCGAACTGTTGGCGAAGAAGGGCGTGATGGCGGGCATAGTGAATCCACGTTTCATCCAGCCGTTTGACGAGGCACTGTTGGGCGAGCAGGTGTCCGATGCCCTGCTGATCGTGACGCTGGAGAACGGGGTCCTCAAAGGTGGGTTCGGCAGCGGGATCCAGGAATTCCTGAACGAGAGAGGGCTGGGGCACAAGGTTCTGGGATTCGGGTGGCCGGACAGGTTCGTGCCGCACGGCAAGCCGAAAGACCTGATGAAGGACTTCGGCATTACGGCCGAGGCCGTGGCGGACAAGGCGGTGGAGCGATGTCTCGCGGCAGGAGCGGGGGGGTAGGAGCGTGTCGCGTGTCGCGTGTCGGGTGTCGCGTGTTGCAGGGAGAGGGACGATGGGGAAGGAGCGGCTCGACGTCATGGTGGCCCGTCGCGGGTTGGCGGAGAGTCGTGAGCAGGCGCAGAAGCTGATCATGGCGGGACAGGTAACGGTCGACGGGCAACCTGCCGGGAAGCCGGGTCACAAGTACGGCGCCGATGCGGTCATCGAAGTGAAGGAGTCGCCACGTTTTGTCGGGCGCGGCGGCGAGAAGCTCCAGGCCGCGTTCGACGCGTTCGATTTCACGGTGGACGGCCTGGTGTGCCTGGACGTGGGTGCCTCCACGGGCGGTTTTACCGATTGCCTCCTGCAGCACGGTGCCGCAAGGGTGTTCGCCGTCGATGTGGGGAAGGGGCAACTGCACTGGAAGCTGCGGAACGACCCCAGGGTTAGGGTGATGGACGGGATGAATGCCCGCTACCTCGATAGTGAGGAATTCCCGGAACGGCCGCAGTTTGCGGCTGTCGATGTTGCGTTCATCTCGTTGACGAAGGTCCTGCCCGCTGTTATAAAGGTGCTTGTGCCGGGGGCACAGCTGGTCACGCTTGTCAAACCCCAGTTCGAGGCGGAACGCGGGCAGGTGGGCAAGGGCGGGGTGGTACGCGATGCGGCGGTGCGGGACGACGTAGTCGAAAAGATCAGGAGTTTCTGTGTGCGGGAGCTTGGATTGACGGGCATGGGAGTCTGCGAATCGCCGCTCCGGGGGCCGGCGGGGAACGTTGAGTTCCTGGCATTGTGGAACATATGAAAACGCTTGGGGTTATTGCGAACTGCGGGAAGGAACGCGCGGCGACGGTGCTTGGGCGGCTGGCCGGGAGGGCCGCCGATTTCGGGCTGGAGCTGATAGCCGACGAGGCGACCGCCGCTCTTCTGAAGTCCGGCAAGGCGCTTGCGTTGGACGAGCTCTTCGATGCGGTTGACGGTGTAATTGCCTTGGGGGGGGACGGGACCATGCTGCGCGTGGTGCGTGCGATGGGCGAACGCGACAAGCCCATAATGGGCGTGAACATCGGCGGGCTGGGGTTCCTGACCAGCGTCGCCGAGGAGGAGCTCGATCGCGCCATGGAGTGCATTGCCGCGGAGAGCTGTGATGTCAGCATCCGGTCCATGGCGGAATGCCGCGTGGTGAGTGGCGGCGGGGAAGTCGCGCAGTACCGTGCGCTGAACGAGATCGTTATCGGCAGCACGTCATCGCGTGTAGTCGTGCTTGATGTATCGATAGACGGTGATGACGTTACCTCCTACGTATGTGACGGGCTGGTTGTATCGACGCCCACCGGGAGTACGGGATATTCCATATCGGCGGGCGGGCCGATTCTGACGCCCGGGACGCCTGCCTTCGTTCTGAGCCTGATCTGTCCGCACACTCTCAGTTCGCGGCCCCTGGTTGTGCCCGACAGCAGTGAGATCACCGTCACGGCGGCCAGGGGGACCGGCGATTTCCTTTTGACGGCTGACGGCCAGGTGGGGCAGACCCTTGGCGAGGGCGATTCCGCGGTTGTCAGGCGGAGCGGCCATTCGGTTCGGGTGTTGCATCTGCCGGGGCACAGCTATTTCGCGGTACTGCGCCAGAAGCTGAACTGGCGCGGGTCGAGCATATAGAGCGGAGAGCCGCAGGCAGGAATGCCCGCGGCACTTGTGTGGGGAGCGGGTACATCAGGCATTCTTGCCTGAGGTTCTTGATGTCCCGGGTGGGAGTGTCCGCGGCGCCGGTGGGCGGCTACCAGTCGTCTTTGGATTGCTTCTCAGGTTCGTCGTAGATGTTGAAGTCCAGCTTGACGATCGGGTCCATCGAGACTGTGACATCGCCGTAGTTCTCGCTGCTGCCCGTGATCCGGCGTTCCTTGAGTCCCTTGATGTCAAGCGTCATGCTGCTCGTATCGGCGAAGTGAACCCGAACGTCGTTCCTGTTGCGGCGCGCGCGTTCAGCTCTTTCGTCGGACATGGATATCGCGGCCACGCGCTTCATGGGAACGTCGATCGACGCGTACGAAGTCTTGAACGAGAGCTTGCCTTCGTTTATCGCGTTGAGGGCGCCGGTCACCTTGTCGCCGTTGACAAGCTCGAGCACGTCGTGAGGTGTCTTCTGTGGGGCGACCCCCTTGTCCGGGAGTGTTGAGCCGTCCCATTTGCGGACAATGAAGTCGGTCACCTTGAGCCGGTGGGACGAGTAGGAGTAGAAGACCACCGCGTTGCCGCTGCCGACCCACTCCTGCGGCTCGGTCCACTGGACGACCTTCTGGTCGTCCATGAAGATGAATATGCGCTTGGTCTTCTTATCCGCGAATATGCGGAAGCGAACCTTGGATTTGTCCGCGAACCCGCTGTGGTTGTGGCTCGGAAGGGAGCTGCTGCCGCTCCCGCCGTACCGGTACATTCGGAGGTAGGAGCTCGACGACCTGAAGGAATAGGAGTGGGACGAGTAACTGCTCAGGTTTGCCGTGTAGAATGCGAACCGGAAGTAGGGATAGGATCCTCTCCATGCAACAGTGAACTCGATGTGGGCCGCATCCGGCAGGTTGGCCTGGGCGCCGGCATAGCCTGACCCGTTGGAGTAGAGCGCGTTATTCTTGTACTCCCAGCTTCCTGCCGAGCTGATCTGCCACTGCTCAGGACCGGACGGACCTTCGAAAACCACGTCGCTGCTGGGCACGAGGGCAATGGAGGAGATCATGGGTTGATGAATGACAAGGGCGTCTGCATAGGATGTGCCGAGCCGCAGCTTGTTCTCCATGAGCGAGATGAGGCGGCCGTGGAGCACGTCGTCGTTGGTCAGGCGAACGACGCTGACCTGGCCTCCGCCGGCCGACCGGGCCGAGGCCCCGAGCTTGATCTCTCTCAGGCTGTCAATGGAGAAAACGAGCGGCTCCTTAACGTACTTGTGCCGCCAGGACACTCCGTCTGTGGGATCGATCGAGAGCAGGCGCCCGTGAAGCACGTCGCCGTTGGTCAGGAGAACGGTGTCTTCCTGTTCACCGGCGACTGCCGCACGGTAAACCGCCGCCGGCAGCAGGAGCAAAAGCAGCAAGGCACGGGCTTCTCTAGAAATCAAACCCATCATCCTCTTCTTGTTTGTCCTCGTAAACGTTGAACTCGAGGGAGCGGAAGGCCTCGATGGGCAGCGTGACCGTGCCGAAGTTCTCGCTGTTCCCCGTGATCTTGTCTTCGCCGAGCTTTGTCATCTGCAGGGTTATGGCGCCCCTCTCCCTGAAGTCCGCTCGGACATCGTTCCTGTTGCGGCGTGCCCGTTCGGCGTTCTCGGTGGACATCACTATCTGGTCGACCCTCTTGAGGGGGACCGTGAGCGTGGCATAGGTGGTCTTGAACTGGACGTTTCCATCGGCAATCGCCGAAAGGGAGCCGGAAACCTTGTCGTTATTCGTGAAGCGGAGCAGGTCCTGCTTGAGCTCGCGGCCCGTGCCCGTTTTGCTGGGGATCTCGCCGTCCCACTCCGACACCTTGATGTCGCTGATCTTGAGGTTGCCCCGGCTCTGCGGCTGGAACAGGATGGCGTTGCCGGTTCCCGCGAATACATCGCCGTCCGTCCACTGTTTCACCATCTCGCCGTCCACCAGCAGGGCGATGGTTCTCTTGTTCTTGTCGACGAGCACGGTGAAGACGGCCTGCGACGGTGGTTGGTTGCTGAACCGCTGGAAGTTAACGGAGCCGAGGCTGCTTGACCCGCTGTTGCGCGTGTAGCGCTGCAGGTAGATGGAGGAGCTGCTCACCTGCAGCAGGTAGCAGTTGCTTCCGTAATACTGCTGAAGGTTGTCGGAAAAGAACGCAAAGTAGAACGACGGGTATCCGCGCCACGCGGCTTTGAATCGGATCATTGCCAGGGCCGGCATGTCGTTGACCGTGCGCGCGACAGGATATGAGTAGGTTGCGTAGAGGGCGTTGTTCTTGAACTTCCATGCCGGACGCTGGCCGTGGCCGTCGTTGTAGTCGCGTGTCTGCCAGTTCGCCAGGGACGCCGGGCCTTCGTATATGAGGCCGCCGCCGCCCGCGTTGGGGTTGATCTGCCGTATCATCAGCCGCTTTATGCTCATCTTCCCGGCGTACCAGGTATCGAGCACGAGGGCCTGGTCGTTGAGCGAAACGATGTTGCCGGTGAGGACATCGTCGTTGGTCAGCTCCACGGTTGCGTCGAAAGCGGTCCGTTCCACTGCCCGCCGTTTGCTCAGCTTGATTCGCGAAACGCCGAGAAGCGCGAAATCTATGTTGTTCTTGACGTTCTCATGCTTCCAGCGGATCCCGTATTCGTCGGGCGAGGCCGACACCAGGCGGCCGTGCAGGGAATCCTTGTTCATGAACGTGAGCAGGTCCGTGTCCTCCGCGCCGCCTGCGCCGGCGCAGAAGAAGGAGACACAAGAAAGCAGGGCGAAGATCCTGTTGAGTCGTATCTGCGGGTATCTCATGCTACATCTCCCTTTTTGCCCGGGACGTTTGCCGGGCAGTTTGTATTCACATCGGTCCTAGATATACTCGGCTTACCGACTGCACGCAAATGAATTTCTCGAACACGGGCAAGCGCCGGTGTTTCCCCTTCACGTTTAGACTCCTGTTTGCGGGAATTGTTCCGGCTTGTTGCTGTTTCTGTTACGTTCTTGTTACAGGCAAACGGCGGGTTGACCGGTCAGGATGCGGGCAACATAATCAGCCCATGAACATGGAGGCGATTGACACGATCGAGTTCTTGGAGGACCGAGAGAGAGTCACGCTCGGGTTTGCCAATGGCGATCAGAGTGCCCGGAGCGCGGCTTCGTAGACGGAACGGACCGGGACGTCGTGTTCCTCGGCGCACTTCACGCAGGCGTCGTGTTCGGGCGCGTGCGTGATGTCGTTGCCTTTCCACGAACCTATCTTCACGCGCACCGCGCCGTATGGCGTCTGCACCTCGATATGGCGGCGTTCCAGCACCGTGCGGGATGCGCCGTATTCGCGTATACCGAAGGTGGTGCTTTCTGTGAAGATGGTATCGATCAACAGGTCCCTCGTCCCGTTGTCGCAGAGAACCGTCAGCAACGTGCCGGGCCGCTGCTTCTTCATCTGTACCGATGTCGTGAAGACATCGAGGGCGCCCTGCGAGAGCAGTTTCTGCGTCAGGGACCCGAGTAGCTCGGGTACTGTGTCGTCCAGGTTGCACTCGAGGCAGAGGACGGATGACTGGGGCCCCTCCTTCGGTCTGCGAGCGACGGCGGACGAGTCGGAGGGGAAGCCGGCGACGGACGGGGCAGGTTCCAGGATGGTGGCCCTGAGCAGGTTCGGCCGGGATCGAAGCTCGCGATGTCCGATGCCGTAGCCGACGGCATGGATCGTGCCTTCCGCCGTCGTCGGCTCGGCCTTCCACTCCATGAGCAGCGCGGCACCGGTCGGCGTTACGAGTTCCGAGGGCTCGTCGGTAGGGGTTACGGCGTGATCCTTGAGAAGCTCGGCGGTTGCGGGCACCGGCAGGGGCATGGTGCCGTGAGCGCCTTCCGTCGTGCCGGAGCCGACGGGAAGGGGCGAGACCGTTACGCAACCCGCCTCCAGCATGTGAAGCGCGAGACATGATCCCACTACGTCCACGATGGAATCGACGGCGCCGACTTCGTGGAACGTCACTTCTGTGGGCGTCGTTCCGTGAACCAGTGCTTCGGCCTCGGCCAGGCGCCTGAACACGCGCGCGGCCGTGAGCTTCACGTCGTCCGGCAGGGCGCTGCCGTTGATGGCTTTCTCGATGTCGGCCAGGCGCCTGTGTGGATGGTGATCGTGGTGCGGGTAGGAAACGGTTACGCGTGTGCCACGAAAGTGGTGATCCTCGGCCGGCTCGGCGACGAGTTCGAACTCACCGATGCCCAGGGATGCAAGACGGGACTTGATTGCCGCGGCGTCGGCGCCGGCATCCACCAGTGCGGCGAGAACCATGTCGCCGCTTGCGCCTCCCACGCTGTCAAGCCGGAGGGTTTTCATCGCTGTTTCCTTCCGCCGGCGATTCACCGGTCCTGTTTATGAGGGCGGCGGCCACGCCCGCGCCGAATCCGTTGTCGATGTTTACCACCGAGATGCCGGGTACGCAGGAGTTCAGCATGGCGAGCAGCGCGGCGACGCCCTGCATGCTTGTTCCGTATCCTATGCTGGTGGGAACGGCGATGATGGGCTTGTCGATGAGCCCGCCGACGACCGAGGGGAGGGCGCCTTCCATTCCCGCTACAACGACGACGGCGCGGCATGCTTTCAGGTTGTCGACATGGTTCATCAGCCTGTGCAGGCCGGCAACCCCGACATCGAATACCCGTTCGACGGCGGCGCCCATTCGTTCGGCGGTGAGGGCCGCCTCCTCGGCCACGGGGAGGTCCGACGTTCCGGCACAGACGACGGCCACGCGGCCGACGGGCGCGGCGCGCCGGGCTACATCAACGGTTATGGCCCGGGCGGTCTCGTGGTACTCGGCCTCCGGGACCTGTTCCCGCACGTGTTGGTATTGTTCCGGCGTGGCCCTGGTGGCGAGGACGTCCTGGCCGGATTCCTTGAGAGAGAGGATGATCCGGGCGACCTGTTCGGCCGTCTTGCCAGGGCAGTAGATTACTTCGGGCAGACCGCAGCGCATGGGGCGTTCCACGTCCACCCTTGCGAAACCGAGGTTATCTTCACGCTTGGTGGTCACGCTCTAGGAGTGTCGGGTGTCGGAAGGAAAGTGTCAAGTGTCGGGTGGCGGCTCTTTGCTCAGCCGGTTTTAGCGGCGTCTGCTTTCTTGGCCGCTTCGCGGCGGTCGGCGTCGGCTTTCACTTCGGCTTTGGCCGCGGTGACGAGCAGCGAGGCCTCGACGCGCTTGATCTCGGCGTCGATGGCCATGGCCTTCTGCATCTTGCCCTGCTTGGTGACGTTCCTTTGCAGGTTTCGGAGGGACTTCACGTAGTTCTCGGTATCCGATACGACCCTCCTGGCTCTCTCGATGGCGGCCCCGGCGGTGGAACGCATGTAACGTTGCTGGAGCGACTTCAGTTCGTGGGGCTCGGGCACCAGATCGGCTTCCTCTATAAGCCCGGAAGCCTCGAATCTGTCCAACTCGCCGCCGATGTCGACCCAGGCCTGGAAGTAGCCTCTCTGCTGCATCCTGTTCCGGAGATTGGTGAGCTCCTTCTTGTATCTCGCCGGCCATTCGCTCATCTTCTTCTGGAAGTCCTTCTCGGCGTTCGAGAGGGCCGCCTGGTACTTGGCCTTGAGCAACGCGACCTGGCCTATTCTGTCCGCAACCGAGGGAAGAGCCGTGCCCGGCTCCACGAGCATCACGCTCTCCTCGATGTGATACATCTCGCCGGCACCGCAGAGCGATGCATACTTCTGGAGCGGCACGTGGAGGATGCCGGCGGCGTACAGGTGTTTGGCGAAGCCGAAGACCGAATGGAAGGAGCTGTCGCGTTTCGGGCGGATTAGGCCGTAGAACGGCGCGGCGCTGAAGACATACCCGAAGAACACTGCGAGCACGGCGATGAGCCCGTTCCGGATGTGTAGCCGGCGCCTGTTTGCCCGGATGGTCCTGAGCAGCTGGTCCACCTCGCGGCTGTCCGACGGTGATTCCGAAAGCATGCGCTGGCACATGCGGGCGGCGTAGTCCCACTGGCGGTCGGACACGGCCTCCCGGATCAGCGCCAGCTCACGCTCGAGCGACAGGTTGGGTATCAGCTTCTTTTGTTCCTCGAAGGCGTTGTCGTCGGCGAGGGAATCGTACTCCATGATATGGCGCGCGGCATCGGAGTAGTTATGGGCGGCGAATTCCTGCGGGATCATTTTCAGGAGCTCCTTGACCCTCTGCTGGGCGCGTTCTGCGGCGCCTTCCAGGCTGCGGACCTTGCGCACTATCTTCTGTCCGTTGGGACCGACGGGCTGGAACCCGGATATCTGCCCGGAGGACTGGAGCACCTGGTCATAGGCCTTGTCGTCGAAGAACTGCTGGAGCTTCATGGTGAGCTGCCGCGCCGTCTCGTATTCCCTGGCGTCCGCGCCGCACCGGCCGCAGAACGGGATGCCCGTGCGCGATTCCGACCCGCACTCTATGCAGTCCACCCTTCCGTCCCATCCGCACTCGCCGCAGTGCTGGATGGCGACCGGGTTCACGGTGTCGCACCACTTACAGCGCCAGGTCGACTTGACGGTCGGGAGCTCGATGCTCGTGGGGTTCTGTATGAGCATGAGCGCGCGCGTGAACTGCGCGGCGCTGGGCCATCGCTTCTCGCGGTCGGTCTCGAGCGCCTTCACGATCGGCATCCGGATCGCCTCCGGCAGATCGCTCTCGCGGAAGTACCGGGGGTTCCGGCCGGTGAGGGCGAAGAAGAGGAGCGCCCCGAGGCCGTAAACGTCCGCACGCTCGTCCGTTTTGCTCGCGTCATGTTCCTGCTCCGGCGCGCCGTAGCCGAGGGACAACATTTTCTCGCCCTGGACGGTGAGTTTCTCCGAGCCGTCCGACTGGCGCCTTGCGAGCCCGAAGTCCACTATCTTCGGCGTGCCGTTCTCCGAGAAGAGCACGTTGGAGGGCTTGAGGTCGCGATGGATGACCCCGCAGCTGTGGGCATACTCGATTGCCTTCGAGAGCTTGACGAGCAGCTCCAACGCCTGGTCCGCCGGCAGCGGGCCGTCACGGTGTATCCGGTCGGCCAGTGAGAAGGGGAGCGGCGGGTTGATGCCCTGGGACGCGGACGCCGGTCCGGCGACATACTCCATCACGATATACGGACCTTCGTCATCCTCCCCGAGCGAGAAGACCTGGACGATGTTGACGTGGCTAAGCGCGGCAATGGATTTAGCCTCCTGGAAGAAGCGGTCCCGGGAGGATGGGTCGGTGAGGGTCGCGGGGCGGAGCCGTTTTATGGCGACGTGGCGGGACAGCTTTTCGTCCTTGCCCAGGAACACGACGCCCATGCCGCCATCGGCTATCTTCTTCAACATGGTATAGCCGCTCTCGACCGGCTCGCTGGAGACGGGTGAGCCGGACG
>Ga0272442_10003086_pt1 | contig 23589 bp, 22 predicted proteins | sample SSMForm2O_FD_200262 | JGI IMG/M metagenome (GOLD analysis project Ga0272442, IMG submission 200262) | Marine sediment archaeal communities from Little Sippewissett salt marsh, Falmouth, MA, United States - SSM-Form-2O | ecosystem: Environmental > Aquatic > Marine > Wetlands > Sediment ...
AGTTTATTGCTCCAGCAAAAACACCTGGCAAAGCAGCACCAATGAAAAGACTGCTCATTACCAAACAAGATACAACAACAAAGGTTTTTGTCTTTCTCATTATTAATACACCCTCTCCTTTTGAGCATTTATCAGATTCATGTTCCCGATCATCGCATAAAGCGAGTATTTGAAGGTTGTTTCATCTGCCTCATCTTTTCCCATTATCATATTCATTTTTTTATCACCAAGAATATGTTATGTTTTGAGACCAATATGAAATGGCTTTTGAAAAAACTCGACAAAATTATAAAATAGACATTGATTGTTATGATTTTGGCGAGGATTTATGGAAAATATTGATTTGAAGGATAGGAAAATATTATATTATCTTAATGAGAATTCTAGGGAGTCATTTAGATCGATAGGAAGAAAGGTTGGCCTTTCTAAGGATGTTATTGCATCACGTATTAAAAAGATGCAGGAAAAAGGGATAATCCAGGAATTCTATATTCATTTTAATCATTTAGGTCTTGGTTATATACCTTTAAGGTTCTATTTTAAATTTCAATATATCACATCAGAGATAAAAGATGAGATAATTGATCATTTTATAAATTATAAACTAGCAACGGTCGTAAATGAGCTAGAAGGGACATATGATCTAATTGTTTTGATGCTAGTAGAACATATTACAGATATCTATTCTTTTTGGCAGACTACTATGGATAAATTTGGGGATTATTTTGAAAAAATTGAATATTCTAATTACTGGGGAGAGATAATATACCCATTTTCTTTTTTATTGGATGGCAAGGAAGAAAGGACAAATACAATTAAGAGATTTTGGACAAAGAATATTGAATATGATAAATTAGATCTCAAGATTCTAAAGATACTATCATTAAATGCTAGAATTTCTACTATTGATCTGGCGAATAAACTTAAAATAAATTCAACTACTGTTAATAATAGAATTAAAAGACTCAAACAAGCTGGCTTACTACTTGGCTTTACTACAAAAATCGATTGGAAGAAATTAGGTTACCATCTGTATAAAATTGATTTCTATTTAAAGGAATATAGTAAAAAACATAGAATAATTAAATATGTAGAAGAAAACCCAAATTTACTAGCAGTAGACCACACACTTGGATATGCAGACCTCGAATTGGAAATCTTTTTAAAAAATGTTGATGATTTAAGGGAATTTGTCGATGATTTATCTATTAAATTTCCAAAAACTATTAAAAATTATTCTTATTTTATGGTTATGAAAAACCACAAGTTTTTCATTCTTAAATAAAAAGGCTTTAAGGCATTGTTTAGCTGTTTCCAGCCTGTAAAACCAGGAAATGGTAGTTAGGCGGGATATAAATGAAAGAACTACCATTTTGGTTTCCAAATAAGAAAAACGCATTCTGGTATCTGATTTTAATATTACTTTTTTCTGCATCCCTTGATTTTTGGGCATGGGAAAGGCCTGTACCTATGGTTCTTGGACTTCCCTTTTGGATGTATTATCTGGTAATTTTAACGCTTTTTACCTCTTTGATTTTTTATTTGTTTGCAAAATATTATTGGAGGGGTCAAGAGTGATATTTATCCTTCTGGTAATTGTTTACTTTATTGTATTGATTCTACTAGGAATATATGCTCATAGGAAAACAAAAAAGACAGCTGAGGATTATTTTTTAGCAAATCGGACATTCGGACCAGTTATCCTTTTCTTCACATTGGCTGCAACTAACTTTTCAGCATTTACATTTTTAGGTTTTGCTGAGAATGCCTATAAAACAGGTCTTGGACAGTATGGTATAATGGGATTTGGAACAGCTATTATGGCAATTATGTTCTTTGTAATAGGTAGAAAGGTCTGGAAACTAGGTAAAGAAAGGGGTTATATCACACCTCCAGAACTCATTGGTGATAGATTTAATAGTATCAGCCTTAGGTTAATATTCATGATAGTCATGGTCATATTCACTATTCCTTATCTTGCAACACAGGCAATAGGTGCAGGGATATTAATCGAACATATGGACATTGGTATAGGTTGGCAGATAGGTGCAATAGCAACAATGCTTGTAATAATGGTGTATGTTATTTTTGGAGGCATGAGAGGGTCAGGATGGACAGATGTTATTCAAGGTGTAATAATGATTCTTGCCTTAACCCTTGCAGTTGTTTTTGTTGCAATAGAACTTGGAGGTTTTGAAGCAGCAAATGCCGCTTCCTTTGCTGCAAAACCAGAACTTTTCTCACGTCCTGGAGGAAATGAATATTTTTTACCTCAAATTTGGTTTTCATTTATGTTACTCTGGATCTTTGCAGATCCTATGTTCCCACAATTATTTTCCAGATTCTATACTGCAAAGGATGAGAAATCATTGAAGATGTCTATGATATTGTATCCGATTATTGTTTCATTCTTGTTTTTATTTCCAGTTTTGATAGGCGTTTGGGCTCATGGCGCAGGTCTCCAAATAGAGCCTGGTAATGAGGCAATGGTTCTACCAATGATGGTCTTAAGATCTGCTCCTACATTCATATATGCCTTTGTAATGGTGGGCGCACTTGCAGCTTTGATGAGCACTGCTGATTCGCAACTTCTTTCTCTTTCTACAATTCTATCAAGGGACCTACCATTTAAAAAGTTAAAAATATCTGAGATTTTGGTAGGACGAATCCTAGTTATTATACTGTCTCTTTTTGCTATTATCTTTGTTATAGGGGGATATGATCCTAAGGTAGGAATAATGGGTACGCTTGTTAAAACAACATTTTCAGGTCTTGCAGTACTTTGTCCCACAGTAATAGCGGCTCTTTACTGGAAAAAGGCTACAAAATATGGATGCATCTCAAGTATAATTATCGGTGAGATATCCATTTTCTTTTTCGACTATGAGGTTCTACCAACCTTTGGTTTCTTGTCTGCTTTCTGGGCAATTGGAATAGCAATTATTATATTAGTTGTAGTCAGTTATTTGACCACAGATGAAAGAAATTATATCACTTCTTCTCAATAACTGCAAAAAAATTATCTGGATGCTTATTTGAATGTATTTTTTCTTCTGTAAAATCTATTATTTTAAAATTAGCCTTTGTTAAATCCTTAATAAACTCCCTTTTACTATAGAGATGGTAGAATCTTGGGATGTTCAATCCATGTTGCTTCCAATAAATATCAATATCACCAAACTCATTTTGGTTGAACTGTGTGAACCATCTTTTAAAAAAATCCTTTCTAAATTTATCCTGCCACCTTGACCATACGCTGATAAGTGCCTCTCCATCATTTTTAAGGACTCTGTAGATTTCGTCTAAGGATTTGATACGATTGGCATTTCCCTTGATATTATGAAGAGATGCGATGAAGATGACCGCATCAAATACATTATTTTTTATTGGTAGATTGACTGCATCGGTGTGAATAAGGTCAATGTTATCAATATTAAGTACTTTGGTTTTTGTTTTAATAATCCTAATCAATTCTTTGGAGATATCAATTCCAACTGCTTTTTTACATCTTTTTGCACAATGAATAAGATGCCTACCATTTCCACATCCTACATCAGCAATAAAATAATTTCGTGGAAGATTGTCAATAAAATCAATGCATTTTTCCCAAGGTTTACGTCTCGTACTATCAAAACTATAAGCTATTTTATCCCAAGTTTCTTGATTTTGATTAATTTTATTATCAATCATCCAAACCATCATAAAATATTATTATTTATAATAATAGCATAGAACATTTTTTATACTTATTATTATACTATTATTTTTTATAAATGAAAACAACGACTATCATATCTATATTTATTGTAATCATTGTCATACTCTCAGGAATAATATTTGTTGATATATTCCCAGATGAGCAGGAAATAATCATAGATACAGATGGAGATAATGTTTCAGACAAAATAGATGCATTTCCAAATGATCCAGCTGCAAGTTTAGATTCAGATAGGGATGGATATCCAGACATTTGGAATCCTGGAAAGGGCCAAATAGACAGTACAAGCGTTCCAAAGCTAATTAGAGATGAATGCCCATATGATCCTGAGGAATACAAGGATTCAGATTATGACACCGTAGGTAACAATAAAGATGCTTTTCCATATGATCCCTCAGAATGGAGCGACATAGATTCAGATGGATATGGTGATAATTCAGATATAAATCCATTTGTAAACCTATCATTTGAGATCAAACTTGATAAATTTAAGGTAATTAGAAGGGTTGATCTTTTCAGATGGTCCCAGATTTATTTTGATATAAAGATCAATAATATAAGATATTGGAGAATCGATAACAACGGGACATATTTTCAAAGTACATTACATCAATTAGAAGAAATAGACCATGAAACATTGTTTTTTGATATACAAGATGATACAGATAATAAATATACAGATATTGAGATTATTATGTATGATTATGATTTTTTAGGAAGGGATGATATTGTTGATATATCTAATGAAATGGATAAAAAAACTTTGAATATAAGATTTAATCACGTAAATAATGAATTTTCAGCTTCAGAATATACAAAAGGAAAATCTGCAGAGCTATGGTATGAAATAATCAACGAAAAAGAGATATCTCCTAATGAATCCTTTTACAATTTAACATATAATTGGTCCTTTATCAATAATTGGGATCTGCATTTCAAGATACCAGTTAATACCTACAAAAATTATCAAACCTTGAACGTCAGCCGGCAACCTCAGAACCAGCCTTATTCAAATGAGAAGATTGCTGGATTTGTCACATCAAAGGAACGCGTTATTCTGGACCTTGTGAATAAATTGGAGCTTTTAATACAATCATCTGATTATGATGACTATGATAGAGTCAATTTCTATCTTAATTTTGTGCAGGATTCAATAATCTATAGATATGATAATGAAACAGCTGGCTGTGAGGAATACTGGAAATTCCCGGTTGAGACACTTGTAGATAAAAATGGGGATTGTGAGGATACCTCGGTACTACTAGCATCAATGCTAGACGTTCTGGATTATGATGTAGTATTATTATATTATTCCTGGGAAGAGGATGACAAAAGGCTTGGTCATCTAGCAGTTGGGGTTAGTTTAGATGGAGATTACGGCAGCTATGTCTTGGCAGAGAACGGAAAAAAATATTTCTACTGTGAGACAACATCTGAAGATTTCCTTATCGGTGAGAAACCTGCAAAAATAAAAGAAGAACCAAAAAGGATTATAATAATAAAATAAGGCTATTCAATGTAGATTGCTGGTCTTAATGGAACTGAAAATCTTTTTTTGTTTGAAGGATCATAGATATCTTTTTCATCAGAGTTAAATATACAAATTTCACATGAAAAGATCTTTTTAAGATATTCAATTGAATCTTTAAGATAGGAATCCTCAGAAATATCAGTAAGATAACGTTTTTTATCATTTTCATTAAGTTTTTTGATCTCTCCAGATATCTTTCCTACATATTTTGATATTTCCTTTCCCATCTTCCTCATATCAGGTTTTGCCATGGCCTCTTTCATGATAATACCTATATCAAGTTTCTCTTTGTCAGCAAGTTCAATTGCCCTTTTAATGACATGATATTTCCAAGCAGGAGCAGTGTATATACATATCTTTTTTTGCTTTATCTTGGTCACCTTTAATATCTCAGAAATATCATTTACAACCTCAGATAGAAGATATTCACCAACCTCACCTTTCTCAGAGATTTCCTTAGGGTTAAAAGATGGAAACGGCTCATTTGTTACAAATGTTTTGTTTTCAATATGCCAAAGTTCTTCAGATAGATGAGGTGTTACAGGAGCCATTAATTTAATCCAGTTTTCAATATATTTTCCTAAAACCTTCTTGTTGCTTCCTCCCCTGTTGATGTACCATTGAAGGTTTTTTTGGCATTCAAAGAATATCTCATTAGTGGCAACCCTTAAATCATAACTGTCAAAAGCATCAATTGTCTTCTTTATGGTTTTTTGCAATACACTCTTTAACCAATTATCCAGATTTTTATTTTCTTTATCTTTTAAATTTTGAAGTTGATTGATCATATTGAAGATATTTACAACTCTGTTTTTGTATTTCAATACTGCCTCTTTGTTCCATTCGATATCAACAAAGGGTGAACCAACATGGGAGTAATACAGACGCATCCCATCAACACCATATGTTGATGCTGCTTCTGCAATATGCTCCGCACCACCTTTTGATTTACTTATTTTCTCTTTTCCTTTTTGAGTTACCCACCAATGCACAAAAATTCCATTGGGCCTTTTGTCTTCAGGCATTATGGCTACATGATTCATCAGAAAAACAGGGAAATGAACTGTTTTGTGTTCCTTTCCACCTAAATTTATATCAACTGGATACCAGTAATCAACATCCTTTTTGATTTTCTCCCAAATAGTATTATTTGGTTTACCTTTGCCAAGGAAAACATAGTCAAAGAATTCCTCGGTCATCTCATCAGGTTTTATATCAAGTGCATTAACATATTTTGATATTATATAGTAAGCAGGGTATAGTGTCGAATCTGAAATAGGCTCTATTATCCATTCATTTTTAAATGGAAACTCGGTTCCAAGCCAAGAACCTTTTCTGATGCACGCTCGATCATCGAACCAGTCTAGAATACCTGGAATTTCATTCTTATATTCATTAGGGAATATGTTCATTTTTTCTGCATGTTTTTTTGATGCTTCCGTAAGACCTTTATCACTGTATTTTATAAACCATTGGTCAGGTATATTTTTTATTAAAACACTTCCTCCACATCTGCAGATCACTTCCTCTGAAAATTCCCTCATAATAAAAGCTTCATCTTTTGAGATGAGATCATTTTTTACAGTATCTTTGATATCAGATATCCTGATTCCTGCATAAATCCCACAGTTCTCATTTAAATATCCCGTGTGAAACTCTTTTTTATAGACCTCTTCAGTTGCGATATCAAGTTTTTCTGTTTCAGTCTGACTTTTTACATCAAGATTGTCACAGACCTCCTTTGCAGGGTTTGTCCCAAATCCTTTGACATCAATTATTGTAATAGGTGTTATATCCTCATTAGATTCCACTAGGGCTATCCAATCATAGGGTGCATGTGCAGGAACAGACATCACAATTCCTGTTGCGACTTTAGGATCTGCAAAGGTACCTGATAGAATGGGTATTTCACGATCTATCATTGGTATCTTACATGTTTTTCCAATGAGCTCCTCGCCCTTTATCTTTTCATCTAATGTTTTAAAATTATCAATTTGAAATAATAGCTTATTTGCCGCCTCTTGAGATAAAATCCAAGTCTCATCATTAATTTTTGCCTTTACATAAACCACTTTTGGATTTATCCACATATTCGTAACACCGAAGATGGTCTCTGGTCTAAGAGTTGCAGCAGGTAAAATGGTTCCATCATTCATCTTGAATTTTATTGTGGTGAATTCTAGGATTTCAGCTGATCCGCCTTTTAATATATCTGTTTCTGATTTATCAACCGCAACAGGGCCACAGTTTGAACAAAAAGGTGCAAAATGTGGTTTCTTTATAAGCAGATTATTTTCCTTAAGTTTGTAAAATTGCCATTGAATGAATTTTTTATAGCCCTTGGAAATTGTACTCATGGATCGTGAATAATCAATTAAAAAACCAAATTTTTTCCAATAATCTTGGATATATACATCTGCAAAATATTCAACAACTTGAATCGGATCAGTTAATTTCTCTATAAAATTATCAGGTACACCATATTCTTTAAGGTCATTAATAGTTTTTTTATCCTTTCTTTCAACCTTTTTTGCAAAACCTATAGATGGAATTCCAGAAGCATGAAATCCTGCTGGAAATAGAACGTCATATCCTTTCATTCTTTTATATCTAGCAATTATATCACAATAGGTAAATCCTCTCATATGTCCAACATGTAGATATCCAGATACACCAGGGTACGCAAAATGAATAAAAAATTTTTTGTTTGATTGCTTTTTAGCTATAGATAAATTATTTTTAAACCACTGATCTTGCCACTTATTTTCGATTATTGTATAGTTGTAGTTCACACCTTGCATTTTGATAATCTTTTTGGAAATAATGAATGCGTTATTAATGCTTTTCTCCATTTTGGCGAAATTCCAAAAACTATTTATTACACATAACCTTTATATAATATTAATTACAGAGTATAACATATAAGGTGGTGAGAAAAATGAAAATCGCAAGTGAAATATCAACCAGGCAAGAACTAAATGAAATGAAATTCATATTAGAAATATTTGTAGTAAACTCAAGGATTAGAAAAATTGCAGCTACACATTAAACTATAAACAAAAAAACTATTCATTTGTTTCATTTTCATTCTTGGACTTCTTCTTTCTGGAGGGTATAGCCATTTTAATCCTTCCTATACCACCTTTAATTTTTGATAATTTTGAGAATTTCTCACCTTTATCATTTCCTTGATCTTTATCCTTTTTGATTAGTTTTAAACTAAATATTTTCTTTTTTCTTTCTCTAACAATAGGTTTTTTTATATCTATATTTTCCAATTTTTCATTATTAATTCTTAAATGGAAAACTGTAGGATTTAACTCATGTTCTTTTGATGAATTTTTCTTAAATTTATCAAAAAGATTTATCTTTCTTTTTTTAGGTTGCTCACTTTTTTCAGTAACTGTCTCATCAAATTCTTCTAATTCCTCATCTAACTCAATCAATTCTTCTTTTAGTTTAATCTCTGACAAAACAAACTCTGGAAATCTTCTTTCTAATTCTTTAATCTCCTCAATTCTTTTTAAAATTTCATCGTGATCTTTTATCGATGGTTTAAAATCCTCACCTGTATTAGTTACCTTCATATTTTATCTCTTTAAACGAATCATCTAATATTTAGTATAAATAATTATGTTTTTTTAGTTTGAAATTATTTACCAGAATTTTTTTTATTTTATCTTACCAATAGTTTTAAATGATAAGCCCCTATCATGAAAATCCCATATTAAATCAAGTGTCTGTGTACACGAATAAATTTACATTAAAATAATATTAACGAAGATTATGAGTATCGAATTGTTAATAACCATACACTAAAAGATCATTAAAAACAATCATAAACTATAAAATAAATAGATAAATTTAATAAAATGTCAAAAAAACCTAATGTAAAACAGGACCTGTGTGTGATATATGATTAAGAATATAAAATTAATAATCTCGTTAATTCTGGTTTTAGTAATTTGTTTTAGCGGATGTATCCAAAATGCGGATATTGACGAAAATGATAATGCAGATAACAATTCTAATAATAATCACAATAATGAGACTAAAATAAAACCAGACAAGATCTACGTTGATGATGACTTTAATATGAATTCTTCTGGATGGAAGATTGACCATTTCGATAATATTGAAGAAGGTATTGAAAATGTCTCAGAATCTGGAACAGTATACATTTCAAATGGAGAGTATTTTGAAAACCTATTAATAAATAAATCCATAAAAATTATTGGAGAGGACAAAGAAAAAACAATAATAAATGGTAATAGAAATGGAAATGTAATTAGTATTTCGAATCCAAGTTGTTCAATTGAAAAAATAAATATCAGTAATTCTGGAAGTAACTCTGGCATCAAGATATATTCAAATAATAACAACATATCTAATATTGTTTTTTATAACAATTATTATGGTGTTTGGATTGATCGAAAAACACAAAACTCAGTTACTAACAATGTATTTTTCGGAAATGATATTGCAATTAAGCTGAGCGGTGCATCTGATTCAAAGGTTTCTAACAATAAAATCTATTCAAACAAATTAGAAGGAATTTACCTTGAGACCTGCATAAGAATAACAATTAGAAACAATTATTTTGAAAATGGTGGTATATATATTACTGGTCCAATGACATCTTGGAATTCCCATATAATAGAGGAAAATTATGTTAATGATAAACCAATAAAATATTTAGTTAACGAAAATGGAGCCACAGTTCCCTCTGATTCAGCTCAATTGATTATTGTAGATTCAAGAAATATTGACATTGAAAATATTGATTTTGAAAATATAGTAATTGGTGTTCAGCTCACCCATTGTTCAAAAATTACAATTAACGATAATAATTTTCAATCCATTGATAAAAATTCAATAATTGCCTATTTCTGTGATAACATCACAATAGAAAACAACAATATAGATTCTGGAAATGGAATCACTGTTTTAAATTCGGAAAACAATATTATTACCAAAAATACAATTTCAAACACAGAAACAGCAATCGATATTGACAACTCAAAGAATAATATCATTAGTTTGAATTCAATATCTAATAACAAAAATGGAATATACTCAAAACAGGGTATGGAAAATGAGATATCTGAAAATGTAATCTTTAAAAACTCGGATTATGGAATTTATCTTCTTACAAACTCAAATTATAACAATGTAAATGATAATAATCTATATGAAAATAAAATTACTATTAGAATAAAAGGATCTCGTAATAATGATGTATATTTCAACAATCTAAAAGATAGTTTAGAAAAGGCAGTCTACATTTGCTGTGGTGCAACACAGAACGCAATATACAATAATTCATTTATAAACAACAAGAGGGATGTTGATTTTACCATTTTAAGTGAAAATTATTTTTACAAAAATGGATATGGTAACTATTGGGATGATTACATTGAAAAATACCCTAATGCAAACCAAATAAATGGTATATGGGATACCCCCTATGACATTCCTGAAACAAATACAAAGGATGAATTTCCTTTGGTAAATCGCATATAATACTTTGTATACAATAATTTTTTAAAACTTAAAAAGTTTTAATAGATGTTTTCGTATTGTAAAAAATAATTAAGATAATCGGACGATTAAATGACCCAAGATATTTTTCAAGATGTTGGAAAGATTTTACAAGAAAAGGATATAAAAATAAAGGAACTTGAGATAAATCTTATCGATCTTGGAAATAAATTGAACGAACTTAACAAGAACCTGGAAAAAAGGGTGATAGATAGAACAGTAGAGGTCAATCAATTATTAAGAGAAAAATCAAGGTTCATTGATAATTTAAGTCATGACCTTGGAACCCCTTTGACCCCGATAATAACATTATTACCAATTATAAAGGAAAGCATAACTAATCCAAAAATCCTTGATATGATCGATATATGTTTAAGAAACGCAGAGTACATCAAGAGGGTTGTTCATAATACCAAAGAACTTGCAGATTTGAGTTCCACTAGCTTAATGTTTAAAAAGGAAAATCTTTTTGATATGGTAAACGAGCTTATTCAAAAATATTATACCATATTTAAAAGTCTAAACATAAATCCTATAAACACTATAGATAGGGGATTTTTCGTAAAAACAGAAAAAAACAGGTTTTTACAGTTACTGGACCATATAGCATCAAATGCAGTAAACAGTATGATACCAAATGGTGGAAATCTAACCTTTTTTTCTAAGGAGATCAATAAAGATTCCAAACAGTTAATACAGATATCTGTAATGGATAATGGTGTAGGTCTGACCAAGGAAGAGTCGAATCATATTTTTGATGAGTTCTATAAAACTGATAATTCAAGGCATAAACTGGATTCAACAGGTCTTGGTCTTACAATATGTAAGAAAATTATCGACAAACATAAAGGAAAAATTTGGGCGGAAAGCCATGGGAAGGGCACTGGAACAACCATTCATTTCACTGTTCCTTCAGGTGAATTTGCCCAGGCTCAAAAATATTTATATTAAGAAAGATTTTAATAATAGTTGTTTATTTCCGCTGATTGGGGAGAGGCAGGTTATGCTTGAAAATATAGAGACAAATAAACAGCAATTTGGTAAATTAGAGTTAGTAGATAAGAAAATATATTATATATCCTTCAACACAAGAGACAATTAGATTATACCTGAAAAAAGACTTTGTATTGCATCAAAGACATTTGTATAATCCAGGATTATTAATATAATAAAAAAAACTGCGACAATCAATAGTATTTTTAGTGCAAATTTAATAAGTTTCCAAGCTAAGATTAGTACTATCAATCCAATAATAAAGACAATCCATAGAGGGATATTAACACCAAATATGACAATATCTAACATACAAGCTTATAAATATTTAGCTAGGTTATAACTGTTTTGATAAAGTTAATTTAACTTAGATAAATATCAATCCTTGATAATACTTAATTTTATATTTTTTTTAATTAAATTTAATAGTTTCAACAATCTGCATAACATACTTTAAACCAAATTTATATTCCTAATATTGTGTTTATAAAAAAGGATTTCATAAAACCAAATAGCATTGAATTGCGTCAATATCAGTTAAATATTGTAAAATCAGCTGAAAAGGAAAACACTTTAATTGTGCTACCAACAGGTATGGGCAAAACAATAATTGCATTAATGCTTATTACAAAATTTCTAACAAATGAGGAAAACAAGATACTGTTTTTGGCCCCCACTAAACCTTTAGTCACACAACATATGCAGTTTCTGAATAATTTTTTGACCCTTGAAAAGGAAAAAATTCAGGTTTTTACAGGCGAGACATCCCCTGAGAAACGAATACAACTTTGGACGGAAAAGAGAATCATAGTCTCCACACCACAGGTAATTGAAAATGATCTTTTATCTAAACGTTATAATCTTAAGGATGTTGCCTTAATAATTTTTGATGAATGCCATCACGCAGTTGGAAATTATGCCTATGTTTTTGTTGCTGAGACATATAAAAGACAAAGAGAGCAAACACATGTTCTGGGTATGACTGCTTCGCCAGGAAATGATATCTCAAAGATTATCGAGGTATGTAAAAATCTTAATTTCACAAATATTGAGATTAGAACAAAATATGATGCTGATGTCAAACCATATGTGCATAATCTAAATATTATATGGAGAGAAGTTACGATTCCAAATGATTTTGATTTTGATGTTAAACTATTAAAAAAGGCTCTTTCAGAACGATTAAAGTTATTGAAAGACATGAATTTAATTGACAGCTCTTCTGTTTCATTGATTAATCGAACCAAGTTACTAGATGCGCAAAAGAAAATACAATCAGAGATAAAGGCAAGTTTAAAACCACCAAAAATCTTGTTTAAGGCAGCTTCTGTTCAAAGTGAAGCGATGAAACTTCATTACGCACTTGAGATGTTACAGACACAGGGTATAAACGCATTTTTGAACTATTTTTCCAGGATTGGCAAAGAAGTATCGACAAAGAACAGCACCAAAGCATCAAGAAAGATAGTATCAGACCCAGATGTTCTTGAGGCTGTTGCTCATGCAAAAACCATTGATGTTGAGCATCCTAAAGTTGATGAGATATCCAAGATTGTTAACAATCAATTGATTGAAAAGCCAGATTCAAAAATCATTGTTTTCACACATTTCCGAGATACCTCTGCATATATTTGTAATAGCCTAGAAAATGTTAAAAAAGCAAGGCCTGCGAGGTTCATTGGGCAATCAATAAAAGAAGGTGATAAGGGACTTACTCAAAAGGAACAGGCTAGGATTATTGAACAATTCAAAAAGGGTGTTGTAAATGTTCTGATAGCGACCTCTGTTGCAGAGGAGGGACTTGATATTCCTGCAACAGATCTGGTGGTTTTTTATGAGCCCATTCCATCTGAAATTAGGGCTATCCAAAGAAGGGGAAGAACCGGGCGGGTTAGCTCAGGTAAGGTTATCATTTTAATTACAAAGGGAACCTCTGATGTGGGATACTATTGGGCTGCAAAAAGGAAGGAGAAACGTATGAGGTCTGAGCTTGAACTGCTTCGCTCAAAGTTGAAAAAGAAATTCGAAGACCCACAAGCTTTTTACAAAAAGGAGATGGGACCTCAAATCAACCAAAAAACACTTTCAGATTATCAGAAAAATAAAGACCAGATAAAAATCATTGTTGACCATCGGGAATATAGATCAAGTGTTGTAAAGAACCTATCAACCAAAGGCACCGATGTAGAGCCCCAGCAATTAGACGTAGGTGACTATGTTCTATCCTCCAGGATCGGGGTTGAACGTAAGAATGTTGATGATTATCTTGACTCTTTACTCTCAGGTAAACTTTTCAAACAGGTAGTTCAACTAAGAAATGCGTATTCCCGACCAATTCTGATAATTGAAGGAGGTGATCTTTACACAAAGCGCAATATAAACCATAATGCTATATTTGGAAGCCTTGCATCAATATCTGTTGATTATGGGGTATCAATTCTTACCACTAAGGATTCTGGTGAGACAGCAGATCTTTTGCATGTTATTGCAAAAAGAGAGCAAAGGGAGGATAAAAAGGCAGTAGCAGTTAGAGGAGAAAAACCCCTTATGTCTGTACGTGAACGACAACAGTTCATAATTGAGGGTTTGCCAAATGTTTCTGCTGTGATTGCAAAACGTCTTCTTTCCCATTTTGGAAGCATCAAGGATATTGCAAATGCATCAGAGGAGGAACTTCAGCAGATAAAAGGGGTAGGAAAGAATATTGCTCTTGATATAATCAACCTTTTGAACACAAATTATCTTGAAGATTAACCAATAGCAAATATTTTTATTCACTTCTTTATTACACTGGTAATTATTAATGGTGATTGCCATGGACACAAATGAGAAGATTTCCCAGGTTTGCGATGGTTTGAATATGCTCTTTGAGGATAATTCCATACCAAGAAATATAAGGAGAGGAGCTGAAGAGGTTAAAAACACTTTATTGAACAACGACGATCCGCTTGATGTTAGGGTCGCCTCTGCTGCCTCAAGGCTTGATGAGCTTGCAAATGATCCAAATATCCCACTTCATGGACGAACCCTGATCTGGAACATTATTAGCAGATTGGAAGAACTAGCATAGTTTTACTGTTATTTGACAAATATTGAACATAAGGGTTATATATATTGACCTATTGGAGGAATGTTGTTTATGATTAGAATAGGACCAGCAGGTATACCATTATCCTGTAAGGGTAGGACCAACAAGGATGGTCTTGTTTATACGAAACAGATCCTTGATTTAAATGCTATGGAGGTCCAATTTGTTCGTGGGCTTTATATCATGGAAGACGAAGAAGCTGAATTCATGAAACAATACTCTGAGGAAAATGATGTTGAGTTAAATGTTCATGCTCCATATTATATCAATCTTGCAGGATCAGGTGAAGAACTAAATCTTAGTATAGACAAGATAATGTATTCTGCTAGACTTGCTGATAAAATGGGGGCCAAGACCATTGTAACTCATCCAGGTTATTATGGTGAGGACTCAGAAAGAAAGACCATGAAGAAGATGATTAAGAACCTCAAAAAGATTCAGGCTAGTTTCAAAAAGGAAAAGGTCAAGGCAAAGCTTGGCTTGGAGACCATGGGCAAACAAAAGGTTTTTGGCAGTATTGAGGAAATAATCGAGGTTTGCCAGAATGTCAAAGGTATAATACCAATTATTGGCTTAGGCCATATTCATGCTAGGATGAACGGTGGTCTTAAAAAAAGAGAAGATTTTGAGGAATTGTTCAAAAAGCTTAAACCATTGAAACTAAAACATTTCCTTTTGCATGTTACAGGCACACTTTATGAACAAGGTAATGAATATTATCATGTTCCAATAAAAAAGGGTGATATGCCTCTTGCCCCACTTATTGAGATAATTTTAGATAACAACTATGACGTAACCTTCATTTCTGAATCCCCGCTTCTTGAGCATGATGCAGTGTATATTAGATTGCAGGTTGAGAAGGCAATTATGAAGCGAACTGGAAAAGAAGAGGCTGATTATAGGGATTTGTCTGAGATATTATGAAAGAATCTATGACATATTTAGAATCCATAGAATACATTCAAAATAAAATCAAGGATATCTTAAGCAAGGTCAAAAAAGAGGATATTGTAAAGGTAAAAGACCTATTTTTAAACGCAAACCGTATCTTTGTTTATGGTGCAGGTCGTTCAGGACTTGTTGCAAAGGCCTTTGCCATAAGGCTTGTTCATCTTGGTTTTCAGACTTTTGTAATAGGTGAGACAATCACAGCTCCTGTACATGATGAGGACCTAGTAGTTATTGTATCTGGTTCCGGTGAGACAATACCTGCTGTAATGACGGCAGAGATTGCCCATAACCTTGGTGCATATGTAATATCAATTACTGCAAAAAAGCATTCAGAGATTGCAAAATATGCAGATGTAACACTATACATTGCATCAACTTGTTACGAACAAAAGAGAAAGAAATTTGCACCTCTTGGAACACTTTTTGAAGCAAGTGTTTGGATTCTTTTTGATGGATTTATTGCAGATCTTCTTAACAGTAAAAACGAAACTGAAGAGATAATGCGAAGTCGACATGCAACACTTGAACATTAAACTTTAGCATAGTGTCTTTTCATAAGGATTAGTAAAATACTGCAAAAAACACCAAAAATATTTGCAATGATTATTGCATATGCATTTTGGAACACCCCATAAACGAACCAAAGTGTCATCCCAACTGCAAGTACTGCTGGCATGTAGTATGATATATCATCAAGTTTTTTCGTTCTATATCCTTTGTAAAGCTGTGGAAGATACCCCAAGGATGTAACAGCTCCTGCAATTAACCCGAAGATCTCTAGAAATATATTTTCCATTGCTGAAAAATCCCATCATTACTTATATATTAAAACTTTCCAAAAATGATAAAATAAGTTTTTGCATGTAATCCTTAATCACATCTACTAATTGGGCCCGTGGGGTAGCTTGGCATCCTTCTACCTTGGGGTGGTAGTAACTCGAGTTCAAATCTCGACGGGCCCATCCATCTCAACAGAATAAGTATCAGAACAATGAGAAAAAATTAAGCAAAAAGACTCTTTTATCAATTTTTCAAATACTTATCTATCAATAAATTCTTTTCCACAATTCTCACAAAATTTACTATTCTTGTAAATTGGTTTTCCACATTCTTTACAATAAAACAGTGGTTGTTGATTATTAGTTTGCTGAATATTGTTTAATTTGTGTTTTGAGCTTACTGTACCAATTATTAATAAAATAAATCCAACTAAGGCTAAGGCACCTGTACATAAATAATGCTCACCAGAAGTATCTACTGTGAAATATATACCTAAAATAAGAAATATTACCCCCACAAATGTCAAAGTTAAATCCATTTTTTCCTCCCCAAATTAGTGATATTAATGGTTTATTGTTTAATAAATATGTCTTAAGTATACAAATTAAATTTAAACCAAAGCGGATACAACCAAAATAATATGATTTCATCAATCCTAAATGATTAAGTATTAATTAGATAAATAAGTAAATAGTTTGATTATAATATAAATTATAGGGAGGAAAAAATATACCAAAATATATTTTTAAAAAATTAATTTGACATTGACTTCCAAAAATCGATTAAATACTTATTTAACTCAGTTTTCCATAAATTAAAATTGATGTCCTGGTCAAAAAAATCATTTTCATTATCCTCACAATCATTCATTATTTTCACCTATCATTATAATCTTTGAGAAAAATAGTTAAAATAATTATGGTGAAAAAATATCATTATGTAAAAATTTCAGATATTTTGAATAATATCAAAATGATGTTAAAACTTAATACTCAAATTCTATTATCATCTTAACCTAACATTTTTTACAAATCAGACCCATAGATAAAAATCATTTACAATTAATTAAAGATGATTTCTGATCTAACTCTTCTATTTTTTTATAAATTTGATAAAGAATACAATTATCTTCTCCACTGCATACAACATCATAAGGTGTTAGACGACATCCAGGTGATTCCCCATGCCTTATTTTTGATTTAAAATTACATTGTTCTATCATTTATTTAACCTTATAGAATGTAATAATCTATCTTTTTATAAATTAATATGATATTATATAACTGTATTTTTTACACAAGTATTTTTAGTATTAATCGTAACATTGGAAACAAGTTAATCGAATCTTTAAATGATCGATCTATAGGACTATAAGCCGCTCTACTATATGGTACATTTCCCTCAGAATCTGTCTTCATCAACAGTATAACAGGGGATGATCCCACTGTAAAATTGAATTTGTAACCACCTAAAATAAATCCACCATCAGAGGTTTGTTGAGCAGACCTAATTCCTTCATTGGTTAGACCACCAATAGTCTTTTTCCATAATTCATTTCCATCAACACTGAATTTTACCAACAAAATATCATACCAATTCAAGTATAATGGCAGCTCTCTACCTTGATTACCAGCTACAAAATAATTACCATCATTAGTTTCAAAAACAGAATATGGCTCGTCATCTGCTTCTGAACCAAAAACCTTTTCCCAAACCTTGTTTCCTTCAGAATCTGTTTTTATAAGCCATATATCTTCATTATTAGGCCATTCTTCTGAAAGCGCTCTTGTTCCAGTAATTAAAAAACCACCATCTGATGTTTGATGAACCATCTTAGCTGAAGCATATATGGTTGCTTTAAAGGACTTATTCCATTCCATTTCTGCATTAGAATCTGTTTTAATTAACCAAATAGCATAATTCCGAGGTGGGGCTGAATATGTAGAACCACAAATTACATATCCTCCATCATGTGTTTTATCTATTGAATTGGCTTGATCACCTTGATCATTATCGAAAACCTTTTCCCATAAAGTGTTACCATCCTCATCGATTTTAAGAATGTAAAGATCTGTACCATCAGAATCTAGAGCTCCTTTGATAGAACCTACAAAAATGTATCCTCCATCATTTGTCTCCTTAACATCATATATGCGCTCGTCTCCAGTGCCAAATAATTCCCATAAAATGTTGCCATTTGAATCAGTTTTAAATAACCACATATTTAAGGAACCGGGATCAGGACCAAAAGATTCTGTTGCACTAGCTAAAATATACCCGCCGTCAGAAGTTTGTTGTACCACCTTTCCATATTCATAATCATTACCACCGTACACCTTATCCCATATCTTATTTCCTTCTGCATCAGCTTTTATTAGCCATATATCTGATTCACCATTACCATATGACCTAGTTTCACCGACCAAAATATAACCACCATCATCTGTCTGCATCACATAGTTACAATGTTCACCTCGACCCCCACCATAATATTTTACCCAGTTATTATCATTTAAAATAGGGTTGTTTTCATTGGATTCTTTGATTATGAAATTTCTTGCTATATGCCCAGTTGATGGTATGGCTACTGAAATCAACAGCATTAAAACAATTATTACAATTAATTTTTTCTTCATACCAATATTACCTCCTTCTTATATATTCGAATCTAATTAGAAGTATTTAAAATTAATGCCACAGATTACAAATATATCAAATTCTAATCAAATAAAACAGATGAATAGCAAATAAATAACAATTAATACCTAAAATTAACAAAAAAACAATTTTGATATGGGCTATAATAATTTAACTCTAAAGCTTAGATAAAAAATGGAAACATTTTTGTATTATAGTAAAGATTGCTATACAAATTAAAGACTAATAATTTTTCATCAAATCTTTGATTATTATATATTCCAATGCTACATAAGAATAGAAGACAGGATATGTATATCATAATTTGATAAAAAAAAAAAATTGATCATTATTTGATTATTATTTGGAAGAATAACCTAATTTAAATGTTAATTACGAGGAGTAAATATAATGAAATTTGAACCAATTAGAAACAAAAAGGATAAATTAAAAAAAGACATCCTTAAGACAAATGATAAAAAGATCAATGATAAAAGTGAATTTTATAATGGCTATAAAGAAGGAATTGATAATTCCTTTGCTCTATTTGCCTCATTTATTGATCTATTTAACAGATACAAGAATAATGTCAAGTTGCTTATGAACGAACAAAATGAAGTATGGAAAAAATTTGTAAAATTCTATGAATCACAAACAAATATTGATAAATCTAATTATCTCAGTAAATATAATAGTTGGTTGTTTGAATTCTTATTTGACGATCCAAATAATCTAAAATCAGATGATTTTCTAAGTATTTTTGAGTGAAAATCCAAGAGTTGCTTTTATTTTGAATATTTTAATAGAAAATTCATCAAGTTTTGTAAGAAGTTAAACTCAAAAAATTGATCAATAAGTGGTTGATTTATTAGATTATTGTTATTAAAATCCCCTATTCCTGGGTAATCAGGTGGATAAAAATTGACTTTGTCAACTCTATTAGTTAATTGATTTGGATAGAGATTTGTATAACTCCATAAAATATTATTATCTGGATTTACCTCAAATAATAAACCATCATGGCAACTGCATATTATTGTATTTCCGTTCTCAAGTCGCTGACACCCTGATTGAATCGGCGAAAAGAAATCTGTGGGTTCTTCACTAGTATAGGTCCAAGTAGGTTCATTAGGGCTGAAAGGTACATCAGAATTTAACCTATAATTCCCCTTTTCATCTATTGGAGGTTCAATTTCCAGAACTGAGGAATAAAAAGACCCTGGCTGCATAAATCCGTTGTTGAATATCAAGATATTATCTTCACCAGGGCAACCTTTATCGATCCATCGGGCATCATGTTGACCAAACAACTTCTGATCATCAGTTGAACCAGTTTTATATACCTGAGGATTTCCCCATCTGTATAGCAGATCGCCTCCCTTGCCATATCTTCCCCCTGTATGACCTGCAGCTTCCTCTGTTGTTGTGCTATGGTCAATTATCCATATCTCATTTTGAATATGTGAACTCATCAATATCTGGTCCAGTTCCTCATTGTAATCTAGGGAGTTCATATGATTCCAATCGTATAACCCAAAGGGAACTCCATAGTTAATGTCAATAAGTTCTGGATGATCTGATATTACACCATAGTTATCCATTATTTCATCATAATCTTGTATCAAATGATCCCATACATGCCATTGCCATACTATGTTGTCATTATCTGGCAATGAAGGATCTACCTCGATAAGATAACAGGGCCACAGAACACCAGTTGGTATCAAAAAAGGATTTCTGCCTGCTTGAATTGATTCATCCCTTGTTTTTATCTCCCATGCAATCATTAAAATATTACCATTGGGGAGAACCTCAATATCATGGTGAAGGCAATGCTCATCATTTGAATACTCAAACTCCCAGATAAGATCTCCATCCCAATTCAAGATCTCAACACGGCCCGTTGCTCCACCTATAAGAAAAGAGGGATTAATTTTTGAAAAACAGTTCCTAACAAGATTCCCATTTTCAAGTAATTCACAAGTAATACTATTTATACTGTTGCTCTTCCAGCTGTGAACAATGTTTCCATCTTTATCGATAAGATAGGTATAAGTGGAATATTCTGGTGAAAAAAGAATAAATCCCTCACATGAATCCTCTTCATTTGTAAAAACTGAAATTAGATCTACCAAAGGACCAAACACAGAAATCACTGCAATTTTTTTAACTATTTTGTGATTGTAGGCACTTGCCGATATACTCACCCGGTTCTTAAAAAAGGGTTCTCCAATACCTATACCAAATAAATTTATTTTAATATCTTCTTTTTGATCTGGCTTTAGTGATGATATATTAATATATTTCTGTGATTTAATCTGAATGTAATTTCCAGTCACCTCAAGATTTATTTTTATATTTGTAATCTCCTGAAATCCAACATTTTTAACAGTAAATGATAGTCCAAATCCACCTGTAATATTATCAATCATTATTTGAGAATAACCTGTATTTGAATTAAATAATTCATTTTCTTTTGTTATCTTGTTTTTTACATTGTATAAATTTTGGGGATCAGAGACATTTTCAATATCTACTGAATTATAATTTGCAAGAGCAATTGGGTTTGTGACAATAAAACAAATAAATATAAAAATTGCAATAATTTTTTTACTTGTTTTATGTAACATAACTTTCAAGCCCCACTTGGTATACAATAAATACATAAATATATAATAATATATAAATCTTTTAATCATATTTTATAAAAGTTTTTATTTTTTTGAAAAATATCTAATTGTATATATTAAAATTAAAGAAAATAAAAAAAGGTTTGTATTTAAAGATATTGAATCCTTTGGATTATAAAATTTAGAATTGGAAAGACACAAATAATTCTCTGTATGAAATTTTAACTGGAAATATATTTATTTCCAGGGTAATCCAGATTTTGAATAGAAATAATGGAATGTTCTATAAGTATTTTCTAATCCTTCTTTACACTACATGATAGAAATGTATTGTATTAATTGGTTTTGCGTTCTCCCCAAATATGCTGAATATTTACACTGATTATATTTTCAAAGGATATAACTTCAATTCATACAATGGTTTGTGCAATAATATCTGTTCTTTTAGCCCCAAAACTAATCCCAGAGATTAGATTGAATAGGTTCTTGCATGGTCCAACTTGGGCTATAAATGATTAATGTGGGATCACAATATATTACCTGTGCACCATTCAAACCATCATCTCCGATTGTACTAGATTGCCCATAAATTGAGGTAGGATCACATGTGGTGTAATCCCTATGAATTCTCCATATATTCTTAGAATATGCTTCACCAATGTTCTCACCATGAATAAGTATATCCTCGAAAAACCAGTCATCCTCAAGATCAGCGGGTGGACAGGATCCTGTCTCAGCATTACCATACCAGCATAACGCACCATGGTCGAGATATACCATTGGTCCAAATTGTTGTCCAGTTGAACATGATTGATAGAATATAGCATTGCTTCTGAGATTTCCGTAAAGCTCATCGTGATATTTGTAGTGAATTATGTCATAAAATAGTGGAGGTTCAGGATTAAACCATCTTGTTCCATCATCCCTAACCATCTCCCAGCTATCATATACATATGAGCGCCAGCCATCAGGCCACACCTGGTCAGGATAATTACAGTTCTCGGTTTGTATATACATTGAGGACATACCACTTCCACCAGTACCATGCCCAGCATAATAAAAAATGCTTGCACCTTCGTTCATACGTTCAAGGTATGCGTCCCATAGACAATGTCCTTCATAAATCCTATTATGGGAACTAAAAGATTTTTTGGCATGATAAGAAGAAGTAATCGGGTAGAAAAGCTCTCCATCATTGGTGGTCCATCTATTGTAAGCTCCACTCCTATCTGGGAAATTCATTAGTTGTGTGGTTGTAACATCTCTATTGGGGTTTGCATATATTAAAGCAGGATATAGAACATTTCTAATGATTATATCATTGATGTATGCAGTGGTAAATCCAGGTATGTGACCTGAATAGGAATTATTTCCCATCATGACAGAGTGGGCCATGATATTTATATCATCCCTAGGTGATACAAACACATATGACTCTTGACCTGGTAGGTCCAGTCCATATTCATTTTCAACCCAATCATGTATTGTATTATGCAAGTCTTCAAGCCAGTATCTCTTCGCATCCATACCTAGAGGTGGAAGGTTGTTCTCGCCAGTTATGACAAATCTTAATAGTTCAAGGATTAGTTGAACAGGTGTCAATTGTTCTACTGGTTCTGTGTATAAAGGTAAATGATTTGGAGCGCGATTTCCATGATAATAATCTCCACCCCACATCTTCCAAACTTCTATTACATTTGCCTTTGATGCTGGATTGTCA